>ERZ834722.1855-NODE-1855-length-18438-cov-3.363216_pt1 | contig 18438 bp, 22 predicted proteins | sample MGYA00519576_ERZ834722 | MGnify/ENA primary metagenome ERZ834722 (study PRJEB31850, sample SAMEA3708759) | human gut metagenome | biome: human gut; feature: human-associated habitat; material: faeces | place: China | collected 2014 ...
TTATTGTTACTTTGGAAATTTGCTTATCACTATCTATATCTATTTTTAATTTTGGATTTATTTGTACTGGTACCCAAACGAATTGACTTCCATTGTTTTCTTGCGAATTATTTTCATCTGCCTGGCTATCGCTTATTACAACACCTGTGTTTTTTGTACCTGCTACATAATAGAAACCTATTGGAATTGGCACTCCATTTTTTACTTCCTTTATATTTCCTCCTGGTTCAACTGTTGGTGTATCTCCTATTTCCTGTATACCTATTCCATTAAAAACTAGTTCTATATATTCTATATATTCCACTTCTTCATTCATAACAAATTTCCATTTTGCTTCAATCCCCTTATATGTAAAAGGTATAAGAAAACTAGTTTTTCCTTCTTCATCTATTATTGTTGATTTTTCCACTGTTTCCTCATCTGCTGTTATACTTGAATTTGGGTTTTCGTTTTTTCCTCCACAAATTCTTATTTTAGCTTGTTCTATTATAGTTTTAAATATATCATCATCACCAAGATCATATTTTTCTGGATTTGCAAGCACAAACTGTTTACAACGGCTATTCTACATGGTAAAATACCCGTTGTAAACACAAAAATTCCGCTTTTGGAGGTATACGAATATGAAAGAACTGCGCGGCGCGTGTATTATCGGTCAATCCGGCGGCCCCACTTCCGTTATCAATGCCAGTGCCTACGGCGTGATCGACACGGCGCTGAAGTCCGGCGCCATTACCCAGGTGCTGGGTGCCGAACACGGCATCATGGGTGTACTTAACGATCGGCTGTTCGACATGGGGCAGGAGGATCCCGAGGAGCTGCGCCTGCTGAAGTATACCCCCTCCTCCGCACTGGGCTCCTGCCGCTATAAGATCGCTGATCCGGAGCTGGACGATACGGACTACAAGCGTATCCTTGAGGTATTCAAGAAGCACGATGTACGCTATTTCTTCTATAACGGCGGCAACGACTCCATGGACACCTGCAATAAGATCAACCAGTATATGCAGTCCGTGGGCTATGAGTGCCGCGTTATGGGCGTGCCCAAGACCATCGACAACGATCTGTTCGGCACGGATCATTGCCCTGGCTATGCCTCTGCCGCCAAGTACATCGCTACCTCCATTATGGAGGTCTATCAGGACGCACATGTGTACGACAAGGGCATGATCGTGGTGGTGGAGATCATGGGCCGTCATGCCGGTTGGTTGGCCGCAGCTTCTGCCCTGGCCAGCGAATATGGCGCGGGCCCGGATCTGATCTATCTGCCTGAGACGGATTTCAGTATGCCCAAATTCATCGAAGACGTCAAGAAGGTCTACAATGCTACTGGGAATTGCATTGTGGCCGTGTCCGAGGGCATCCACTATGAGGACGGCGGCTTCGTCTCCGAGGCCAAGGTGGCCGCCAACGACGGCTTCGGCCACGCCCAGCTGGGTGGTCTGGCCACTATTCTGGCCGAAGTGCTGAAGGAGGAGACCGGCGCCAAGGTCCGAGGCATCGAGCTGAACCTGCTTCAGCGCTGCGCTGCCCATCTGGCCAGCGAGACGGATATCGAAGAGTCCTACATGGCCGGCAAGGTGGCCGTGGAGAACGCGGTCAACGGCATCAACGGCCGCATGATCGGTTTTGAGCGCGGTATCCAGAACGGGAAGTATGCCTGCCGCACCAAGCTCGTTCCGCTGGTGGAGGTCGCCAACGTGGAGAAGAAAATTCCCCGCGAGTGGATCAATGAGGAGGGTAATGGCGTGAACCACCAGTTCATCGAGTATGCGCTGCCGCTGATCCAGGGTGAGCCGGAGCTGCCCAGGCAGGACTCCCTGCCCCGCTTTGTCAAGCTGAAAAAGGTGCTTGCTAAGTAAAAACGTTATGCATAAACAGCTGGAAAGTATTTTTGCTTTCCAGCTGTTTTTACATAAAGGTACGCCCTCCGGCGATACCGGAGGGCGCTTGTGTCATTTGGCGTTTTTCTGATAGATGGCGTACAGTCCCTCCATCAGCAGATATTTGTCGTACACCACGTGGTTGCGGCAGTATCGGGCGATCACCGGTGCGTTTGGGCCGGTGGCCACGATAGACGGCTCCGCCCCGCCCAGCGTCTCACGGATACGGTCGATGACCCCATCCAGCATGGCGGCGGTGCCGTAGACGATGCCGCTTCGCATACAGTCTTCGGTGTTTTTGCCGATGAGCTGCCGGGGGTGCTCCAGTGAGATATTGGGCAGCTGCGCCGTATGATGGGACAGCGCGTCCAGTGACAGACGCACGCCGGGGAACATCAGTCCGCCCTCATAGGTGCGCTTCTCTGAGATGTAGGAGATGATGGTGGCGGTACCCATGTCGATCATGATGATGGGCACCGGGTATTTTTCCAATGCCGACACCGCATTGGCCACGATATCTGCACCAAGCTGCTGGCTGTTGAATTCCATACGGATGTTCAGCCCGGTTTTGATGCCGGCGCCCACCACCATGGGCGGCTTGCCCAGAAGGCGCGTCAGCGCCTTTTCCATCATGAAGTTCATGGGCGGCACCACACTGGACAAGATCGCCCCGCTGACATCGTGGATATCACAGCCGTACAGTGTAAACAAATTCATCAGATCAATGCTGATCTGGTCTGCTGTCTTGCGGCTGTCCGTGTCTATGGATGCCAGAAATTTCAGCGTTTTCTCCCGGTCAAACAGCCCTACGGAAATATTGGAATTGCCGATATCGATGGCCAAAAGCATATATGTCCTCCTCCCTGCCGCTTCTCTTATTGCTGTTATCATACCACGCGGAGAACCGCTTGACAAGGGTACGCACGCAAGAAATCTCCCCCGGCAGGGCCGGGGGAGATTTATATGTATACCGTTTAATCCTGCGCCATAAAGGCATCCGCTTCGTCCACGGTGTGCATATGCTCCAGCATTCGCACCACCATGTTGCTGTAACCCCACTCGTTGTCATACCAGGCGATGAGCTTCACAAAGTTCTGATCCAGAGAAATACCCGCTGTCTCATCAAAAATGCAGGGGCAGGGATTGCCGATCAGGTCAGTAGACACCACCTGGTCGCGGGTATAGCCGATAATATCCTTCATATACGTCTCGGAGGCGTGCTTGACCTCGTAGCAGATGTCCGCATACGATGCCGTCTTGCTGAGCCGCGCCGTCAGGTCCACCACGGATACGTCTGCGGTGGGTACGCGGAAGGCCATGCCGGTCATCTTGCCCTTTAGAGATGGGATCACGCGACCCACGGCCTTGGCCGCACCGGTAGTCGTCGGGATGATGTTGTTCAGAATGGAACGGCCTGTGCGCCAGTCACTGCCGCCGCGAGAGTCCACGGCCTTCTGCTTGGCGGTGGATGCGTGGATGGTGGACATCAGGGACTGCTCGATACCGAACTCCTTGTGGATGACATAGGCCAGCGGCGCAAGGCAGTTTGTGGTGCAGCTGGCATTGGAGATGACCTTCATGTCGCTGCGGTATTCATCACTGTTGACGCCGAAGACAAAGGTAGGGGTGGCATCGTCCTTGGCGGGGGCCGTCAGGATGACCTTCTTGGCGCCGCCCTTGAAATGGCGGGAGGCCTTATCGGTGGTGTTGTTGGCGCCGGTGGACTCGATGATGTACTCCGCGCCGCAGTCTGCCCAGTTGATCATGGCGGCATCGGACTCGCTGTATACCTTGATCTTGCGGCCGTTGACGATCAGGTCACCGCCGGCGTGCTCCACGATTCCGGGGAAATTCCGGAATACGGAATCATATTTCAGCAGATACACCATGTAGTCCACGTCCGCCTTCCGCAGGTTGATGCCGCATACCTCGAAGCGCTCCGGATCGTCCGCAAGTATACGCAGCACCACCCGTCCGATACGGCCGAAGCCATTGATACCGATCTTGATTCCCATGTGATTGTCCTTCCTTTGTTCCACCGCCCGGGGCGGCCGTATTTGTTCCAAGTACATTATACCAGCTTACATAAATTTGTCACTATAAAAGTAAAAAATATTTCACAATAATTGAGTTTTTACACCTGTTTTTCTACCGAAAAATTCAAAAAACAATGAAATCTAAACCAAATGTTCCATACGTTTCAAACCTTGTAAACGTGCAGTTTCTTACGATATACCGCCTTAAACAGAGCAACCAGGCGTTTGCCCGGCTGCTCTGTTATGGAGAATATATCCGGTGTTACAGAATAATGCAGATAAGTCCGCCGCCGCCCTCGTTGATTATGCGTTCCAGCGCCTGGCGCAGCTTTGCCTGAGCGTCTGCCGGCATACGCTTCAGCTTTGCCTGCAGGTCCTCTCCTACGATCTCATGGAAGCTGCGGCCGAAGATGTTGGACTGCCACAGCTTTCCCGTATCGCCCTCGAATTCCTGCAGCAGATAGTTTACCATGTCCTCTGACTGCTTCTCGTTGCCCACGATGGGTGAAACCGTCGTTTCGATGTCCGCCCGGATCAGGTGTATGGATGGCGCACTGGCCCGCATACGCACGCCGTAGCGTCCTCCCTGCCGCACGATCTCCGGGTCCTCCAGGTTCAGCTCCTCCACGCCGGGCATCACGATGCCATAACCAGTCTCCCTGGCGGAGCGAAGGGCCGGCGCCACCTTGTCGTATTCCCGCTTGGCCTCCGCCAGCTCACCGATGATCTGCATCAGGTCGCCGTCGTCTGCCACCTGCAAGCCGCTGCGCTGGCTCAGCGTTTCAAAGAACAGACGCCGCGGCAGCCGTATTTCCACCTGTGCCACGCCGCTGCCCAGATCAATAGTGCTGGCTGCCGCACTCTCAATATTTTCGCCCTGGGACAGCGCTGCCAAGCATGGCGGCAGTGCACAGATACGTGTCAGCTGGGACGCAGCCTCGCCGATCTCCTGGTACAGTCCGCTGCGGATGGGGTGTTCACCCGGCAGCGCATCTACCCATTCGGGAAGAAAAACATCCAGTTCCCGTAAAGGGAACTGATACAGCAGATCCCGCAGGATATCGCCGATGTCTTCCTCCGTCAGTGTCAGGCAGTTGACACAGCGGCAGGTCACGCCGTACCGTGTCTGTATTTCCGCTGCGGCAGCAGCTGCCCTGGGGTCCTCCGGCTGGGCAGAATTTACCAGCACCACGAAGGGCTTGCCGATGTCCTGCAATTCTCGTATGACGCGTTCCTCCGCTTCCCGGTAGTCCTCCCGGGGGATATCCGTGATCGTTCCGTCAGTGGTCACCACAATGCCCACTGTGGCATGGTCGGTAATGACCTTGCGGGTACCGATCTCCGCCGCTTCGGTCATGGGGATCTCGTGATCGAACCAGGGTGTCATCACCATCCGCGGCGACAGGTCCTCAAACTGCCCTACGGCGGAGTCCACCATATACCCCACGCAGTCTACCAGCCGTACCGAGAAGGCCGCGCCCTCCGCCAGCCGGAGCTCCACCGCCTCCTCCGGTACGAATTTCGGCTCCGCCGTCATAATGGTGCGCCCGGAGCCGCTTTGCGGCAGTTCGTCCTGCGCCCGGTCCCGCCGGTAGCTGTTTTCGATGTGCGGCAGCACCAGCGTCTCCATAAATCGTTTGACAAAGGTGGATTTTCCCGTGCGGACCGGTCCCACAACGCCGATATACACGCTGCCGCCGGTACGCTGAGCCATATCCTGATAAATAGACGTTGTCTCCATCATAATGCCATCCTCCGAATGCTGTCTGTTGCCTTATTTCTATGCGCTGTCTCCGTGGTTTAGAAGTGCCTGAGCTTCCGCAAAAGTAAGGCGGTTTTGTAAAAAATCCTTGTTCTTTCTGCCTTTTTGTGCTAAAATCAACACAAAGTCAACTATTCGGCAGATCAAAAAGAGTGCGGAGGGTATTGGTATGGAAGAGAGAGGTATTGACCGGCGCGTCAGAAAGACAAAACGGCAGCTGCGGCAGGCACTGATGGATCTCATGTCTGAGAAGCCCTCCAAATCCATCTCCGTCCGCGAGTTGGCTGAGCGTGCCGACATCAACCGCGGGACCTTCTATATCCACTATAAGGACGTCAGCGATCTTCTGCAGCGGCTGGAGGACGAGATGGCCGAGCGTTTGATCCTGGTCTGTAAGAAATACGCCTACTCTACCAGCGAAGTCGATGCGTTTCCCTACCTGACGGAGCTATACCGCTTCGCCCGGGACAATGCAGACCTATGTTTGGTGCTGCTGGGCCCCAATGGCGATCGGGCGTATACCGAGCGTATCTGCGGAATCCTACGCAGTTATTTCCTGCGTGACTTCCTGGCCCGGTTCTATTCCGGGAGCAGCGACCGTCTGGACTATTTCTGTTCCTTCATTGTCTCCGGCAATCTGACGCTGACGCTGGAGTGGCTCTCCGGCGGTGCAAAGGAGACGCCGGAAGAGATGGCCGCCCTGGCCGGTGCCATCATCATGGACGGTGTCCGGACACTGTGATATATGCAAAGAGACAGGGCGTCCGCCCTGTCTCTTTTATACAGTTCCATCGCAGACTGTGCATCGATGATGACCTTTTCTGTGCCGCGTATCGCGGCACACGCTTTTCCATCACGCTCGATCCGTTCTATTGTCAAATAATCACTCTCCCCATAGATAAAGGCGGCCGCGAGGCCGCCTTTCGTATGTTCTCCAATCAATCCTGCTGCCAGTTATGCCAGACGTTCTGCACGTCCTCATTGTCATCCAGCATATCCAGAAGCTTTGTCATGCTGCGGACATCGTCCTCACTGGTCATGACAATGTAGTTCTGGGGCACCATCTCGATCTCGGCGCTCTCGAAGGTATAGCCCTTCTCCTCCAGCGCCTTGACCACATCGTTGAAGCTGTCGGGATCAGTGGTGATCTCGAACACGGGGCCGTCGGCCTGCATGTCCTCGGCGCCGGCATCCAGTGCATCCATCATCACGGTATCCTCGTCCAGCTCGCCCTCTTCGTTGTCGATGACGATCACACCCTTGCGGTCAAAGGACCAGCTGACGCAGCCCTGAGCACCCATGCCCTTACCGAATTTGTCAAAATAATGGCGGATCTCGGGTGCAGTGCGCTGACGGTTGTCGGTCAGCGCCTCCACGATGACAGCAACGCCGCAGGGGCCGTAGCCCTCGTAGGTGACAGATTCATAGTTATCGGTATTGCCGGAACCCAGTGCCTTGTCGATGGTGCGCTTGATGTTGTCATTGGGCATATTGGCTGCCTTGGCCTTGGCGATAACAGTGGCCAGGCGGGAGTTGTTGTTGGGGTCGCCGCTGCCGCCCTGCTTGACGGCCACGATGATCTCCTTGGCGATCTTGGTGAATGCGGCGCTGCGCTTGGCGTCGGCCGCCCCCTTGGTCTTCTGAATATTGTGCCACTTGGAATGTCCTGACATGGTTTACTTCTCCTTTATGCAGTATTGGATGATCTCGCGGCTGTGCGAGGTCGAACATAAGACGTCGACTGCGGGGAATGCCTCTGCCAGCCGGTCTCGCAGTGCGGGACACACCACATTCTCCGTGGGAAAGTGACCCGCATCGATCAAATTTAGCCCCTCCGTGTCCAAAAAGTCGTTATATTTCAGGTCGGAGGTCACAAAGGTATCGCAGCCTGCGGCGATAGCCTGCGGAATATAGCAGCCGCAGGCGCCGCCACCCACCGCCACCCGGTGTACCGGCCGCCCTGCGTCCACATAGCGCAAACCATTGCATCTTAATAATTCTATCACAGAATGGGTGAACTCCACAAGGGGTATTTCACATTTTAACGTGCCGATCCGCCCTATTTTTTCCTCCGTCAGCATTTTCAGGTCGGAAAGGCCCAGCTTCTGCGCCAAAACCTCATTGACGCCACCGGCCGCCGCGTCCAGATTGGTGTGCATACAGATGGCGGCGATGCCGTGGCGTATCAGCTCTGTCAGTACCCTTCCCTGCCGGTCATCGGTGCGGACTGTCTGCACCTGGTTCCACGCACAGTTCATCACCGGATGGTGTGCCGCGATCAGCTGGCAGTCTTTTTCGATGGCCTCGTCCACCACCTGCGGCGTTACGTCCAGCGCGACCAGAACGCGGCGCACCTCCGCTTCCGGGTCACCCACCAGCAGACCCACATTGTCCCAGCTCTCCGCCAATTCCCGCGGTGCCCAGGCGTACAGATACTGTTCGATATCCCGTACCGTTGTCATAGGGTTTTCCTCTTTTCTTCTATCTGCTGTGCCAATGCTTCCGCGGCCTCTGCTCGGTGCAGAGCGTCCTCTCTGCCGCTGCGGCGCAGACCTTCCGCGATATGAAGCATCTTTTCGGCGTGCTGGGTGAGATAGTCCGCATACAGCGGGTCACCGTCCAGCAGAACACCGGTCAGCGTCTGTAATTCCGTCAGCGCCGGACAAATGCCGCCGTTCACGCGCAGCACCGGATACAGATAATTCTTGTCCCACACCAGCCGCTCATCTGTAAAGGTGTACCCATTTACAGATAGCCATCGGCGCAGCTCTGCGGCCTTTGTCATGGGTTGAAGCAGCAGCGTATGCGCACCGTCCTTCGTCCATGGCGCACTTTCCAGGATGGCGATGATGGTCTCTCCGCCCATGCCGGCGATGATCACTGTATCCGTTTCCTCCGGAGAGATATTAGCCAGCCCGTCACACAGGCGGAAGCTGATACCCTCCACGCCATATTCCTCCGCAGTCCGCCGCGCGTGCGCCAGAGGCTCTGCGCCGATGTCCGCAGCAATGGCGCTTTGGATACGCTCCCTTTGCAGCAGCCACACCGGCAGATACCCGTGGTCCGTGCCGATATCTGCCAGACGGCAGCCCGCCGGTGTCATGTCCGCCAGCAGCTGGAGCCGCGGTTGTAATTGCAGTCGTCTCTCCATATCTTCCCACACAAATGGCCACGCATACGCTTGCGTATGCGTGGCTTTGTTTTTTTGTTTACTCGGCGATGGGCTTGTTGGCTTCCTCGTTCACCAGCTCCAGCAGCTTATCCACATCGATGCCGTGAACAGCGCAGGCCTCCTCCACCGTCTCGCCGCGGGAGGACGGGCAGCCCAGGCAGTGCATACCAATGGACAGGAAGATGGGCGCGGTCTGGGGCGCAACGTCCAGAATATCACCGATAATGGTGTCTTTCGTGATCTCAATCATGTTGGAAAACCTCCAAATACAATATTGTGCTGATAGTATACCCCAAAATGCCGGAACTTTCAACAGGATTTTTCTCATCCTGCGCTATAAAAAACCGCCCTCCGGCGTACCGGAGGGCGGTTATTCTATCTACTTAACAGTGTGCAGTCAGCAGATCAGCCGTTCTCACGCATCTTGGCGAAGCAGTCGCTGCAGTACACAGGACGATCGCTCTTGGGCTCGAAGGGCACCTTGGCCTCGCCGCCGCAGGCAGCGCAGACAGCGGTGAAATACTCGCGGGGACCACGGGCAGCGTTCTTGCGCGCGTCACGGCAGGCCTTGCAGCGCTGGGGCTCGTTCTGGAAGCCGCGCTCAGCGTAGAACTCCTGCTCACCGGCGGTGAAAACGAACTCTTTGCCGCACTCTTTGCACACTAAGGTCTTGTCTTCGTACATGATTTTACCCTCTCTTTGAGAAAAAATATATTGCGCTCAGCCTTTGCTGATATCGCCGGATAGAAGCTGCCGCGCTATTTTGCGGCGCAAACGCTGCACGGCGTTGTCCACCGATTTGGGGGACCGGCCCACAGTTTCTGCGATCTCACGGCAGGTGAGACCGTCCAGATAATACCCTAAAATCTTTACCTCGAATTCGGACAGCAGCTTGCGCGCGTTTTCCAGCAGAGCGGCAGTTTTTTCGCAGTCGATGACCCAACCCTCGGGATCGACGTGGGCAAAGGAGAGATTCGCGTCAAAGAAAGAGGTATCCAAAGGAACGGCTTGGTTCAGAGGTGAATGCTTTCCGGAGGCGGCAGCACGCAGCACAGAATACAGCCGCCGACGAATGCAGGTCTCGGCAAAAGTGCACAGAGAGGCCTCGTGTCCTGGCTCGTACTCCCGTATTGCCTTGATAAGCCCGAACATTCCCTCCTGCAAAAGGTCCTCGCTATCTCCCCCCGCCAGAAAGTACGGACGGGCGCAGGAGCGCACCAAACGGTGGTAACGCCCTACTAAAATCTCCTCGGCGTCGCGGCTGCCCTGCTTTACCAGAGCGCACAGCGCCTCGTCGCTCAGCGTCTGCAGATGGTCATATTCAGCCCTTGTATCATTCACCATACGCTATTATACCTTTTTACAAAATAATTTGTCAAGTCAATCGTGTAACTTTGTCAAAAATAACTCAAATTTGACGGCTTTCTTGCGGAGAACAACCGATAAATTCCACCGAACCGTCTCTGCGCACTACAATTCCAGCTGCTGCTGGCCCGTAAACGCAATGTGCAGATGTGCATAGGCCTTCTGCGTGACGCAGCGCCCTCGGGGCGTTCGGGTCAAAAAGCCGATCTGCATCAGGTATGGCTCATACACATCCTCCAGCGTCACCGACTCCTCGCCGATGGTGGCCGCCAGCGTGTCCAGACCTACCGGGCCGCCGCCATAGTTTTCAATAATGGCCTGCAGCATCCGTCGATCTACGTTGTCCAGACCCAGATAGTCTACCTCCAGCGCCAGCAGCGCCTTGTCCGCTACGGACTTGGTGATAACGCCGTCGGCCATCACCTGGGCGAAGTCCCGTACCCGCCGCAGCATCCGGTTGGCGATACGGGGCGTGCCCCGGGACCGCCGCGCGATCTCCATAGCGCCCTCCGGTTCAATAGACACGTTCAGGATGCCGGCGCTGCGCGTCACGATTTTTGCCAGCTCCTCAGGCGTGTAGAGCTCCAGCCGCAGCGTCACGCCAAAGCGGTCCCGTAGCGGTGCAGACAGCGACCCTGCCCGTGTTGTGGCGCCGATCAGTGTGAATTTCGGCAGATCCAGCCGGATAGAGTTGGCAGAAGGTCCCTTGCCGATGATGATATCGATGGCGTAGTCCTCCATGGCCGGGTACAGGATCTCCTCCACGGACCGGTTCAGCCGGTGGATCTCGTCCACAAAGAGGATGTCCCCCTCGTTGAGGTTCGTCAGCAGCGCCGCCAGGTCCCCGGGCTTCTCGATAGCCGGTCCGGAGGTGATGCGGATATTCACGCCCATCTCCTGGGCGATGATGCCCGCCAGTGTGGTCTTGCCCAGTCCCGGAGGGCCGTGCAGCAGCACATGGTCCAGAGACTCTGTCCGCCGCCGCGCCGCCTCAATGAAGATCGACAGGTTTTGCTTGGCCTTCTCCTGCCCAATGTATTCCGCCAGTGTGTGGGGCCGTAGAGAACCTTCGTTGGCATCCTCACTGAGAAACGTTTTGGCGACGATAGGCTCCTCGTACAGGTCCGCCCCGAAATCAATGCTCATGTGCGCCCCTCCTCTACTTCATCATGCGCTTCAGCGCCTGCCGGATGATGTCCTCCAGCGTCAGCGCTTCCATGTCGATATCTTTCAGCGCTGCGGCGATCTCCGCGCTGCCGTAGCCCAGCACCGCCAATGCCGACTGCGCCTCATTTTTCTTGCTGTGGGGCACCGCAGCCATCGCGGGCGCGCCGCCCTTAACGGATGTGCCGCCCAGCGCTTCCTCCCGTGCCAGCTTGTCCTTCAGTTCCAGTATTACCCGCTGGGCGATCTTTTTGCCGATGCCGTTGGCGGCAGTCAGTGCTTTTTCATCCTCTGTCACCACCGCCAGCGCCAGCTGCTGCGGTGTTACGGCGGACAGGATAGACAACGCCGCCCTGGGGCCTACGCCGGATACGCCGATCAGCAGCTTGAAGCTCCGCAGCTCACTCTGATCGGCGAAGCCGAACAGCTCCATGGCGTCCTCGCGTACATTCAGATAGGTGTATAACTTGGCCGGTGCGCCCTTTTTCAGCTGGGAGAGCGTATAGTTCGTCGTGGCACAGGCGTAGCCCACGCCGCTGCAGTCGATGACCGCCAGCCCCGCATCGATCTCCGCCACGGTGCCGTTCACATAATAATACATATCAGACAGTCTCCTTCACGTCGGGGTCCTTACGCCGCAGCAGGCTGGTAGCGCTGCGGGCATGGCATATGGCGATGGCTAGCGCGTCTGCCGCGTCGTCCGGCTTCGGCACTGCCTTCAGCTTCAAAAGCCGCTTTGTCATGTCCATCACCTGCTTCTTGTCCGCCAGGCCGTAGCCGGCCACCGCCTGCTTCACCTGCATGGGGGTATATTCGAATATGGGTACGCCCAGTCGCTCCGCCGTACACAGGATCACACCCCGCCCGTGGGCCACGGCGATACCTGTGGTGATGTTTTTGCTGAAAAACAGCTCCTCAACGGCGATCTCATCAGGCTTCAGTTGGGCGATCAGCGCGGTCATGTCGTTTTCGATCTGCACCAGACGTGTCGCCAGCGGCAGTCCCGCCTCGGTAGTCACAGCGCCGTATTGCAGCATTCGCACACTGCCCCGGTTCGATTCGATCAGCCCGAAGCCCACAATGGCGATGCCGGGGTCGATGCCCAGTATCCGCATAGCTGCGCCCACCTCCCAACATTTGTTCTATTATAGCAAACTGGAATAAAAATAGCAACAAAAACCGCCCGGAAAACCGGGCGGTTTGATAGGCTGTTATGCACGGGGATGGGCCTTATTATATACATCCTTCAGCTGCTTTTTGATAACGTGTGTATATATCTGCGTGGAGCTGATATCCGCGTGACCCAGCATCTCCTGAATGGATCGCAGATCGGCGCCGTTTTCCAGCAGGTGTACGGCAAAGGAATGGCGCAGGGTGTGGGGGGTGATATCCTTCTCGATGCCCGCTTTTTCCTGATAGTACTTGATGATCTTCCAAAAGCCCTGGCGACTCATGCGTTCGCCGCTCATATTCACAAACAGCGCATGCTCTTCCTCATCGGCGATGAGCCGGGGACGAATATCCCGCACATAGTCCTCCAGAGCCTTCACCGCAGCGGTGTACAGCGGCACGATGCGCTCCTTTCCCTTGCTGCGGCAGCGGATAAAGCCGGCGGACAAATTGACATCGCTGACATCCAGACCGATCAGCTCACTGACTCGAATTCCGGTGGCATACAGCAGCTCCAGCATGGCGTGGTCACGGAAGCCTTTTTCGTCCACGCATTTGGGCTGCTCCAAAAACAGCTCTACCTCCCGGTTGGAGAGGATCTCCGGATACTTCCTCTCCACCTTCATGGCCACCACGCTCTTGGCCGGGTTGCTCTTCACAGCGCCGCACTGCATCATATAGGCATAAAATGACTTGATCGACGCTGTGGACCGCGTGACTGTGGCGGGGCTTTTGCCGCTGTGGGTCATATGCAGCAGATACTCATTGATCGTCTCTTTCTTCACCTTCCGCATATCCGTTACGCCCACGGAAAGCAGCCAGCTGTGAAACTGGGTCAGGTCACGTATATAGGAGCTGAGGGTATTGGCGGAGGCGTGCTTCTCCTCAGTCAGATAGTCGCGGTATGCCGCGATAAAGTCCGTCATGTGTCCCTCACTCCTCTCTCTTTCAAGTCAAGCCTGGCATCAGCCATGCAAAAAGCCGCGGCACCAGGGCGCACTCCGCCACTGTCCCGGTCAGCAATACAAACACACAGATGATCACGCTCCGCCGGTCTCTCACCTCCGGCTTTTGACGTTCTGCCCGGCGCCACGCACACGCAAAGCTGTCCGCCGCTATCGTCAGCAGACATGGTATGGTGAACAGACACCGCAGTCCCAGCGCCGCCAGCGCCAATACCACGCCCTGCTTTCCCAGTGCAGCGGCAAAGCACTGCACCGCGAACGACAGGAAGAAGCCCTGGGCCGCGCACGTCAGCGGGATCAGCATCACGCCCCAGGCTGTACAGCCCAGCAGAAACGCCGCGGCCGGATAGCGCAGATAGGTCCATAGGACCTGCCACAGCCCCGCGCTGCGCGGTTCTTCTGCATTCAGCCTCGCATAGCCTGTCACATAGCGGCTCAACGACAGAAGGTCCTCCGATGCCACAGTCCGACCCGCTAAAAAGCCCGCCAGGATCCCGGCGGCAAGAAACAGGCACAGTATGTACAGCCGCGCCTTCGGCGGCTGGAGAACAGGCATACGGCGTCGACGCAGCTTCATAGGGCTCACCTCGTCCACAGTGTATGAGCCAAGCCCTCTCGATAGACGTGCCAAAACGTAATAATAAATATATGGCAAAATTCACAAAACCGCAAGAGGTTTTCCGCAAAAACATATTTTTTGTAAATTATGTCAAAATGTTATGTCAACTTAATTATGTAAACAAGGTATACCGGGGTACTGACACGGTTTATAAAAATGCCGAAATCCCAATATCCGGGGAAATGCCGAAAATCCCTGCACCATATCTTGAAAAGCGTGATGCGGCGAACGACTCCCCTGCCGCCCGCCGCACCGTCGGATAAAAAATGCCGCAAAAACACGTTTTCGTTATTTTAACCATGCGCCGCTTTATGTTACCGCCCGTTTTCGACGGTCACCGCTCTTTCTGTGACCGCTGTGGGGTCTCCTCCGCTTCTGCTTCGTTCCGATCAGTCCCGCCAAAAGGCCGCCGCCCCACACGGCGCAGGTCTGGGCAATACCGCTGCCGGTAAAATGTATCGCCTCGTTTCCTGTCAGCGCCGCGATCCACATTGCACCATATACGCAGGCGGATACTGCCAGCGCCCGAGGCAGCGGACCATCGCCGCCCTGCACCCAATTCGTTTCCGATCAGGATACCTCCGCCGCTTCCCAGTCCGCCGCAGAAGCACGCCAGAACGCTGCTGCCCCATACCAGCGGACCCATCGCGCGCTCCGGCACGATGCCCCGCAGCAGGAGCAGTGACGATACGCCCAGTGCTGCCAGCAGCACGACTGCCGCTGTGGCGGTGCCCAGCCACGTTCCTTTGCCGGCCAGTTGCTTCCAAGACATAAGAATACCTCCCGCATCAGCTTTGCTTCAGCTTATGCGGAAGGTCTGCATCACATGATACACCGATCCCGATCGCTGTCAGCGCAAAAAGAGCGCCGCCCTCCGGGCAGCGCTCCTCTCGGTCTGTATTACTCGGCGTCGGTTTTGTCAGCCTCAGCGGGAGCCTCGGTGACCTCATCAGAGGCCTTCTCCTCCACAGCGGGAGTTTCCTCCGCGGCCTCTTCCTTCTTAGCCTTCTTCACCGGACGCTGCTGGGCGGCAGCCTGCTCGTCCAGGGTACCTACCTGGCCGATAGCGGACTTCAGGAACTCCACGCGAACGCGGTCCTCGCTGGTCTCGATGACCACAGTACGGTCGGTGATAGCCACGACGCGGCCGTACACGCCGCCGATGGTGGTCAGCCAATCGCCCTTCTTCAGAGAACTCCGCATCTCCTCGGCCTGCTTTTTCCGCTTGTTCTCGGGGCGGATCATCAGGAAGTAGAAGATGGCGATCATCAGGACGATCATCAGAATGGTGGAACCCATGCCGCCGGTGGTGGTGGCAGCGGCAGCATCAGCGTAAGCGATCTGAATCATGGAACATTACTCCTTTAACAACAAAGTGATACTATTATACATAGTTCTTTTGCTTTTGGCAAGAGGTTTATATCTTCTCCGCCAGTTTTTTACTGTATTCCTCCCGGAATGCGTCAAAGCACCCGTTGTCCAGGCTGTCACGGATACGCTCCGTCAGCTTGTTGTAAAAATACAGGTTGTGCATCACCGCCAGGCGCATCCCCAGCATCTCCTCCGCTGTAAACAGGTGCCGGAGATATGCCCTGCTGAACTGCCGGCACACCGGGCAGTCACATTCAGGGTCGATAGGCTGTTCATCCAGCTTGTATTTGGCGTTTTTGATGTTCAGCGTGCCCTTCCAGGTAAACAGCTTTCCGTGCCGCGCGTTGCGCGCTGGCATCACACAGTCGAAGAAGTCCACGCCCCGGGCCACGCCCTCAATGATGTTGCTGGGCGTGCCCACGCCCATGAGATAGCGCGGCTTATCCGCCGGCATATACGGCTCTACCGCGTCGATGATCTCATACATCACCTCCGTAGGCTCACCCACCGCCAGTCCGCCGATAGCATAGCCGTCGCAGTCGATCTTGGCGATCTGCTGCATATGCCATATCCGCAGATCGGCGTAGGTGGCGCCCTGGTTGATGCCGAAAAGCATCTGTCCGGGGTTTACCGTGTCCGGCAAAGCGTTCAGCCGGTCGTGCTCCTTCTTGCAGCGTTCCAGCCACCGCAGCGTCCGTTCGCAGGAGGCCTTGGCGTAGTCATAGGGCGCGGGGTTTTCCACGCATTCGTCAAAGGCCATGGCGATGTCGCTGCCCAGATTGCTCTGGATACGCATACTCTCCTCCGGACCCATGAAGATGCGGTGTCCGTCCAGGTGGCTGGCAAACGTCACACCCTCCTCACTGATCTTCCGCAGCCCCGACAGCGAGAATACCTGGAAGCCGCCGGAGTCGGTCAGGATCGGTCCGTCCCAGCGCATGAACGTGTGCAGGCCGCCCATGGCCCGCACCACGTCGTCGCCCGGCCGCAGATGCAGGTGGTATGTGTTGGATAGTTCGATCTGCGTCCCCAGCCGTTCCTTCAGGTCGATAGCGCTGACGCCGCCCTTGATGGCGGCCTGGGTGCCTACGTTCATAAACACCGGTGTCTGCACTTCGCCGCCATGGGCACAGGTAAACACACCTCGCCGGGCTTTTCCCTCTTTTTTGATGACCTTGAACATTTCTCTCTCCTGCTTTCACTGAATAAACATCGCATCGCCAAACGAGAAGAAGCGGTACCGTTCCTCCACCGCCTGCTGATAGGCCGCCAGCACGTGCTCTCGTCCCGCCAATGCCGATACCAGCATGATGAGTGTGGACTCCGGCAGATGAAAGTTTGTTACCAGTGCGTCCAGCACCTTGAACTTGTACCCCGGATAGATAAAAATATCTGTCCATCCGGCGCTGGCGCGCATGGTTCCATCCTCCGCTGCCTGAGATTCTATCGTGCGGCAGCTGGTGGTACCCACGCAGATGACCCGCCCGCCGTTTTTCTTCGTCTCGTTGATAAGATCGGCCGTCTCCTGGGGGATCACACAGTATTCACTGTGCATGGTGTGATCGGTGATCTCGTCCTCTTTCACCGGGCGGAAGGTCCCAAGTCCCACATGGAGTGTAACGTATCCTACCTTTACACCCATTGCCTGTACTTTTTCCAGCAGCTCCGGCGTAAAGTGCAGCCCCGCCGTGGGCGCTGCCGCCGAGCCGTTGACCTTGGAGTACACCGTCTGATAGCGCTCCTGATCCTGCAGCTCCTCCTTGATGTACGGCGGCAGGGGCATCTTGCCCAGCCGCTCCAGTACCTCCAGGAATATCCCTTCATAAGAGAACTTTACCAGCCGGTTGCCGTCGGGCAGCTCGTCCACCACCTCCGCCGTCAGCTCTCCGTCGCCGAAGGACACCCGCGCGCCCTTCCGCAGCTTCTTCCCCGGACGGACAAGGCACTCCCACACTTTGTCGCCCCGGTCGATAAGCAGCAAAATTTCGCAGGCCCCGCCGCCGGGCATCCGATGGCCCAGCAGCCGTGCCGGCAGCACCCGGGAGTTGTTCAGGATCAGGCAGTCGCCCGGACGCAGATACTCCGGCAGATCGTAAAAATGCCGGTGCTCTACCGCCCCTGTTTTCTTGTCCAGCACCAACAGCCGTGAGCCGTCCCGCCGTTCCAACGGTGTCTGCGCGATCAGCTCCTGCGGCAGGTCAAAGTAAAAATCGTGTGTTTTCATCGTGTATCACTCATTCATTCAAAATTTGCACACCGCGGGATATTATAGTATATTTCCCGCCTTTATGCAACGTTTTTCCCGGGAAAAGTTCCTTTGCATAGGGAAAAGCCGCGGTCATACCGCGGCTTTTCCAAAAAACGATGGCAATAATTACAGATGCAGCGCACAGCTTACACCAAAACAGCCTTGTGGAACACCTTTTTGCCCTTTTTGATGACCACGCCGTCGCCGGTGAACTGCTCGCAGCCGAAGGTCGTCTCAATGGCCGCCACCTTCTCATCGTTGACGGAGACGCCGCCCTGCTGCACCAGCCGGCGCGCCTCACCCTTGGAGGCCGCCAGACCGCACTTCACCAGCAGGGTCAGCACGTCGATGCTGCCGCCGCCGAAATCATCGTTGGTCAGCTCGGTAGTGGGCATATGCTCCGTGTCGCCGTTACCGGCAAACAGCGCCTTGGATGCGGCCTTGGCCTTCTCGGCCTCCTCCTGGCCGTGGACCAGCTTGGTCAGCTCGTAGGCCAGGATCTCCTTGGCCTCGTTCAGCTGAGAGCCCTCCCAGGTGGACATCTTGTCGATCTCCTCCAGCGGCAGGAAGGTCAGCATACGGATGCACTTCAGCACGTCGGCGTCATCCACGTTGCGCCAGTACTGGAAGAACTCGAAGGGGCTGGTCTTGTTGGGATCCAGCCACACGGCGCCCTTGGCGGT
>ERZ834722.1865-NODE-1865-length-18368-cov-6.170753_pt1 | contig 18368 bp, 16 predicted proteins | sample MGYA00519576_ERZ834722 | MGnify/ENA primary metagenome ERZ834722 (study PRJEB31850, sample SAMEA3708759) | human gut metagenome | biome: human gut; feature: human-associated habitat; material: faeces | place: China | collected 2014 ...
GCAGCTCGCCGCGCGTGATGAAGTCGAGCGAGGCGAACGGCTCGTCCATCAGCAGCACCTGCGCCTGACTGGCGAGCACGCGGGCAAGCCCGAGCCGCTGGCGCATTCCGGTGGACAGCTCCAAGGGCGTCATGTCGGCGTAATCCTCCAGCCGCACGAGCTTCACGAGCTTCTTCGCCAGCTCCAGCCGCTCCTCCGGCGTGCGGCCCGCACCCGCCGCCATGGCGACGTTGCGCTCCACCGACGTCCATGTGATCACATAGGGATCGGGCGAGAGCAGCGCGCAGCGCCAGCCCTCCGGCATCACGATCTCGCCGGAATCGGGCGCGTCCTTCGTCCCGTCGATGAGCCGCAGCAGCGTGCTCTTTCCGCAGCCGCTCCGCCCTAAGATCGCCGTGAGCTTCCCCGCAGGAAAATCGACCGACACACCGTGGAGCACGGTGCGCGTCGTCGAGGGGCGCTTCGCGCCGTTGAGAATGATGTCGGTGCTCTGCGTGGTATAGGTCTTGACAAGGTTTTTCACCTGAATGCCGTTCATTGCGTTCTCCCCTTCGCTTGACAGAAAAATACCGTTGACCGGGAGGAGGCTAAACCACCGGCCAACGGTAATTTTAACAGGTCATGCCCTGTTTTTCAACAAAAAAGAAGCGGAAATCCGTCAGGAAAGCAGCAGCTTGTCGTTCGCCTCGGTCGAGCCGCTGGCGCTGGAGAAGAGCGCGAGCAGGTCGGGCACGGTCAGCTTTTTCTTTTCCTCGCCGGAGATGTCCACCACCACGCGGCCCGCGTCCATCATTATGGTGCGGCTGCCCAGCTCCAGGGCGGACTGCATGTTGTGTGTCACCATAAGGCAGGTCAGGCCGTTTTCCTCTACTATGGAGGTGGTCAGCGACAGTATCTTTTCCGCCGCGCCGGGATCAAGGGCTGCAGTATGCTCATCGAGCAGCAGCAGCATGGGCGGGTTTATGGTGGCCATCATAAGCGTAAGCGCCTGCCGCTGCCCGCCTGAGAGCAGCCCCACCGGCTGCTGCATCCTGTTTTCAAGGCCCATGTTCAGCATGGCCACCCTGTCCCGGAGGGTCGCCTTGTCGGCCCTGGAAAGGTGGCTGAGCCAGCCGCCCCTGCCGGAGGCTAAGGCGAGGTTTTCCTCTATGGTCATGCCGGGGGCGGTGCCGCGCATGGGATCCTGAAACAGCCTGCCTATGTGCTTTGCCCTGATGTGCTCAGGCATGAGGGTGATGTCACAGCCTGCCATGGTTATGGTGCCGCTATCGGCTATGAAGCTGCCGGCAATGGCGTTGAGCAGGGTGGATTTGCCCGCGCCGTTGGCGCCTATTATAGTAATGAAATCGCCCTTTTCCACATTGAGGGAGAGGTCGTTAAGCACCAGCTTCTCGTTTGGCGTGCCCGGGTTGAAGGACTTTGAAATGTGGGAAATGTTAAGCATCAGGCAGCCCTCCTTCCGTTGCGCTGGGCAAGCTTGCGCTTATACAGCGGAAGCTGCTCCTTGAGGTAGGGTATGGATATTGCCGCCACGACTATGACTGAGGATACCAGCTTCAGCATGAAGGCGGGCATATTGAAGCGCAATGCAACGGTGTAAACCAGCCGGAACACGAACGCGCCGATTACCATACCGAATATGCGCAGCGGCATCTTGCGCCTGCCCATGAAAACATTGCCTATGAGCAGTGAAGCGAGGGCTATAGTTACCATGCCGGAGCCTATGTCGATGTTTACCGACTTCTGGGATTGGGCCAGCAGGCAGCCGGAAAGCGCCGTAAAGCTGTTTGCCACGCAAAGCCCGACTATGGTGGTAAAGGCGGGGTTGATGGAGGATGAGCGCACCATGTCCGGGTTGTTGCCTGTGGCTCGTATGGCGAGGCCAAGGCGGGTACGGAGGAACAGGCCGAGAATAACGGCTATTGCAAGCACCGCGATGACTATAACGAACAGCTTGTACTGGCTGCCCAGAATTCCACCGCTCAGCATATCCTTAGCTCTTGTGAACACCGTCTCCGTCTTGTTCATGTTCAGTATAGAGGAGCCCCCCATAACGCCTATATTGACGGAATACAGCGCGGTGTTGACGATTATGCCGGAAAGAAGGCTGTTCACGCCCATTTTGGTCTGTAAAATGGCCGTAATAAAGCCGGACGCCACGCCGGAGAGCATGGCGGCGGGAATGGAAAGGTAGGGGTGCCCGGATATGGCGACAGCCGCGCCTACCACTGCGCCCAGCGTGAAGCAGCCGTCCGTGGAAAGGTCGCAGACGTTGAGCATGGAGTAGCTGAGGAACAGCGCCAGTACCGTAAGTGAGGATATGAGCCCCAGTTCAAGGGCGGTCTGTATAAGGCCAAGGGCCGAACTCAGTGACATTGCAATAAGCCTTTCTTACTATTCTATATATATTATCAGTTGAGCTCGTCGAAGCTTTCGGCGGTAACTATGCTCTGAACCTTGGTGCAGAAGGGAGCGAAGGCCTTTTCAATATCGTCGAACTTGTAGCCAAGCTTTTCGCAGGTCTCTGTATTTACGGTAGCGCAGCCGTTGTCAAAGGTGCGAACGGGAAGCTCGGCCGGCTTTTTGCCCTCCAGAGCTACTTCGGCTACCATATTGGCGGTTTCAACGCCCAGGTTTGCGTAGTCCACGCCGTAGCCGAGGAATGCGCCGTTGAGGGCGAAGGAGTCCGCGCCGGTGTAGTGGGGTATTCCGGCGTCGGAGAGCAGCTCGCAGATGCTGAGCTCGGCCTTCATTATGGTGTTGTCGGTAGGGGTAAATACCGCGTCAACGCCGTCGGCTATCAGGGATTGTACAGCCAGCACAACCTCATCAACTGTGGTGCCGGTGTAATCTGAGTATGCCACGCCGCGGGCATCCAGATCGGACTTGGCGGCGGCGATGGGGGTTGCGGAGGAATCCTGACCTATGTCGTACAGCAGGGCTACCTTGGCGGTATCCGGCTTTGCGGCGAACATCAGGTTTATTACAGCAGCGGTGTCAAGGTAGTCGGAGGTGCCGGTGACGTTGCTGCCGGGAGCCTCGAGAGATTCCACGATGCCGGTAGATACGGGGTCGGATACGGCGGCGAATACTACGGGTATCCCGTTATCCTCGGTGGCAGCCTGCATGGCCATGGCAACCGGGGTGGCAACGCCTACCATTATATCAACGCCGTCTGCGATGAAGTTGGATATTATCTGGTTCATAAGGTTGGCGTCAGCGTTGCAGTTGTCGTAGGATACGTTGAAGGTGACGCCATTTTCTTCGCCTATCTCCTTGAGGCGGGACTGTATGTTGTCCACGATCTGGTTAAGAGAAGCGTCGTCAACGTAGTTGCAGATACCGACCTTTATTTCCTTGCCGGCTTCTGTCCCGGAGGGAGCCTTGCCGCAGGCGGTGAGGCAGCTGAGTGCGATAAGTACGGTGAGTGCCAGTGCGATGATCTTCTTCATTTTGTTTTCCTTCCTTTCATAAGCTTGAAGCTTTAAAATTTTTAAAATAAAAACTCCCGTCACAGCAATTAAACACTGCTGGGACAGGAGTGATATTCCTGCGGTGCCACCCGGCTTGACGCGAACTGCGCCCACTTTGCGCGTACTATATAATACGCTGGCCTTTGTTTACGGAGAGCCTTGCTCCGTCTCACATACTCCAAGGCTTATGCCCTGTTTCCGGTCGCCCTCAGAAGTCCATTCGATCCTGTCTTATTCTGCCGCGATCGCACCACCCGCGGCTCTCTGAAGGAACAGCTTCAGGATCTACTTACTCTTCCTCAACGGTTTTTTGCATTGTAGCACCAGGAAAGGCGGCTGTCAAGAATTTTATCAAAATTTGTTTTCAAAACAGCCATAGAATATACGGCGCAATAATGGTATGATATAGCATATGAAATATACGAGAGGGCGGTTACGCATATGCGCTTTGTAGGCAATGCATTATGGTTTATATTTGCAGGGCTCTGGCTTGGTCTGGGCTGGGCGCTGGCAGGGCTGCTCTGGTGCATAACCATAATAGGCATACCCTGGGGCGTACAGTGCTTCAAGTTTGCCAGGCTTCTGTTCTGCCCCTTTGGCAAGGACGTGCGGTTTGGGGGCGGCCTCGGTTCGCTTATACTCAATATAATATGGCTCTGCGTAAGCGGCCTGCCCCTCTGCGTTGAGGCGGTGCTCATAGGCTGCATACTATGCATCACCATAGTTGGCATACCTTTCGGCAAGCAGTGCTTCAAGTACGCCAAGCTGGCCTTAATGCCATTTGGTGCGGATATAGTAAAGACCTGATACGGTATTCAAGGATAATTGTTGATCATGGACAATACAGACAACACGCTTTTGCTGATCCTCAACCCCGAGGCGGGGCTGAGGTACGCAAGAAAGTTCCTTCCTGAGATAATAGCGCTGTTTACCGATTACGGCTATCAGTGCCTTGTATTCGTTACCGAAAAGCGGGGGGACGCGACCGAATTCGTTAAAAAATACGGCGAAAGGGTCAAATGCATAGTGAGCATAGGCGGAGACGGCACCTTCAACGAGACCGTCACCGGCGTCATGCAGGCGGGCCTCAATATACCGGTGGGCTACATACCCGCCGGCAGCACAAATGACTTTGCCAACAGTCTGCACCTTCCTTCGGATATTATGAATGCGGCGAAGAATATAATGGAAGGAGAGCCTGTATCCATAGACGTCGGCAGGTTCCAACAGAGGTATTTTACCTACGTGGCTTCTTTCGGCGCGTTTACACGGGCATCCTACGAGACGCCGCAAAACGTGAAGAACGCCCTGGGGCATCTCGCTTATATACTGGAGGGCATGAAGAGCCTCGCCAGTATCCGCCCGGAGCACGTGAAGCTGATAGCTGACGGCAGGACGTACGAGAGAGAGCTGCTCTTTGGCGCCGTGAGCAACTCCACCTCCCTTGGGGGTGTGCTGACGCTGGATCCCGATGTGGTGGATATGAACGACGGCAAGTTTGAGATAATGCTTGTGCATATGCCAAATTCCGCCATAGAGCTCAACGAGATACTTACCGCCATAGCCAGCAAGCAGTATGAGTGCAGCATGATAGATTTCATACGCACAGAAAGGGCGGAGATATTCGCGAGCCCGGATATGGACTGGTCGCTGGACGGCGAGCACCAGAAGGGCAGCGAGCACATAGTCATAGAAAACATACACGACGCATTGAGGATACTGACTAAAGAGACCCTTGGCGGCGAAAAGTAAATACCCACACAGAAAAAACACCCGTCAGGGTGTTTTTTGCATGTTCTTGATTTACTTCAGCAGCTTATCCATCAGGCGGAAAAAGGGGGGCAGGTGATAGCGTCCTAATATATCGGATTCGCCGGCAAATTTCTTGTTGCGGATATCCGCCATGGCGCCGGAGTGGCAATTGAACAGCTTCATAAAATGCAGCCTGCCTTTATCATTTAATGTGGTACAGCCACTTTACCCTGCGGTAATAGAAGAAGAAAGCTACGTCCGTCACTATCCAGGATATTGGATACGCGAGGCATACGTTGAGCATGGTGGGGTGCGACCTGTATACTGTCGCTATCCATACCACCCTCAGCAGGCACACGCCTACGCCGATTATTATCACAGGGACTACCGCGTCGCCTATACCACGGAGGACGCCGGAAATTATTTCTATGTAGGTCCAGGTGAAGTAGAGAGGCACCATGTAGAGCATTACCTGCCAGGTCTTGGCAAGCACCTCTGCGTCGTCGTTGAATAAGGGCAGCAGGAATCTGCCGACGCCCAAAAGGAGCGCGCTGAAAAGCAGCGTCACGCCCATGAACAGCTTAAGGCTCAGCTTTTCGCAGTCATGCACGCGGTCCATGCGCCCCGCCCCATAGTTCTGGGCGGCGAAGTTCATTACGGCTATGCCGGCGGCGTTGCTGCAGGCCCAGTAAAAGCCGTCTATCTTGCCGCTGAGGGACCATGCCGCCACGGTCGCGGTACCGAGAAGGTTCACCGCCACCTGGATTATCATGTTGGAAATTGCATACATGGAGGATTGGAGCCCTGCGGGTATGCCTATATGCAGCATACGGCCAAGCAGCTTGCGGTGCAGGCCTATGCCCTTTAGCGTTATGCGGTATGCTTCCTTGCTCCGCATGAGCTTTGCGGTCGCCAGCACCGCGCTGAGTATCTGAGAGACGATGGTGGCTATTGCAGCGCCGGCTACGCCCATCTTGAATACCGCGACCAGCAGCAGGTCGAGGAATATGTTGAACATGCAGCAGATAAAGAGGTATATGAAGGGGCTCTTTGAATCGCCCACCGCCTGAAGCATGCCCGCCTCCATATTGTAAAGAAGCTGTGCGGTGACGCCGAGAAAGACTATGCGAAGGTAGGTAGTGGATTCAGCTATTGTGTCCGGCGGGGACTGCAATACGCGAAGAAAGACCGGAGTGAAGGCGAAGCCGACAATCGTCAGAACTATGCCGGATATTATGCAGAAGGCAATCGCCGTACCCGTGGCCTTTTGTATGGATTCCTCATCCTTCGCGCCGAAAAGCTGGGCTATTACTACCGTGGAGCCGCCGGAGAGCGCCACGAAAAAGCCTATCAGAAGGTTAGTTATATGGGCGGCGCTTCCGCCTACGGCGGCTAGTGCAATCGTACCTACGAATTTGCCTACGACTATGGCGTCGGCAGCGTTATAAAGCTGCTGGAAAAGGGTACCCGCAGCTATGGGCAGAAAAAAACTTATAAGCTTTCTGCCGATACTTCCTTCGGTAAGGTCATTTTTAACGCTATTCATTTTGACATACCTCACAAATAAGCTAAAATGGCAAAATAAAGCATACATCAGGAGCAGAATAAAAGCAACTGATTTAATTATCGGTTTTGTTTTGGTGAGGTATCAGCGGTATATCCTGCCCACCAGCCAGTTTACGGTGGTGGCTGGCAGCAGCTTGTTGATAAGGGTAAAAAGCTTATATTGTGCTCCTACGGTGTACAGCGCCCGGCATTTCTTGGCGTTTGCCGCCTTGAGTATGACTTTTGCCACGGCCTCCGGGGCCATGCCGTTCTGCTCATCATGCTCCATCACGGCCACAGCGTGATCCAGGGATTTATATATATCGCTTCCGGCGTGAGATTTTTTCCTTGCGGCGGTGAAGCCTGTACGAATGTCCCCGGGCTGCACAGCGCAGACCTGTATGCCGAAGGGACGGACTTCATTGCGAAGGGCAAGTGTCAGGGAGTTTATAGCTGCCTTAGCCGCGGAATAGAAGGACTGGTAGGGTATGGCTATGGGCGCGGCCACGGAGCTGAGGTTGATGATGCGGCCGCCGGCCTGAGCGCGCATCTGCGGCAGCACCGCCTGTATACAGTTGAATGCGCCGTAGAAGTTCACCTCGAGCTGGGCGTGGGCATCGGCAGAGTCGGTAAATTCCACAGGCCCTGATATGCCGAAGCCGGCGTTGTTTACAAGAAGGTCTATGCGGCCTTCTTTTTCTATTACCTTTGCTGCTGCGGCGGCGATGCTGGCGGGGTTTGTCACGTCCGCCGTTATGTGGAAGATGCTGCTGTAATTCTCGCCTCTGCGGCTGAACTCGTACACGGTATAGCCGTTTTCACAGAGCATGAGGGCGGCTGCTTTGCCTATGCCGCTGCTTCCGCCTGTCACTATAGCTATCTTTTTCATTTTCCTTCCTCCAATATGCTGCCGAGTATGTCCATTGCCTCGTCAAGTATTGAGTCGGTATGTGTGGCCATGTAGCTGGTGCGCAGCAGGCACTCGGTCATGGGGGTTGCCGGTGGCAGCACGGGATTGACGTATACGCCGCCGTCGTATGCACGCTTTGCCATTATCAGCGTATTTTCAGGGTCATGGGTATATATGGGTATTATGGGTACGCTGGTGAGCTTGTGGGGTATGGCTCGCTCAGTCAGCCCCTTCTGGACGTAATTCGATATATCCTTCAGCCGTTGTACCCGCCATGGCTCCTTTTTCAGCACCCTTAATGACGCCAAGGCGCAGGCGCAGCTTGCGGGTGGTATGCTGGCTGCGAATATAAAAGGCCGGGAGTTATGGCGAACGTGATCGGCTATGAATTTTGACGATGCCATATACCCACCGAGACTTGCAAGAGACTTGCTGAACGTACCCATGTATACGTCTATCTCGTCCTCGAGACCGTAATAACTTGGGGTACCTCTGCCGCCTTCGCCCAGCACCCCTAAGCCGTGGGCGTCATCTACCATTATGCGCGCCCTGTACTGCCTGGCAAGGCGGACTATCTCTGGCAGGTTGGCAATATCGCCGCCCATGCTGAATACGCCGTCCGTTACTATGAGGCAGCCTGCGGTGTCAGGTATCTCCTTCAGCTTCTTTTCAAGGTCAGCCATGTCCCCATGGCGGTAGCGCAGCATAGTCGCCTGGGATAGGCGGCAGCCGTCGTATATGCTTGCGTGGTTCTCGCGGTCGCATAGAATATAGTCGTGGCGGCCTGCAAGGGCGCTGATAATGCCAAGATTGGACTGAAACCCGGAGGGGAATGTCACTACCGCTTCCTTATGCAGAAAGTCCGCAAGCTCCTCCTCTAATTCGAGGTGCATTTTTAACGTGCCGTTTAGGAACCGGGATCCGGAGCAGCCGGAGCCGTACTGATCAAGCGCCTTTTTGCCGGCTTCAATGACCTCGGGGTTATTGGTAAGGCCGAGGTAGTTGTTGGAGCCAAGCATTATGCGCCGCTTGCCTTCCATTACGACCTGGATATCCTGACGCGTTTCAAGCGCGTGAAAATAGGGGTATATGCCCTTTTCCATGGCCTCGGCGGCCAATTCGTTTGGCTTGAGCTTTTCGAATAAGTCCATTGCGCCTCCTTATCGGGTATATAAAATGGTTAAAAAAATTGAACGAATGAATTATTAAAATATTTTAATCAAATAGAGCGAATTAGTCAAGGTATTATGTATATACATTGACAAAACTACCATCAGTTGACAAGGACACACAAGGTTTTAGGAGCCAAACAGCACGGCATAACTGTGTCGTCCTCATTTGAAATACAACCAGTATTTCTGCACTCGTCCTCCTTGTTCTGCCATACTCTTTGGCTTCTAAAACTCGAAGACCCTAAAGAGCTTGTTTTGAGGGCGATCCAAGGCCGAGGAGCGCAGTACTACTGGATGTAATACAAGCGACGAGAACGCAGGAGCGTCCCAAAACAAGCCTTTAGGGCTTGTGTGCTCTTGTCAACTGATGGTAAGAAAAAATTAACATTTCTTGGAGATAATTACGGTTCGAATTGAATGCTTGCAAGAAGCGGTCAATTTTGCTATGCTTATCCTCGGAAAGGGGAAATAAATATGACTTTGGGAGAATTTTTTAAGGGGCTTGCAGAAAATCGCCCCCTCGTGAGCGCGGTAACGGCATGGGCTGTTGCGCAGGTTCTGAAAACGATAATAAACTATCTGATAAATAAAGAATGGAAGGCGGAGCGGCTTTGGGGCAGCGGCGGAATGCCCAGCTCCCATTCGGCAACGGTGTGCGCGTTTCTGTTGGCTACAGCCTTTAACTATGGCCCGGCCTCCTTTGAATTTGCTATGGCGGTCCTGTTTGCAATAGTGGTGATACACGATGCCCGGGGTGTGCGCCTGGAGACCGGCCGTCAGGCGGAGATACTGAATTCCATAACCCGATTTCTGCGTTCCGGAAACAGCAAGATAGAGCTGCCGGAGGAGGAGCTCAAGGAACTGGTGGGCCATACGCCTTTCCAGGTGGCAGTAGGCTCAGCCATAGGCATAATAGTGGGGCTTCTGATACATTAAAGCGGCGCGAAATGTGCGACATGTACACAGGGAATACCGAAAGAGGTATTCCTTTTTTGATTGAGAATTGCGGCGAGGAGGAGTGTGGTGTTAATATATGTTCAGAACAAACGTTCGAAACAAATACAGCAGGAGGAAAACATGATACACAGGCAATTCGCGCAAAGACGCAGGCTCATGGCGGGGGAAACAGTTAAGATGGTCACGCTGACGCTTACAGGAAGCTTTGATAATTCCGGCCTGTTTGGTGAAAGGTATGTGGCTGTAGGCGGGGAGATCATAACGGAACTGGGCACGTACAAGGTGAGGCAGGGCAGTACCATAATACTGCATACAAAGATAAGCCCCATCATGGGCGGAAGCGAGAAGTACGGCATATTCGTGAACAACAAGTGCGTGAGGACTGCTGCAAACTGCACAAATCACGGCCCGGACTACGAGTATACCGTCACATGCAACTGCACGATAAACGGTCAGGGAAAGGTACACGCAAGGGGCGGCTATGCCAGGATAGACGTCACGACTGAAGAATAAGCACATATTAACAAACGGTGAATAGCGGGCGGCAGGCGTTGACATATATAGAATGCCGATATAAGATATGTATAGAATTCCGATATATGGAGGAGGCATATGGACAAGACGCTTGTGACCCGCAGCACGGGTATGCTGCTGCTTAAGCTCATTGAAAACGAGGATATGTACGGCTATCAGATGATAGAGGAACTGGCGAGGCGGTCTGACGATACCTTTACGCTAAAGGCCGGAACGCTCTATCCCATGCTCCACGACCTTGAGAAGGCGGGGCTGATAACCGCATACGAAAAAACGGCGGATACCGGCAGGGTAAGGAAATATTACAGCATAACAAAGGCGGGCAGGGCGGAGCTTTCCGCCAAAACCAGGGAGTGGCGGGAGTTTTCCCGCGCCCTTGACAAGGTGCTTGGAGGTGTGAGCTATGCCTTCTGACAGGGTAAACGAGTATCTTAAAAGCGTATGCGCCGAGGTACGCTGGAGGCAGGCGCACGACGCGGTGCGGGAGGAGCTTGCCGCACACATAGAGGATCAGACCGAAGCGTATATGCGCTCCGGCATGGAGAGGGAAACGGCGGAGCGGAAGGCAGTGGAAAGCATGGGGAGCCCGGCGGAGACAGGACTTCGCCTTGACGCGAGCTACCGGCCCAAGCCCCAGTGGGGGCCGGTGATCATGCTGACAGCACTGCTTATGATAAGCGCCGCCTGCAGATTTATGGAGTATGGAAACGGCGGCAGTTCATTAGGCAAATTTATTATTGCCGCCTGTATAGGCTGCGGGCTGTTTGTCTGGCTGTATAATGCAGACCTTTACCGGCTGGCGGGGCTGTCGTGGCAGGCTTATATTGCGGTGATAGCACTATGCCTTGCTGCACTTCCGCTGTGTTATTCCAGCGGACCCAGCGAGATGATAGTGCTTCAGACGGCTGCCATAACCATACCGGCGCTGTTTGCAGGCTGGCTGTATGTATGCAGGGGCTTTGGGGGGCTGCTCACAGGCGGGGCGATGCTGGTGATACCGATAGCGGGAATGCTTATGGCTCCATATACGGGAGCAGCCGTTAACGTCGCCGCTGCGTGCCTTGCGGTAATAGTGTTTGCCTCGGTATGGGGGCTTTGCGGAAAGAACAGGTGGCTGCCCATAGCGTTAAGCTGGGGCAGCGTGCTGTGCGGCGGCTATGGGCTGCTCAGGTCAAATGCGCGCTGGTGGCAGCGCGTTGCGGTGATGCTGCGCCCGGAGGCGTTTCCCGAGGATTACAGTTACCAGATAAGGGTGATAAGGGATATGCTGCGCGCCTCGAGGCCCATAGGCCGCGGACAGGATACTGAAATGATGAGGTATTCCATGTTCTTTAAAAGGGACGGGAGCATAGACCGCGAAGCGTATGTGGATTTCATGCTCACCACAATAGCCCACCGTTACGGCTGGGTGATAGCCCTGATAATAGCCGCGGTGCTGATAGGGCTCATAGCGATGCTGTTCTTTAAGGCGATGAAGCTTACGAGCCTGTTCGGTAAAATGATGGGCTGCGGTATATGTGCATCGCTTTTGATGCAGACGGTGCAATACATACTCGGCAACTGCGGCATTACGGTTATAAGCTGGCTGCCGCTGCCCTTCCTTTCCTACGGCAACACGTCGCTTGTGGTGAATATGGCGATGATGGGGCTGCTTTGCTCCCTGATGCGCTCCGACGGGCTCTATGCGGACAAGGAGCTGAAGCCCTTGAATAAGCTCAGGCTACGGCTGGAGTGGGAAAAATAAATTAAGGGACTGCTGTTGCAGTCCCTTAATTATTGCATATTTATTCGGCAAAGCTCATGACGAGATCCACCAGCACATCGGTTATCTGATCCAGGCTCCTTGCGGGTATCCATTCCCGCACGCCGTGGTAGTTGTAGCCGCCGGTGGGCAGGTTGGGGCAGGGCAGTCCATCCCATGAGAGATGTGCGCCGTCCGTGCCGCCCCGTATGGGCACGGTGCGGGCGGGTATGCCGTTCTTTTCAAAGGCGGCTATGGCCTTGTGGATGAGCTGAATATGGGGCTCTATCTTTTCCTTCATGTTGTAGTAGCTGTCCTTGACGGTGGCCACGGCAGTGCCTTCGCCGTAGCGGCGGTTTATCTCGGAGGCGAGGGCGAGGAACAGCGCTTTGCGGGCCTCGAAGCTCTTTGCGTCGTGGTCGCGGATGATGTAGCGGAGGGTAGCCTCGGTCACGCTGCCCTGCATATCGTGCAGGTGGAAGAAGCCCTGATAGCCGCAGGTGTTCTCCGGCACCTCAGTCTTGGGCAGCATATCGTGGAACTCTATTGCGACGGTGGCGGCGTTGACCATTACGTCCTTTGCCTCACCGGGGTGTACGCCCACGCCGTGAACAGTGAGCACGGCGGAGGCGGCGTTGAAGTTTTCATATTCTATCTCGCCTATGGGGCCGCCGTCCACGGTGTAGCCGAAGTCGCAGCCCAAAGCCTTTACGTCTATGCCCTCTGCGCCCCGTCCTACCTCCTCGTCGGTGGTGAATATGACCTTTACTTCCCCGTGAGGCCTGCCGCTCTCCATGAGCCTTTCAACGGCTGACATTATCTCCGCCACGCCCGCCTTGTCATCGGCGCCGAGCAGCGTCGTGCCGTCGGTGACTATCAGCTCCTCGCCCACATGCTTTGAGAGGCCGGGGCAGAGGGCTTCGTTCATTACCACGCCGGATTCCAAGGAAAACTCGCCCTCCGGGCAGGTGATAACAGCAGGACGGACGTTTTCGCCGGGGGCGTCGGGGGCGGTGTCCACATGGGCTATGAGCGCGATGGAAGGCGCACCCTTAACGTTGGCGGGCAGCGTGCCGTATACGTTGCTGTTGGAGTCAAAGGATATGTCCTTTAAGCCAAGCTCCTCCATCTCGCGGGCAAGCTCGCGGATAAGCTCCTTCTGACGCTCGGTAGAGGGGGCGGTCTCGGAAAAATCATCGGACGTGGTGTAGTATGTTACATAACGAAGAAAACGTTCTCTTGGTGTCATAATATCCTCCGAAACAGGTTATTTTGCTTAATCAAAGGTTAGCGCATTTGCAGATCAAAGTCAACCTTTTGCCATATCGCCCAACTGATGGTATCATAATAACTGTAATGATTTTAAGGAGGGTATTTCTGTGCGGGTACTTGATATTGATCTGGACTTTTTCCTTGCGGGCTGCTGTCCTCTGGCCGATAAGGACAGGCGGCCGGAGCTTTTTGGCCATGAGCCGTGGGAAAGCGGGCGAGTGCGGCGCTTTCTTGAGGGCAATTGCGGATTGAGCAAGGACAGGCCCATACCCGGCAGGATATTTGAGACACATGACTCTGCGCTGGAGCTGTGGCGTGATATGATGGAAGCAAAGCGGCTTACAGCCCCCTTTGATGTGACGCACATCGACGCACACAGCGACCTTGGCATAGGCTATCCCGGACCGGGGTATGTGCTCAACGGCGTGCTGCCTATAAGATACGACAAAAGGGCTGACGCGGAAAAGTACAGAAGGCTCAACGGGCTGGACGAGGCGAATTATCTGCTTTTCGCTCTGGCCTTCAGGTGGATATCCTCTTTGGAAAATGTGCGTAATCCAAGCTCCCAACCCGATATACCAAAGGAAATACTCGTGCCGGGCAAGGCAGATTCAATACAGCTGAGCTCTTTTACCGCTGCCCTTTCTCTGGGCATAAACGGCAAAGAGCCGGTGATACCATTTAATGTATATGAGGATTATAATGGGTTTAAGGCAGAGGAAAAGTATGATTTTATGTCCGTAGCCATATCCCCAAGATACTCCCCAAAGGAGGCGGATGTGCTTCTGCCGGTGTTTGAGGAATATATGACGCTGGTATAATTAGAGACGGATATTGTATAAAAATAAATAATATATTATTTTTGAAAAAGGTATTGACAGCTTGAAAAACACGGAGTAGAATGTAGCCAACATTTGAGAAAGGACGCGTAAGAAGATGAAGATGTTCGCTGCTATAAAGAACGCCGGCATTTATTACTATTACTTTTATGCCACAGGTAATGGTTGTTTGTGCTGCGCGTCGAAGGCGAACCGATAAAGCTTACGATGATAAAAAGGCCGCATGAGCAACCGCTCATACGGCCTTTTTGTTATATTTTAGAAAATTTAATTTTCAGGAGGAAAAAACCATGAAAAAGACACTCGCTATACTGATGGCGGCACTTATGCTGCTGGGCCTCACCGCCTGCAGCTCCGCACCCGAAGCGACCACTGAACCTGCGGCCACCGCAGAGCAGACCGAGCAGACTGCCGCTCCCGCGGAGGAGAAGCAGAGCTATACCGTAGGCATTTGCCAGCTGGTTCAGCATCCCGCTCTTGACGCTGCCACACAGGGCTTCAAGGATGTGCTCACCGAGCAGTTGGGCGACAGCGTGACCATCGAAGAGGGCAACGCCTCTAACGATATCCCCACCTGCGCTACCATAGTGAACGGCTTCGTTTCGTCTGAGGTAGACCTTATAATGGCAAACGCCACTCCTGCTCTTCAGGCGGCTGTAGCGGCTACCAATACCATACCCATACTGGGAACCTCCGTTACAGAGTACGGCGTTGCGCTGAATATTTCAGACTTCTCCGGTACCGTGGGCGGCAACGTATCCGGCACCTCCGATCTGGCTCCTCTGGATCAGCAGGCGGCAATGGTAAAGGAGCTGTTCCCCGATGCAAAGACGGTGGGCATACTCTACTGCTCCGGCGAGGCTAACTCCGTATACCAGGCAAACGTCGTGAAGGAATGCCTCGAAGCTGACGGCCTGACCGTAAACATCTTCACCTTCGCAGATTCCAACGACGTATCCACCGTAACCACCAGCGCTGTTGCCGAGAGCGACGTTCTGTACATTCCTACCGATAACACCGCCGCCTCCTGCACCGAGGCCATAGCGGCCGTTACTGTTCCCGCCGGCGTACCTGTGATAGCGGGCGAAGAAGGCATCTGCAAGGGCTGCGGCTTGGCTACCCTGTCCATCAATTACTACGACCTTGGCCGCACCACTGGTGAAATGGCAGTTAAAATACTCAAGGGCGAGGCCGATATCTCCGAGATGCCTGTAGAATACTTCCAGGGACCCGTAAAGAAGTTCAACAAGGATATGGCTGAAAAGCTGAACGTAACTATCCCCGACGAATATGTCGCCATAGAGGATTAACAGGAAGAACTAAAAAGAAATAAGACAGAGCAAGAGGAGAAATGAGATGAACGCAGCGGTTTGTTTGGGGCTTCCCAGTATCGCCAACCTGATATCCAGAATGCCGGGCGGTATTGCCCAGGGAATAATTTGGGGCATAATGGCACTTGGCCTATACATCACCTTCCGGTTGCTGGATATTGCGGACCTTACGGTGGATGGTTCCTTCGCAACCGGCGGCGCAGTAGCCATAATGCTCATAACCTCCGGCTGTCCTGCCTGGGCCGCGCTGATAGCGGCCCTTCTCGCAGGAACTGCTGCAGGGCTATGCACAGGAGTGCTGCACACCAGACTTGGTATTCCCGCCATACTTTCCGGCATACTCACCCAGTTTGCGCTGTACTCCATCAACCTCCGCATAATGGGCATGTCCGCAAACCGCTCAGCTAATCCGGATACCTTCAAGCTGCTCATCACCATGCGCAGCGTACCCAAAGCCATACTGACAGGCGCTGTGTTAGCTGCGGCCATAGTAGCGGTAATGTACTGGTACTTCGGTACAGAGCAGGGCTCGGCGATCCGCGCCACCGGCTCCAACCCCAACATGAGCAGGGCCCAGGGCATAAACACCGATAACATGAAGCTCATCGGCCTTGCCCTTTCAAACGGAATGGTGGCCCTCGCGGGGGGGCTTATGGCCCAGTATCAGGGCTTCGCCGATGTAAACATGGGCAGGGGCTCCATCGTTATAGGCCTTGCCGCCATAATAATCGGAGAGGTTCTGTGCGATGCCGCGTTCCGCAAGGGCTGTGAGTTTTACATGAGGCTGCTGTTTGTGATAGTCGGAGGCATAGTGTACTACATCGTAATGGTGATAATACTGTGGCTCAAGCTTGATCCAAACGACCTGAAGCTTTTTACCGCCATAATAGTAGCCGTATTCCTTGCGGTGCCCCATATACAGGCGGAGCGAAAGAGCTCCTTCAAGATGGCGGGTAAGCGCAGCCTGAACGGAAAGGCCTGATGAAAGGGGAGAGTAGATATGCTGAAGCTGGACAATATATGTAAGACCTTCAATCCGGGTACAATAAACGAAAAAAAAGCGCTGCAAAACCTTTCGCTGACCCTTAAACCGGGCGACTTTGTAACGGTGATAGGCGGCAACGGCGCGGGCAAATCCACCATGCTCAACGCCATAGCCGGCGTATGGCCTGTGGACAGCGGCTCCATCACCATCGACGGCATAAACGTTACGGGTGAATGCGAGCATAAGCGCGCTGCGTATATAGGCCGCGTATTTCAGGACCCGATGCTCGGTACCGCGCCAAATATGCAGATAGAGGAGAACCTGGCGCTGGCAATGCGCCGCGGCAGGCGCCGCGGGCTGCGCTGGGGCGTCACAAAGGCCGAGCGGGAACAGTACCGGGACAGGCTGAAGGGCCTGGGTCTCGGCCTTGAGGACAGAATGACGGCTAAGGTGGGCCTGCTCTCCGGCGGTCAGCGTCAGGCGCTGACGCTGCTCATGGCGTCGCTGCAAAAGCCGAAGCTTTTGCTCCTCGACGAGCACACCGCCGCCCTAGACCCCGCCACCGCCAAGAAGGTGCTGGACATATCCGACAGCATCATCAGGGAAAACGGCCTTACCGCACTGATGATAACCCATAACATGAAGGACGCCATAAACCATGGCACGAGGCTTATCATGATGAACGAGGGGCATATAATACTCGACGTGGAGGGCGAAGAAAAGAAAAAGCTAACTAAGCAGCAGCTGATGGAAAAGTTCGCCGAGAAAAAAGTCCCCTTGTCGGTGGCGGTCATCGACATGGACTGGCATCTGACCAACGTGCCCTATGGCAGCGGCTGGACAGGCTACACATGGAACCGGGAGCTGTTCCCCGACCCGCCCCGCTTCCTGCGGGCGCTCCACGACCGGGGGATGCGCGTAACGCTGAACCTCCATCCCGCCGGGGGCGTGCAGCCCCACGAGGAAGCCTACGAAAGCGTCTGCCGGGCGCTGGGCCGGGATCCGGAAAAGAAGCAGGGCGTGGATTTCGACGCGGCGGACGAGGGGTTCCTGCGGGCCTATCTGGACTGCCTGCATCATCCGCTGGAAGAAGAAGGTGTGGATTTCTGGTGGATCGACTGGCAGCAGGGGAATACCAGCGCCATTCCCGGGCTGGATCCTCTCTGGGTGCTCAACGAGCTGCATTATCGGGATAACGGTCGGGACGGCAAGCGGGGCCTGATCCTGTCCCGGTATGCCGGTCCCGGCAGCCAGCGCTGCCCGGTGGGCTTTTCCGGCGATACCATCATGAGCTGGAAATCGCTGGCCTTCCAGCCCCGGTTTACCGCCATGGCGGCCAACGCGGGCTACCCGTGGTGGAGCCACGATATTGGCGGACACATGAACGGCGTTCGGGACGACGAGCTGTCCGTCCGTTGGCTGCAGCTGGGGGTTTTTTCGCCCATCCTGCGGCTTCATTCCAGCTGCAGCCCCTTTACCGGCAAGGAGCCGTGGAGCTATGGGCTGGAAGCGGAGCTGGCCATGGAGCATGCGCTGCGCCTGCGCCACCGGCTGCTGCCCTATCTGTACACGGCCATGGAGCGCACCTTCCGGCTGGGGGAGGCGCTGGTGCGGCCCCTTTATTACCGCTGGCCCGAAAGCCCGGAGGCCTACTCCGTGCCCGATCAGTACCTTTTCGGACCGTCGCTGATGGTCTGCGCTGTGACCCAGCCCATGGACGCCCGGCTGAAAAGGGCTTCCGTTACCGCGTGGCTGCCGGAAGGGTACTGGTTCGATTTCACCACCGGACAGATCTATACCGGCGGACGGCTGATGAAGCTGTGGCGCGCGCTGGATGAATACCCGGTGCTGGCCCCG
>ERZ834722.1866-NODE-1866-length-18367-cov-5.583388_pt1 | contig 18367 bp, 10 predicted proteins | sample MGYA00519576_ERZ834722 | MGnify/ENA primary metagenome ERZ834722 (study PRJEB31850, sample SAMEA3708759) | human gut metagenome | biome: human gut; feature: human-associated habitat; material: faeces | place: China | collected 2014 ...
TGATCAAAATCAAGGTGCTGGAAAACAGCGAGTATTCCGCCCGCGAAGCCGCCGACACCCTCTGCGAAGCGCTGGACTGCGAGAGCGTGCAGGTCATCGGCCGTAAGTTCGTGCTGTTCAAGAAAAAGAAGAAAGAAAGCGCCTTCGACGCTGTTTTTGCAAAATAATGGGCACGGTGCAAAAGGTTTTGTTGTACGGCGGCACGTTTGACCCGCCACATGAACAACCTGCGGGCCGCGCTGGAACTGGTGCGGCCGGATAAGGCCATCGTGATGCCTGCGGGCATCCCGCCCCACAAAAAGGCCAGCACCACCCCCGGCAAAGTGCGGCTGGCCATGTGCCAATGCTTTACGGCGCTTAGCCCGGCGGTGGAAGTCAGCGATTGGGAGATCGCCCAGGGCGGGCGCAGCTACACGGTACACACGCTGGAAATGCTGCGTGATGCCTACCCCGGCGCAGAGCTGTACCTTTGTGTTGGCAGCGACATGCTGCTGACCTTTACCCAGTGGTACCGCTGGCAGGATATGCTCAGCATGGCAGCCCTTGTGGTGGAAAGCCGCACCGGCACCGATGAGGCTGCCCTGCACACCGCCGCAGCAGTGCTGGAGCAGGCCGGCGGCCGCGTCCTGTTTGCCGAGGCCGAGAGCTACCCCTGCGCATCCAGCGACATCCGCAGCGGAAAGCTCCCGCCGGAAAGGTGGCCGGAGGTTCTGCCGCAGGAGGCACTGGCGGTTATCCGCCAAAACCGGCTTTACGGCAGCTTGTAGCACTGTAGGGGCCGGGCATGCCCGGCCCTCCGCATAAAAGCTGCTGGCCGTTCAAGGGCAGGTAAGGCAAGGTTGAGGGCCGGACATGTCCGGCCCCTACAGCCCGGTTCAGAGAGGAAAATGTATATCATGGATTACGCCGAAGCCAAGAAGCTTGTGAAGTCCAGATTGAGTGAAAAGCGCTGGACGCACACGAAAAATGTAAAAAAAATGGCGGTAATGCTTGCCAAGCGCTGGGGTGCAGACCCGGAAAAGGCCGCTATGGCGGCAATTTTGCATGATTCCGCCAAGGAACTGCCCAAGCAGGAGTTGTTGCAGATTTTTGCCGATAATGCTATAATAGCAGAAAATGCCCCCGCACGCCCTGCGCCGGTATGGCACGGCATCGCCGCAGCGATCCTTGCCCAGACCTGCTGGGGCATCGAGGACCCGGAGATTTTGTCCGCAATCCGCTGCCATACCACCGGCAAGCCGGATATGTCGCTGCAGGACAAGATCCTTTATCTGGCCGATATGACCAGCGCCGAGCGCGACTGGCCCGGCGTAAAGGCGCTGCGTGCGCTGGAGATGGAGGACCTTGACCGTGCCCTGTGCGAGGCCCTGAAGCAGAGCATTGATTTTGTCGAAGAAAAGGGCGGCGCGCTGGACCCTGAGAGCGTGGCTGCCTATGAGTATGCAAAAGCACATCTGAAGTAATACTCCAGAAACAGGGAGGAAAAACCATGAGCGAACCGCGTAAGCTGTATACCGGCAGTGCCTCCGGCGGGCTGGATCAGGAGCAGTATGAGGCTGCCCGCCGCCGCGCCCAGCAGTTGGCCGAACAGAACGCCCGCCGCCGCACGGTGCAGCAGCCGATGCGCACGGCCCAGGGCCGCCACATCAGTCAGCGCCCGGCGGCACAGCCCGCACCGGAACCGGTGCAGGAACCCGTACAGGAGCCGGTGCAGCAGCCTGCCCCCCAGCCGGAGACCCCGCGTGAGCTGACCTATGCCCAGCGTCAGGCCATGGCCTACCGCGCTGCGGCTGAGCGCAAATACGGCGATACCCTGCAGTTTCAGGTGCAGCGCCCCCGCCGCACGGTCAACCGCCCGGCCAGTGCCGAGCAGCAGGCCCGGCAGGCCGCTAACCGCCTGTATGAGCAGCCCGCAGACCGGAAGCCCGCCGCCGCGCCCCGCACGCAGGTGCGCCAGATGGACCTGAACGGGGTACAGGGCAGCAAGCCGATGTACAACTACGATGCAGCCGCAGGCGGCATCCAGATGGAGGAGGCTGCCGCGCAGCCCCGCCGCGCCCCGCACACCGAGGCCCCGCAGGCGGCCCGCAAGCCCAAGACCGCCGCAGGCGGCAGCGGCGGCGGCCATAAGCCCCCGCGCAGCCATGACGCAGCCGAAGCCCCGCGCAAGGGCAAGGCCGGCGGCAAGAAGAGCGGCAAAAAAGGCGGCGACGGCAAGGGCGGCAAAAATAAAAAGAAGAAAAAGATCCGCTGGTGGCAGATCCTGCTCATCACGCTGCTGGTCATCGCGCTGATCTTTGGCGGTGCGTTCGCTCTCATCATGGGGGCCATCGCCCCGGAGGGCGGCAGCATCAAGCTAGATCAGCTCATCAACACCCCCAAGGAGTTTCAGGGCAAGGAGATGAACTTCCTGATGGTTGGCATCGACCGCTCGACCCAGAAGGAGGGCGACGACCTCAACGATGCAGGTATCGATGACGGCAACACCGATATGATCCTCTATGTCCATTTCAACAATGAGACGGGCGAGATGAAGATGCTGCAGATCCCCCGCGATACGATGGCCACGACTGACCGCAGCGTGTCGGGCAACTACCGCATCAACAACATCGCCAAGACGCAGGCCGCCGACAGCAACAGTATGAACATGGCCGCCCTGTGCACGCAGATTTCGAATATGTACCAGCTGCCGATCGATGGCTATATGACGATCCGTCTGGAAATGCTTGTGCAGCTGGTCGACTCCTTCGGCGGCATTGAACTGTATGTTCCGCGGGAGATGGATTATAAAGGCAGCCACTTGGATCAGGGCTACCAGACGCTGAACGGCGATGCCTGCGAGTTCCTGCTGCGCACCCGTCACATCTACGCGGACAGCGACATCGGCCGCCTGAACATGCAGCGCCAGTTCTATGCCGCACTGTTCCGCCGTCTGAAGAACATCGGCAACATCTGGGATGTGGCCAAGCTGACCCCCGCCGTGCTGAACTATATGGAGACCGACCTCAGCGCCTCGCAGCTTGTCAGCTTTGCGGTCAGCATGCTGAAAATTGATTCCAGCAAGATCATGATCTGTCAGATGCCGGTCAAGATGGCCGAGAAGTACAAAGGAGAGTCCGTTGTCTACCCGGCCCGTCAGGAGGACGCCGACCTGCTGAACCAGTATTTCCGCGAGAACACCGGTGCGGTGGACGCCAGCGCCCTGCAGCTCTGCGATGATGCGTCTGTGCTGGGCTTTGATCTGAGCAACTACACCGCCACCGACCCGAACATCCAGCAGATGGGCGGCCTGATGTCGGAGGCCGATCAGGCGCAGAAGGACGAGAATCTGGACGGCTCGAATCAGGTCACGGATGTCATGGCGTCCGAGTCCGCCGCTGAAAGCGAGAGCACCGAGGCCGAAAGCCAGCCCGCAGCGTAATTTACACTAGGAGAGTTACTATATGGAAAGCAAAGAACTTGCCATTCGTCTGGCCCGTGCGCTGGACGCCAAGAAGGCCGTCAACGTCCATATTCTGGAGGTTCAGGACCTGACCACCGTTACGGAATATTTCGTCATTGCCACGGGTATGTCCACCACCCATGTCGGCGCTCTGGCCGATGAGGCCGAGTTCCAGCTGGACCGCGAGGGCGTCAAGGTGCTGCGCACCGAGGGCCACGACGGCAAGCGCTGGGTGCTGCTGGACTACGGCAGCGTCATCGTCCATGTCTTTACGCAGGAGGCCCACGACTACTACGATCTGGAGCATCTCTGGGCCGACGCCAAGCCCGTGCCCGCCAGTGAGTGGATGGCGGACGAAAGTGCGGACGAGCAGTAAAAATGCGGAATGGCTTCCCCCTCGGGGGAAGCTGTCAGCGGCCCCGACCGCTGACTGATGAGGGGCAGCCCTGCGGCAGCCGACCCGGAAACGGGCAACTGCGGCACACCCGCCCCTCATCCGGCGCGCAGACGCGCCACCTTCCCCCAAAAGGGGGAAGGCTTTAGCGCTACCCATCTAAAATTCATCTGTGGGGAGAAGAATTATGAAATACGACTTTAAAACCGTTGAGGCCAAATGGCAGAAGGTGTGGGCGGACGAAAAGACCTTCCATGCGGAGATCGACCATTCCAAACCTAAATTCTATGCACTGGTCGAGTTCCCGTACCCGTCTGCGGCCGGTCTGCATGTCGGTCATCCGCGCAGCTACACCGCGCTGGACATCGTTGCGCGCAAAAAGCGTCAGTGCGGCTGCAATGTCCTGTACCCCATGGGCTGGGACGCCTTCGGCCTGCCGACCGAGAACTACGCCCTGAAGAACCACATCAACCCCGAGATCGTCACCGCCCAGAATGTGGCCCGCTTCAAGAGCCAGCTGCAGGCGCTGGGCCTCTCCTTCGACTGGGACCGTGAGATCAACACCACCGACCCCGAGTATTACAAGTGGACCCAGTGGATCTTCATCCAGCTGTTCAAAAAGGGTCTGGCCTACAAGAAGGAGACCACCGTCAACTACTGCACCGGCTGCAAGGTCGTTCTGGCCAACGAGGAGGTCGTCAACGGCGTCTGCGAGCGCTGCGGCAGCCCCGTTGTGCAGAAGAACAAGAGCCAGTGGATGCTCAAAATCACCGCCTACGCCGACCGCCTGATCGACGATTTGGACGAGGTGGACTACATTGACCGCGTCAAGACCCAGCAGCGCAACTGGATCGGCCGCAGCCACGGTGCCGAGATCAACTTTGCCACCACCGCCGGTGATACCCTGACCGTCTACACCACCCGCGCAGATACGCTGTTCGGCGCGACCTACATGGTCATCAGCCCCGAGCATGCTTTCATCAAGAAGTGGGTCGATGCGGGCCTGATCAAGAACGCCGACGCCGTTGCCGCCTATCAGGAGGAGGCCGCCCGCAAGTCCGACTTCGAGCGCACCGAGCTGAATAAGAACAAGACCGGCGTTGTCATCGAGGGCGTCAAGGGCATCAACCCCGTCAACGGCAAGGAGATCCCCATCTTCATCTCCGACTATGTTCTGGCCACCTACGGCACCGGCGCCATCATGGCCGTGCCTGCCCACGACACCCGCGACTGGGAGTTTGCCAAGAAGTTCGGCCTGCCTATTATCGAGGTTGTCAAGGGCAATACCCCCAGTGACCTTGACAAGGAGGCATTCACCGATGTGGCCACCGGCACGCTGGTCAACTCTGATTTCCTGAACGGCCTGTCTGTCGAGGATGCCAAGAATAAGATGTACGCCTGGCTGGAGGAGAACGGCAAGGGCCACAAGCAGGTGAACTTCAAGCTGCGCGACTGGGTGTTCAGCCGTCAGCGCTACTGGGGCGAGCCTATCCCCATGGTGTACTGCGACAAGTGCGGCTGGGTGCCCCTGCCCGAGAGCGAGCTGCCCCTGCGCCTGCCCGAGATCAAGGACTTTGAGCCGGGCGAGAACGGCGAAAGCCCGCTGGCCCGCCATACTGAGTGGGTCAACACCACCTGCCCCTGCTGCGGTGCCCCCGCCAAGCGCGAGACCGACACCATGCCCCAGTGGGCCGGTTCGAGCTGGTACTTCCTGCGCTACTGCGACCCGAAGAACCACGACGCCATCGCCAGCAAGGAGGCTTTGGAGTATTGGAGCCCTGTGGACTGGTACAACGGCGGCATGGAGCACACCACCCTGCACCTGCTGTACAGCCGCTTCTGGCATAAATTCCTGTATGACCTCGGCGTAGTGCCCACCAAGGAGCCGTACCAGAAGCGTACCTCCCACGGCATGATCCTGGGCCTGAACCCCCATGCCTTTGAGAACCAGCCCGATGCCGAGCGCAAGCGCCTGCTGGCCGAGTACGGCGATGAGAAGGGCGCCCGCAAGGCCCTTGTCGAGAAGTACGGCGAGATGGCCGAGCACCCCATCGTCAAGATGTCGAAGTCTTTGGGCAATGTCGTCAACCCGGACGATGTCGTGGCCGAGTACGGCGCCGACACCCTGCGCCTGTATGAGATGTTCATCGGCGACTTTGAGAAGGCCGCCCCGTGGAACACCTCCTCCATCAAGGGCTGCAAGCGCTTCCTCGATAAGATCTGGTCGATGAGCGAGAAGCTCGTCCCCGGTGAGGGCGTGCGCCCTGAATTGGAGGCCGTTGCCAACCGCACCATCAAGAAGGTCGGCGAGGACATTGACGCCCTCAAGGCCAACACGGCCATTGCCCAGCTGATGATTTATGTCAACGCGCTGAGCGATCAGGGGGGTGCGAACAAGGCCGAGTACGAGCTGCTGCTGCAGCTGCTGAACCCGTTTGCCCCCCACATGACCGAGGAGCTGTGGCAGCAGCTGGGCCATACCGAGCAGCTGGCCTACTACCCGTGGCCTGCCTACGATGAGGCCAAGTGTGTTGAGCAGACGATTGAGATCGCCGTGCAGGTCAACGGCAAGGTCAAGGCCCGCATCAAGGTGCCCGCCGCCATCGAGAACGCGGACGCCATCGCCGCCGCCAAGGCCGAGCCCGCCGTAGCCGAAGCCATCGCCGGCAAGACCATTGCCAAGGAGATCTACGTCAAGGGCAAGCTGGTCAATATCGCGGTCAAAGGCTAAAATTTTATAAGCACTCTAAGGCAGAGCGAAAGCTCTGCCTTTTTGGTTTTTAAGAACAATGTCACCGCATTAAAAATGTGTAATCTGCCGAAAAAACGCATTTTTTGCAAAAAACTCCTGCGACCCCCTTGCCAAAATTGAACTGGGGGGGGGTATACTGGGAAAGTACAACAATTACCCGTAACCCTGTGCTACGGGAAAAAGAGAGGATACAAGATGAAGAGAAAAACAAAGCGTTTCTCGGCATTTATGCTGGCGGCGGCTATGGCCTTTGGCCTGAGCACCTCCGCCTTTGCGGAAGCTGCCACGCCGGAGACGACGCAGTCCACCGCCGAAGCCGTCGAGCCGCAGACGGTCGACGGGCTTGACGATGCCACCGACGACCAAGTTGATTCCGCCGCCACGGTTTACGTTGTTCGTCAGGCTGAGGGCATGGTTCTGACTCTGTTTGAGCAGAGCTATGAAAATTTTCAGGAGGCTCTAAATGCCGTGGAGACCGCGCAGGTCGATACGTCGTATGACGGTGACGAGGACGTGTATTATCTGGCGTCCATCGTGCTGGATAAGAACATCACGGGCGCATTTACCGTGCCTGCTTACACGGGCAACACGGGTAGCCTGCCCACGCTGTACTTTAACGGTCATTTCATCACGGCAGAGAACGGCCCCGCCCTGACGATGGATAAAGGCTCCAAGCTGTATATCAGCGATGACGATTATACGGGCTATATTTATGGCGGAAACTACCCCGCTATCCGCATTGCCGATACGTCCGAGTCCTCGATTTGGATTCACGGCGGTGCATACATGGCAGACTCCCAGCTTCCCATTTCGATAGATTCCGATTTGCAGGGGCTTGTTCAGGTTCAGGAGGGTAAGTTCAGCCATGAGCTGCCCGCCTATATGATTTGCCCCAATACGGCCGACACGATTTATCGTCAGCACTTTGACGGAGGCTTGTATACGGTAAAGGGCTATCCTCCCGTCAATGGGAATGCCGTTGCGCAGGATGACGACGGCAATGCCTACACGACCTTGCAGGAAGCGATTAACGTAAGCAAATCCGACATCACGCTGCTGGCCGACATTACCGAGAGCGTTGAAATCGGTGTGTACGCCAATGTGACTATCGACTTCAACGGCCATACGATGACTGCGTCGGACGAATATTACGCCATCAACTCGGATGGCCAGCTGAAACTGCTGGATTCCTCCGCCGACCAGAAGGGCGGCACCCGCAGTGAGATTCTGAACAAAGGCATGATGCAGGTCTACAGCGGCACCTACAGTGTCACCACGGGCAATGTCTTTGACAACAGCGGCACGGCCACGCTGTGGGGCGGCAAGTACTACGGCGCGCCCAATCAGGCTGTGTTCCTCTGCTATGAGGGTAGCGGCAATCCGAACATGATGTCCACGGGCATCACGTTTGTGGACATCGAAGCCTACGCGGGCGAGGGCGGCACGATTCTGGGTCGCCAGCCCGGTAGCACCTGCTTCTACATTTTCGCCCAGCAGGGTAGTCTGGGCGGCGGCTACTTCTACGGCGACTTAGGCATGAGCGAGCCGGAGATGGTTCAGCTTTTTGGCGGTCACTTTGACCGCGAGCCCTCCGCCGACTGCGTGTATACCGCCGACAACAAAGCCCGCGAAATCATCAAAGAGGGAAAGTTCTGGCGCGTTACCGAGAAGGTGAACGACCCCGTCGCCACCGTTACGGGCGAGGATGGCACGAACATCTCCTTTGCCTCGCTGAATGATGCCGTCAACCGCGCCGCAAAACTGGAGGCCGAGAAAAACGACTACTACACCGTTACCCTGAATAAGGACGTCACAACGAATGTTCTGACGAGCTTTGTGACGAACAAAACTGTTACCATCGACCTGAACGGCCACATCCTGACCGCGCAGGACGCCAACAAGGCCGCCATCTCCGCCGCAGGTACGAAAATCTTCCTGCGCGGCAGTGAAGGTACGATTAACGGCCGCATTGAGAGCGACACCTACCTGTGGATCATCCACACCACCGTCAACGCGCTGGAGGGCCAGCCCGCCATAGCCAACCTCAGCAAGAACAACGACAGCCTGAGCATCAAGGGCACCAGTGTCATCAACGGCGCGGCAGGTCAGGCGGTCATCGTTTCCAACGGCAGAACCACCATCGGCGATGGTGCTACCGTTGTGGCCGGTAAGGACGGCATCCTGTTTGAAAAGGGCGAGGACGCCGCGAACCTCTGCTTCTTCTTGGACTATTGCACGCTGTACGGCAATTTGGGCAACGACGATACGCTGAATACCATCTATGTCAACGCCCACAACGGCAAATGCTTTACCAAGTTTGACCGCGAACCGAGCTTGGCTGTGGTCGGCTTTATGACTACCAAGGGCAGCGACGGCCTGTACACCTATGTGGCTGCCCCTGCCAGCGCCGCGGTGGGCAATCAGGAATTTACCACCTTGCAGATGGCCATTGACTACGCTGCTGCCAACGGCGGCACGCCCAAGATGGTCAAGAGCCTGACTGAGGATATCACCGTTCCCGCAGGCACGATGACGATCGACATGAACGGCTGCACCCTGACCGGCAATGTGACTGCCAACGGTACGCTGAACCTGAAAAACGGCAGTGTCAACGGCAAGGTTGCTCTGGGCAGCGGCGCCGCGCTGCGCTTCACCAACTACAACGGCTTGGACAACGCCGCGCTGCCCGACGGTTACACCCTGTCGGTAAGCGCGGACAACAACGGTTATTACAATGTTGTTCCCTATGACAAGGAACTGCATGAGACGGTCAAGAACGCCGTAGAGAAGGTTGACGCCTATCTGGCCGGCATTGACAGTAGCTACAAGCTGGAGACCCTGACCGATGACCAGATCAACGCTCTGGCCGGTAAGGCCTTCGGCGACAACAGCAACCCCATCAACGTCCAGTACAACGCGATCTGTGCGCTGGATCAGGAGGCCATGCGTCATCACCTGTCCACCACCCGCATCGGTGCGCCCTATAACCAGCCGCTGTTCAAGCTGGTAAACAGCCTGTACAGCGTTGCTAATATGGAAGTTAAAATCAGCAGCCAGCAGGTCGAGTCCAAGGTGGACACCACCAAGACCGAACTGCCCAAGACCGAGGAAAAGATTCCCGAAGACAAGCAGCCTACTCAGCAGGACGCCGCCGCCAAGGTCAAGACCCTGAAGGACGAGCTGACCGGCGACAACGCTGCCGTGAAGAACTTCAAGGGCAACAACCTGACGAACACCGTCAAGATCAAGAGCCTGCCCAATGTGCAGGATAACTCCAAGGTGGAACTGTATGTGCAGGCCCAGTTGCAGGATATCAAACTGGGTGCAGATGTGAAGAAGGACGCCGACGGCAATGTGACCGAGGTCAAGCTGAACAGCCAGACCCTCGTGTTTGATGTTACCCCGATGGCGAAGGTGGACAACCACGATGCCAAGGAAGTTACCAACGACCTGCTGAACGGCGGCAGCGTGGTGTTCCGCCTGCCCATCCCCGCCGAGGTCACCGAGAAGTACGCCAAGGTTGCCCATGAGGGCGATGCCGACCGCTACATTGAGATCAAGACCGAGGACGGCAAGAAGTATATTGAACTGAGCGCAACGCATTTCAGCGTCTTCACGGTCAGCTTCACCAACGAACTGCCCAAGCCGGTCGAGCCTGAAAAGCCCGCAGCCTCGGTACAGGATAATGGCAGCACCAACACTGCAAGCAACAGCCAGTCCACCACGACAACGCCGAAGCAGGACGACAGTGCCTACTACACCTGCAAGGCCTGCGGCTACCACGACTGGACAGCTGTGGACGGTGGCTACAAGTGCAACCACTGCGGCTACATCGAGAGTGTAAAGCAGTTGGCCGGTTACCCGAATGTCAAGGGCACGGCCACGGTCGGTAAGGCCGCTGCCAATGGCAAGACCACCAAGGCGGCCATGTCCGCCATCCCGCAGACATCCGACGATATGCCCGTCACGGCGCTGGCCATTGCTGCCATTGCCGCCCTGCTGGGTCTCGGCGTGACCGTTGTACTCAAACGCAAAAACCAGTAATCGTTTGCAAAGACCTGCACGGGGGCAACCTTGTGCAGGTCTTTTTTGGGTTGGAATTGGCTCTTAGCCGCGCACGGCGCGGGCAAAAAATGTTCGCCCCTACAAAAGCGCGAGGCCGCGCGCTTGATATCCATTGTTTACAAACCCGCCAAACTACGCTATAATAAAAGATACAATATTTTGACGAAAGCAGGTCACACCATGCTCATCAGTCTGATCGTACCCTGTTACAATGAAGAAGAAGCGATGCCGCTTTTTTATAAAGAAGCCTCCCGCGTGGCGGCGGAGATGAAAGCCAGCCACGGCGCGGAGTTTGAGTTTATCTTTGTGGACGACGGCTCCCGCGACGGCACGCTGCGCGTCGCGCGTGAGCTGCACGCACAGGACCCCCGCGTGCGGTATGTCTCGTTCAGCCGCAACTTCGGCAAGGAGGCCGGTATCTACGCGGGTTTACAGGCCGCCAAGGGCGATTACGTCGCCACGATGGACGCCGATCTGCAGGACCCGCCCGCGCTGCTGCCGCAGATGCTGGACACGCTGCTGACCGGCGAGTACGACTGCGCCGCCACCCGCCGCACGACCCGCAAGGGCGAGCCGCCGCTGCGCAGCTGGTTCGCGCGCAAATTCTACCAGATCATCAACAGGATGTCTGACACGGAGATTGTCGATGGTGCGCGCGATTTCCGCCTGATGAGCCGCAAGATGACCGATGCCGTGCTGAGCATGGCCGAGTACAACCGGTTCAGCAAGGGCATTTTCAGCTGGGTCGGCTTTAAGACCAAATGGTTCGACTACGAGAATATCGAGCGCGTGGCCGGCACGACCAAGTGGAATTTCTGGGGCCTGTTCAAATACTCCATCGAGGGTATTGTCGGCTTCTCGACCACGCCGCTGCTGATGGCGGCGGGCGTGGGCGTTCTGTTCTGCCTGCTGGCGTTCATCGGCATTATTTTTGTCATTGTCCGGGCGCTGATGTTCGGCGACCCGACCTCCGGCTGGCCGAGCCTTGTCTGCATCATTCTGCTGTGCAGCGGCGTCCAGTTGTTCTGCACCGGCATCGTCGGCGAGTATCTGGCCAAAACCTACTTAGAGGTCAAGCACCGCCCCATCTACATTGTGGCCGAGACCGAAGAGGATAAAAAATAAACGATGGACTGGCAGAAAAAAGTAAGCCTGTGGTGGGCCAAAAACTTCCGCCCGCTGGTTGTGGCGCTGCTGGTCGGCTGCGGCGTACATTACACGATCTACGCTAACCAGCTGGGCACGATGGATGCCGTACACATCGGCGCACTGTACATTGCCGACGGCTGGCCCGAGCACCTGTATTGGGAAACCGAGCAGGGCCGTTGGGCACTGCGCCTGGTGGATATGCTGCGCGGCGGCATCAACCAGCCTGCACTTTCTGCATTGCTGATGCTGTTCCTCTACGCGCTGGCGGGTGTGCTGCTGACGGATTTGTTCGGCGTGCGCAGCCGCACGGCAAAATATCTGATTCCCCTCACGCTGGTCTGTGCGCCCTATGTGGCGGAGATCGAGTTTTTCCACTATTGCAGCGTGTCCTATGCGCTGTCCTTCCTGCTGGCTGTGCTGGCGGTGCAGTCCGCCGTCTGCGGTGTACGCTTTGCCTGGCTGGCGGGCACGGTCTGTATGGCGTTCTCGCTGGGGATGTATCAGGCCAACCTGGGTACGGCGGTAGGATTGTGCGTCATGCTGCTGATTCTGGCGGTTCTGCGCCGCCCCGGCGCGTGGAAAGCCACCGGCCTGACTGCCCTGCGCATGGTGTTGATGGGCGGCAGCGGTGCGGCGCTGTATATGCTGATTTTAAAATTGTTCCTGCGGCTGTACGATGTGGGCCTGTCCGGTGTGAACGGCATCAACGCTGTGGGGCTGGACACACTGCGCAGTCTGCCGCTGGGCCTGAAAAACGCCTACTTTGATTTTTACGCCTACTTCTTCACCCACGGCATTGCCCAAAACCACTATGGGCAGATCGCAGGCTACCTGCTGCTGTTTGTGATGGCGGCACTGGCCGGGCTGCGGTGGCTCGTCGTGCTGCACGACCGCAAGGCCGCCGCTGCGGCGGTGGTACTGGTGGCCCTGCTGCCCGCCGCAGCCAATGTGACCGACGTTATCAACACCGGGGCCACTGTGGCGCTGCGGATGGCGGGCTCGCTGGCCATCGTGGTGCCGTTTGCCATCGCCGTGATCGATGCGGCTCCCGCACTGACGGAACGGGCGTTCTCCTTGGGGATGGCGCTCTGCACGGCGTTCTGTGCGGTGCTGCTGCGCGGGTTTGCCGTGCAGGTCAACAACGACGCGGCGGTCATGCTGAAACAAAAGACCACCGTTGTGAACCTCGCCAACCGCCTGTGTACCCGGCTGGAAGAAAACGCCGACTACCAGAACGGCGCCGAGGTCGTGATCCTGGGCGAGCCGAAGCGCGGCGCGTACCCGGAGGAATCCCCGCTCAAGCCTATGGCCGGGGAATTGGCGCAGTTCGGCCCGCTCTCCTTCGACCCGACATTCAACGCCCACGGCTGGTATGTGCTGGTGTGGGACGAGCTGGGCGTCCAGCTTAACGAATGCGCGGACGAGACTGTCCGCGCCATCAGCAATTCCGACGCGTTCAAGGCCATGCCCAACTACCCGGCAGATGGCTGTATCCAGACCATCGACGGCGTTGTCACGCTGAAGGTGGCAGATTTTCCGTTTTGAGAGCTGATAATGATGCGTGATATGACCAAGGGTGCCCCGCTGGGGCACCTCTTTCTGTATGCGGTGCCGCTGCTGCTGGGGAATTGGCTGCAGCTGGCGTACAATGCGGTGGATTCCATCATTGCGGGGCGGTTCATCGGGCAGGATGCCCTGGCCGCCGAGGGCGTGGCCGGGCCGGTCATGAATCTGGTGATTTTGGCCATCAGCGGCCTGTGCATCGGCGCGGGCGTGCTGATGAGCGAGGCGTTCGGCGCGGGGGAGACGGCGCGCCTCAAGGAGACGCTGGCCACAACGCTGCTGTTCGGCGCCCTGCTCTGCTGCGGTGCGGCTGCGGCGGGCTGTCTGCTGACGCCGTGGATACTGCGGGCAACGGCCGTGCCGTCATCGATTTTTGAGATCACGGGTGTCTACCTGCGCATCACATTTCTGGGGGCGCCGTTCACCTTCTTCTACAACGCGCTCGCGGCGGGGCTGAAAAGTGTGGGCGACAGCAAAACGCCGCTGAAATTCCTTGCCTTCTCGGCAGTGCTGAATGCCGTGCTGGATTTCGTCCTGATCGGCGGGCTGGGCTTCGGCATCGTGTGCAGTGCGGTCACGACCGTGGTGGCTGAGGCTGCCAGCGCCGTGATGGCCGCTGTTTACATGGCCTGCCGCGTGCCGGAGCTTTGCCCCGAGCGCGGCCAGTGGCGCATCCGCCGCGCACTGCTCGCCCCGATCCTGCGCTACGGCTCGGTGACGGCCCTGCAGCAGGCGGTGCAGCCGATCTGCAAGGTGCTGATCCAAGGGCAGGTCAACGCGCTGGGCGTTGGCTCCATTGCGGCGTTCAACGCGGTGACGCGGGTGGATGATTTCGCCTTCACGCCGGAGCAGAGCATCGCCACGGCCATCACGACCTACATTGCGCAGAACCGCGGCGCAAGGCAGCCGGAGCGCATCCGCCGCGGCTTTGCGGTGGGACTGCGGCTGGAGCTGGGCTACTGGCTGCTGGTGGGCTGCGTGACGCTGACGCTGCGCCGGCCGATCCTCTCGCTGTTTGTGGCGGGGGAGGGCGCGGACGAGGTCATTGCGCTGGGCAGCCGCTACCTTGGGTATATGGCGCTGCTCTACGCACTGCCCGCCCTGACGAACAGCCTGCAGGGCTTTTACCGCGGCATGGGCAAGATGACGACCACCCTGATCGGCACCTGCCTGCAGGCGGGCCTGCGGGCCGCTGCGGCCGCTGTGCTGGCCCCGCGCGTGGGGCTGACGGGCATCGCGTTTGCCTGCGCCTTCGGCTGGTGCGTCATGCTGGCGTTTGAGGTGCCGTACTATTTTTGGACATGTAAAAAGCAAAATTTGAAAAAGGCTTCTCCCATGGGAGAAGCTGTCCGCGAAGCGGACTGATGAGGGGCGGCGCTGCCGGTATTGTCCATTTGCCGGGCAGACGCGCCCCTCATCCGGCCTCGCGGGCTCGGCCACCTTCCCCCAATGGGGGAAGGCTTTTTTGTGTAAAATTTCCCCAATATCTGCTGCGGCTGATTGTAATTTCTTCGACAAAATGCTACACTAATAATAGCTATCCCTGCATAAAATCTACCCGGAGAGAGGTAAACCGCCGTGCCAGAAGAACGCAAAGTCTACCACAGCCCCGCCCGCGCTGCCGCCAAGGCCAGACCGGCCCAAACGGCGGCACCGCGCCCGCCGCAGCCGCCCCAAAAACCAAAGCGCCGCAGTGCAAAACGCCGCCGCAGCCGTATTGTGCTGGGGCTGTGTCTGCTCTGCCTGGCGGTCGTGCTGGTGGTGTCCGTTGTGATGGTGCGCTGCACGGCGGAGCCCGGCGGCCCGGCCGAGGCTGACTTCGGCACGCCTGCCGCCGCATGGCAGAAAAACGAACTGGGCTACTACTTCAACGCCAGCGGCGGGGCGATTCCGGCGGCGGTGCTGAAGGGCATGGATGTCTCCAAATTTCAGGGAGAGGTCAACTGGGAGACCGCCAAGGCGGCCGGTATCGACTTTGCGATCATCCGCTGCGGCTTCGGCGGTGAGTGGGACGGCGCTGAGGAAAACTGGGCGCAGGATGACCCGCAATGGCGGCGCAATGCCGACGAATGTACCCGGCTGGGCATCCCGTTCGGCACCTATCTCTACTCCTACGCGACAACGGTGGAGGAGGCCCGCAGCGAGGCCGACCATGTGGCGCGGCTGCTGGGCCTGACTGCGCCCCCGCAGGAGGGGCTGGACGACTACACCGCCAGCCCGTACCGGCTGAGCTACCCCGTCTACTATGATCTGGAGGACAAATACATCAGCGGCGTTTTCCCGTCCGAGATGGCCGAGATCACCAAAGCGTTCTTCGACCGCCTGCAGGAGCATGGCTACACCGGTGAGCAGGGCGTCTATGCCTCGCTGAACTGGGTGCGCGCGCGGTTCAGTGACCCCGGGTTTGACCCGTGGCGCGACAACCTCTGGATCGCCCGCTTCTCTGACGAGCTGGGCTATGCCGGCACCTACGACATGTGGCAGTCCACCTACAGCGCCCCCGGCGCGGACTACGGCGTGCAGAGCGAGACGGTGGACCTTGATTTCGTCATGCGGCCGTTTACTTTTACCGGCGTGAGCGCCTGCAACGGCAAGACTGCCGCGCCGGTGCTGCAAAACGATACCCGCACCGATGAGCTGCACATGGACGGCAAGGACGCCTACGCCACCCTTGAGACGAACGAGCCTGACGAGGAGGCGGGCGGCCGCAGGGTCTACTGGACAACAAGCGATAAGAGCGTTGCCACGGTGGACAAAAACGGCACGGTCCGCGCCCGCACCGACAGCGGCGAGTGTACGATCACGGCCACGCTGGCAGACGGCACCGAGAGCCGCACCTGCCTTGTGCGGGTGGGGGACATCACGGTCCCGATCTTTGCCACGGCGGGGCTGCGGGGGGACCGCACCACGCTGGCGGACGCCGCCGCGCTGAAGGCCTCCACCCCGGATTCGATCCTGCTGGATGCGGGTGATGCCCTGCACGGCACCCAGAGCGCCAGCCTGACTGGCGGCATGGATATGCTGTCGGCCTTCTCGGCGGCCGGGTATGACCTGCAGGCAATGGCGCTGAACGACTTTGCCTACGGCACGACCCGCCTTGTCAGCGATGCCAACATGGGCAGCGGCCCCTCGCTTGCCTCCAACCTGCTGAACAACGAGGCCACCGCCGTATTTTACCGCTCCACCAGCTGGAACCGCAACCGCGTTACGAACGGCATGTACACGATCGTGGAGCGCGCGGGGTATAGGATCGGCTTCTTTGCGCTGAACGACCCGGCACAGGCAGCCGGGATCTCGGCGGCCAACGGCGAGTTTATCACGGCCCGCGACTGGACCGACACCGCGAACGAGCAGATCGCGGCGCTGCAGAACGCCGGGTGTGATGCCATTATTGCGATTGCGGCCACCGCGCCCGGGGGTGACTGGCAGAAGGCGCTGCTGAACAGCGGCGTGACCGCCATCATTGACGGCACCGCCGCCGAAAACGGCACGAATGTGCTGGGGGCGGCGCAGGGGCTTGGCGGCATAGCCCGGCTGGATCTGGTGTTCACGCAGGGCGGCGGCTGCCGCGCTGTGCCGCAGAGCGCAGTGACGGCCGAGGCGATGGAGAGCAGCCGCAGCACCTGGCTTGAGATGGCCGCGGCGCAGGCCCAGACCGAGACCGCCGCCGATACCGCCGACCCCGGCAAGGATACCGCCGCTGCGGGCGGCAAGGACACCGCTGCCCCCACCGAGACGGCGGACGCAGCCCGGCAGGCCGGTGCAGATGCCTATGTCTACGCGGCGGCCAAGATTGCCGCGCTGGACGCCGATGACCAGAGCATCCTCTACACGCCGCTTTTCACCTACGCGGAAAACCCGAACGCGAGCCGGACGATCAGCTTCGGCAACTATCTGGCGGCGCTCTACGCTGAGGCTGTGGCCAACGATACAGCCAGCGGTCTGCCGGAGGGGGCTGCGGTCGAGGCCCTCGCAGGCGGTGTGACCGAGCCGGAGTACGGCGAGATCACCCGCGGCGATCTGATGGCAGCGCTGCCCGCCACCGCGCGCATCCAGCTTGTCAGCGTCCCCGCCGATGCCGCCAAGACGCTGGCGGACAGCGGCAGCGTGAGCCGCGTCTACCAGAACAGCCTGACCGAGTACACACCGGCAGGGGACACCGCCTACATCGTCACCGACACAGCCACGCTGGCAGCGCTGAACGCGGACTACACCGTCCTGCGGGATTACGGCGATGTATTCTGGGCGGTGCGGATGAACATCAACGATTTGACAAACAATTTTGCCGAGAACTTTACCCTGCCCGAGGCCCCGCAGTACGGCGTGGGGCGGCGGGGCTAAAGGATGGACGGCAGCCTCCCGGGAGGTCGCTTTCTTTTGGCAGCAAAAGAAAGCTCGCAAAGAAAACTGCCGCTGTTGCGACGGGGGGCGGGGTTGCGAACACGGGGCCACAGTTGAGCGGAGCGAAACTGGGGTAGTGAGCAATGCTTGCCCCTGCGGGGCAAGCAACCGCAAGAGCGGGTTTGCGCAGCAAACTGGCGGCGCTCGTTGTGCGCCGCCAAGCGTTGACCCCTCCGCCGCTTCACGTTAAATCCCGTCAATGTTCCGCCCGCAGGGAAAAATTCATCCCCCCGCCGTCCACCTCCCGCTGCCGCGATCCTACCCACAAAACAGCCAGCCCCTTCCGAATCCCACTTCGGAAGGGGCTGGCTTACTGACCTTTATACCTTATTATAATAGGGAGACGTTTACTCTACGTCCTGCAGCGCGGCGTAATCCTGTTCGCCGGTGCGGACCTTCACGACCTTTGCTACATTGTAGACAAAGATCTTGCCGTCGCCGATGTGGCCGGTATACAGGGCCTTCGTGGCCGTGTCAATGATCTTATCCACGGGAATCTTGCTCACGACGACCTCGACCTTGACCTTCGGCAGGAGCGTGGCGTCAACCTCGGCGCCGCGGTACTTCTCGCCGCTGCCCTTCTGCAGGCCGCAGCCCATGA
>ERZ834722.1891-NODE-1891-length-18153-cov-5.961045_pt1 | contig 18153 bp, 11 predicted proteins | sample MGYA00519576_ERZ834722 | MGnify/ENA primary metagenome ERZ834722 (study PRJEB31850, sample SAMEA3708759) | human gut metagenome | biome: human gut; feature: human-associated habitat; material: faeces | place: China | collected 2014 ...
TCTGCCGCACCTCGCTCGCCGTATCGGCACTTAGAATTATGCGGTATTGCCTTAGTTGGGGTTATGCAGCGGGGCAGGCGTTACGCCTTGGCAAACTGGCTTGCATACAGGTTGGCGTAAAAGCCGCCCCTGGCCAGCAGCTCCTCGTGGGTGCCGCGCTCAATAATGTTGCCGGCTTTCATCACAAGGATCTGATCGGCGTTTTTGATGGTGGAAAGGCGGTGCGCCACAATAAAGCTGGTGCGGCCTTTCATCAGTTCCTCAAAGGCATCCTGAACCAGCACTTCGGTACGGGTATCAATGCTGGAGGTTGCTTCGTCCAGAATCAGGATGGGCGGCTTGCGCAGCATAACACGGGCAATGCAAAGCAGCTGCTTCTGGCCCTGGCTGATGTTGCCGCCGTCCTCGGCAATTACGGTATCATAGCCCTGGGGCAGGCGGCAGATAAAGCTGTGGGCGCGGGCACGCTTGGCGGCGTCGATGATCTCCTCGCGGGTGGCGTCCGGCTTGCCGTAAGCAATGTTATCTGCCACAGTACCGGCTTTCAGCCAGGTTTCCTGCAAGACCATACCCAGGTTGCCGCGCAGCGAATCCCGCGTTACGGTGTCAATGGGGTGGCCGTCCACCTTCAGGGTGCCGCCGTTGATCTCGTAAAAGCGCATCAGCAGGTTGACCAGGGTGGTTTTGCCGCAGCCGGTGGGGCCGACCAGGGCAATGCGCTGGCCGGGCTGAACGCGCAGGTTCATGTCTTCAATCAAGGGCACATCCGGCACATAGCGGAACTTGACATGCTCAAACTCCACACTGCCTGCACCGTGGGGCAGGGTAACGGCATCGGGGGCATCGGGCAGGATGGGGTCTTCGTCAATAAAGTCGAACACACGCTGCGCACAGGCCAGGGCGTTCTGCAGCTCGGTCATAACGCCGGAAATATCATTGAACGGCTTGGTGTATTGGTTGGCATAGTTCAGCAGAACCGAAAGCTCGCCGACCGTAATGCCGCCGCCAATGGCAACCAGCGCGCCCACCACGCCGACCGCCGCATACACCAGCGCGTTGACAAAGCGGGTGGCAGGGTTGGTGATGGAGGAAAAGAAGGTGGCCTTTACGCCGCAGATCTGCAGATCTGCGTTGATCTTGTCAAAGCGCTCCTCGGCGCGGCTTTCGTAACCGAAGGCGCGGACAAGATGCTCGTTGCCGATCAGCTCGTCCACCAGACCGGTCAGCTCGGCGCGGGTCTCGCTCTGTACGCGGAACATATCATAGGTATGCTCCGCAATGAACTTTGCCACAAAGATGGAAAGCGGGGTGAGAACCACAACGATCAGGGTAATGCGCCAGTCAATGGAAAGCATAAAGCCCAAAGTGCCCACAATGGTCAGAATGCCGGTGAACAGCTGGGTAAAGCCCATCAACAGGCCGTCACTGAACTGCTCCACATCGGTGTTGATGCGGCTGATGGCGTCGCCGGGCTTGTGGGCATCCATATAGCTCAGGGGTAAAATCTCCATGTGCTGGAACGCCTGCACGCGGATATCGCGCACCACCTGGAAGGTGATGCGGTTGTTCACCATGTTCATCAGCCACTGGCAGATGGAGGTGACACACACGGTAACGCCAAACTGGATGGCAATCTTGCCCAGAGCAGGGAAGTTGACATTGCCCTGGCCCACAATCAGGTCCACGCCGCGGCCCGAAAGAATGGGGGCGTACAGCGTGGTAAGAACGGTAACGGCGGCAAGCAGCAGGGTGAACAGCACCAAACCGCGGTACGGCTGGATCAGCTTTAACACGCGCTGAATGGTGCCTTTACTGCCCCGCAGGGAAACACGCTTTTTCTTTGCATTGCTCATAAGGTCTTTTCCACCTCCTCGCGGCTCAGCTGGCTCAGGCAGATCTCGCGGTAAACATCGCAGGTTTTCAGCAGGTTGGCATGGGTGCCGCTGCCAACCAGATTGCCGTCATCCAGCACCAGAATGCGGTCCGCACGCTGCACAGCGGAAGCACGCTGGGAAACAATAAATACCGTCATGCCATGGGTCTGCTCTTTCAGAGCTTTGCGCAAAGCAGCGTCCGTGGCAAAGTCAAGTGCGGAGGAACTGTCGTCCAAAATCAGTACCTGGGGGTGAGGCACCAGCGCGCGGGCAATGGTCAGGCGCTGGCGCTGGCCGCCGCTGAAATTGCGCCCGGCGGTCTCCACCGGTTCATCCAGCCCTTTGGGCTTGCCGCGCACAAAGTCCGCCGCCTGGGCAATCTCCAGGGCTTGCCAGATCTGCTCATCGGTGGCATCGGGGCAGGCCCATTGCATGTTCTCCCGGATGGTGCCGGTAAACAGCACGGCGCGCTGCGGCACAATGCCGATCATCTGGCGCAGCTGGGCAAAGCCGTACTGCTGCACGGCATGGCCAAACAGTTCAACGCTGCCGCTGGTGCAGTCATAAAAACGGGGAATCAGGTTGATCAGGGTGGATTTGCCGCTGCCCGTGCCGCCGATCACGCCGATGGTCTGGCCATTCTGGGCGGCAAAGCTGATGTCCGTCAGGCTGGGGGCACCGGCACCGTGGTAGGTAAAGCCCACATGGTCAAATGCAACGGCCGGGGCACCCGCTGCTGGGGCAAGGGCGGCCGCGGCGGGGTCGGTCATCGTGGATTTGGTGTTCAGAATCTCCGAAACACGGATGCCGCTGGCCAGTGCGCGGGTGACAGAAACCACCAGATCGGCAATGCGCAGCAGGTTGATAAGGATCTGGTTCATATAGTTGATTAGGGCAATGATCTCGCCCTGGGTCAGCGCGCCGCTGTTTACCTGCAGCCCGCCGCGCATCAGGATGGCGATCACGCCCAGGTTGACGATGAGATAGGTCAGCGGGGTCATCAAAGCGGAAATGCGCCCGGCGGTCAGCTGGAAAGTTTTCAGTTTGTCGTTCACGGCAGTAAAATCCGCAATTTCGTCATCCTGCCGTGCAAAGGCGCGCACCACGCGGGCACCCACATAATTTTCGCGGGTCAGCAGGGTCACTTTGTCCAGCGTATTCTGGGCGGCGCGGTACTGGGGCACCGTCACCCGCATGATCAGCCAGACCACCAGCGAGATGGCCAGCGTGACCAGCACGAACCAGAACCCCATGGTGGGGCTGATGACAAACGCCAGAATCAGCGCGCCGATGACAATAAACGGGCAGCGCAGCAAAAGGCGCAGCGTCATGTTTACGCCGTTTTGCAGCTGGTTCACATCGCTGGTGATGCGGGTGACCAGCGTGGGCGTGCCGATGCCGTCCAGCTCCGTGTAAGAGAGGGTATCAATGTGGCGGAACAGCGCCCCGCGCAGCGCCGTGCCATAGCCCAGCGCGGCCTTGGCGGCAAAATACTGCGCCGTCAGGCTGGATGCCATACCCACAACCGCAAGCAGCACCATCAAGCCGCACTGCTTGCCAATATAAGCCAAATCCCCGTTTTTGATGCCCACATCAATGATGTTGGCCACCACAAGGGGAACCAACAGCTCAAAGCAGGCTTCCAGCATTTTGAACAGCGGGGCAAGGATGGATTCTTTCTCGTATCCTTTCAAAAACCGCAGCATGTTCCGCATGAACGCACCAACCTTTTTGTAATATCAAATAAGATTGGTGGAATGATACATGTTAATGATGAAGCAATAATCAAGGCATTCATAAATTTTTTGGTAAAAACACCAAATTCTTCAGAAGCAATAACAACAATTAATGTACAAGCAACAAACAAAGTTGTCTGAATTACCGTTGAAAAATTAAACCATCGACATAAGTACATAAACGGAATTTTCACAACTATCAACATTCCAAATAAAATTAAAATTAAAGATAAATTTTCCCATTTAAATATCTCTTGAATCGGCATCAAAAGACCAATTTTTAGACCAACTAGCATATAAAAAATAGGCACAAAAATTCCATAACCAATAATCTCAAGTTTATGAATATTAGATTCACTCGGCTTTGCAGACTTAATAACCATTCCAGCTAAAAAAGCACCCAAAATATATTCAACCCCAGAAATGCTACAAAGAATCATTAAACCAAGTAATAAAGCTATCGTCAATCTTACACCAAAATGAACAATACCATCAGAAATTTTTTTAAAACTATTTAACTTTAAATAACGACTAAAAATATATACAATTAACAAAATGATAACAAGAATGAATAAGAGCCAAGGTTTTTGTTCTTTTGTCATTCCTAATACCATCATCAAAATGCTAAGTGCTACAATAGATAATAATTCAGCTTTGGTAGAATAACTACTTATTATTTTTCCAATTGTACTATCACCTAATCCTTCCTCATGAACCAAAGGAATAACAATTGAAGCAAAGGTACTACAAAAAATAATTGTCAAAACAATAATACCAATCACTTTGTGATTCATAAAATCTAAAAATAAAAAGGAACCACCTATACTACATAATATCACTGTAAACAATAAAATTGTCGTTAATCTACTAATATGTAAATATGAATCTCCTTTTTTATGCTTTCCTAAAACAGTAAAATCAGTATCTAAGCCACTTAAAAATAAAAGAATTCCCATTCCAATAGTATACAGTCCTTCCATAAACGGTGTAAGTTCATTATTATTTACAAAAAATTCTTTAGATGAAAAACTAGCAAGTAAAATTCCCGTTAATATTTCAATTACTAAAACAGGAATAAATTTTATTCGACAAATTGCTAAAATTACAGGAATGACTGCAGCAAGCCCTAATAAAATTACAATTGGTAGTAACACTTGTAAATCAAAATTTGTACTTGATAAATAAATAAACATACTATCTTACTATTGCACCACTTGGTATTTCCTTTACTTCTAATACTTCTAATTTATTATCACTACTAGCACAAAGAATCATTCCGCTAGATTCAACTCCTCGAATCATTGATGATTCTAAATTTTGTACTACTACTTTTTTACCAATCAACTCATCAGGACTATAAAATTGTGCAATTCCTGATACAATTTGTTTGATTTCATTACCAATTTTGATTTGAGAAACAAGTAATTTGTCCGCATTAGGATGTTTTTTGCATTCAATAATTTCTCCAATAACCATTGAAATTTTAGAAAAATCATCCATATTTATCTTTGCCACTTCTTCTTTCTTTTGGAACTGTTTTAATTTGGCTTGTTCTTTAAAATAATTTAATTCTTTTTCCATATCAAGTCTTTGGAATAATTTTTCCTCTAAGAAGACCTTATCTGTTGAAAATTCTTCGCCAAAAACAAGTTGATCTAAACGCATACTCGTATTTGCTTTTCCAAGTGAAAGCAAAATTTTATTTGAAGTTTCTACTAAATATGGTGCTATTAAAATTGCAATAATCCGTAACGATTCTGCCAAATGATACATTACACTTGCAAGTTCTTCCCTTTTATTATCATCTTTTGCAAGCACCCAAGGAGCAGTCTCATCAATATATTTATTCGCTCTTTTAATCAATTGCCAAGTTTCTCCAATTCCATCTTGAATTCTAAATTTATCAAAACATGCAATGGTTTTAGTAATTGCTTTATTTGCAACCTCACATAAAGATTGCTCATATTCACCTGACTTTACTATATCCTTGTTTGGAACCACTCCATCACAATACTTATTTATCATAGAAATACTTCTGCTAACTAAATTACCTAAATCATTAGCCAGTTCAAAATTATATCTTTCAATAAAACGCTCATAACTGAAAAGACCATCATTACCAAGTGGCAATTCTTTTGCTAAATAATATCTGACCGCATCAATACCAAAACGATCAATCAAATCCATTGGATATACCGCATTTCCTTTAGACTTAGACATCTTACCATCCTTAGTTAAAATCCAACCATGAACATAAAGTTTAAAGCGAATAGGAATATCTAATGCCATTAACATAATCGGCCAATAAATTGCATGAAATCTTAAAATATCTTTTCCTACAACATGACAAACATTATCATTATTAACCCAAAACTCTTGATATAATTGATCCTCATCAGTTCCATAACCAAGAGCTGTTAAATAATTAAATAGTGCATCAATCCAAACATAAATAACATGTTTAGGATTAGAAGGCACTTGAATACCCCATGTAAAAGAAGTTCTACTCACACATAAATCCTCTAATCCTGATTCAATAAACGAAATAACTTCATTTTTTCTAGTTTCTGGGCAAATAAAATCTGCATGATTTTTAATATATTCTAGAAGCTTTTTTTCATATTTTTTTAAACGCAAAAAATAACTTTCCTCTGATACCAATTTAGTTGGTTTCCCACAATCTGGACAAGTATCATTTTCACCAAGTTGCTTCTTTGTAAAAAAGGTTTCACATGAAACACAATAATTGCCACTATATGAACCAAGATATATATCATCATTTGCAAGCAATTTTTCAAAAACTTTTGCAACAATTTCTTCGTGTTTTTTATCCGTTGTTCTAATAAAACCATCATAATCAATATGCATTACTTTCCAAAGTTCTTTGGTCTCTAAAGCAACCTTATCTACAAAAGTTTGTGGATTCATTTTAGCTTTTAATGCTGCTTCTTCTATCTTTTGGCCATGTTCATCCATTCCCGTTAGATAAAAAGTTTTTCTACCCATTTGTCGATTAAATCTTGCATAAACATCACATGCAACCGTAGTATAACTATTACCAATTTGAACCTTTCCACTAGCATAATAAATAGGTGTTGTTACATAGCATTTTTTACACATTGAATACCTCCTACAATGGTCAATTTTACTTGTCACATTATAACACATTCTAGTTTTTTTATAAAGAAAAATGATTAAACGATTTTTTGTTTCTTCTTTTTTATTACAATTCTTACAATAATCATAATAATGACAAAGATTAATAAAGCAGAAACTATAATTACTACTTCTAAATAATTATTAACGTAACAACTAGCATCACCCTTGCAACCAATAATATTATCCTCAATCACTTCAAAATCAAGCGATAAACTTCTTTCATGACCTATAGCATCTTTTACTTTAATATACAATTCATGTTTACCAATTTCAACCTTTCCTCCTAAATATTCCTTATCATCTAACAAAACAATCAACTCATAATTATCAAAATTTTCTACAATCTCATATTCTATTTTATCCATTTTAATATACTTTTGTCCATTTTGGATATTTTTAACAATAATTTGTGGAACAATGGTATCAATTACATTAATATTTTGTCTAACTTCTTCACTTCGATTATCAAAAGTATCAATACCTACATAAACAATATACCCTTTTTGTCCTCTTAACATTGCTTCATCAAATTGTTCTTGATTGACCAATACATCATTGATATAATATTTTTTTTCCAATCTACAAGGATATTTAAAATTATCACTAATTATCACTAATTGTTCAAAGTCATTACTATTATAGTCAACATCATCAACTGTAACATCACTTACTTTAACACTTGGCTTAATTGTATCAATGACCTCAATGACAGCTTGAAAAACTGCTGTTTTATTCATACTTTCATCTATGGCAAAATAGGAAAAATGAATATTCGTACCTGTTTTCAAAACTTCTTTTAATTCTTCATAGGCATACTGATTATATTCACCAAAATCAAAAACGACCTCAGGATGATGGTCATAATTATCAGAAACAATAAAATTGCTTAACAAATCAAAATGATCTACCTCAGTATCGTTAATTACTAATTTATCTATCTCATTAATTAGTGGTGCCAAAGTATCTATAACGTTAATTTCGATGAATTCAGTACTTGTTTCATTTTTACTTGTATCTTTTGCAATAAATTTAAGATATCCTTTTTGATTAGAACTAAGATATGTTCTAAAACTTTCTAAATCTTGCACTTCTTTTAATTCTTCATCATAATATTTTATCGTAGTATCTAAATATGTATCATAATTATCATTAACATCGATATAATCAAAATAATCAATTGTCATAATCAAATTATCTTCTATTGTAATATTAGAAGGATAAGTAATAATAGGAGCCATTTTATCTACCACTGAAACGGCTTTTGATAATACAATATAATCAGCTGCCTTTTTATCATAGATACCAATATGAACCGTCTTTAATCCTATAATCATTGTATCAATTTGTTTTTCAATTAAATATTCATATTCACCAATTTCTCGATTTAATATTTGAATATCTTTTTTAAAATCTGGTACCTCACTATAAACATTCAGTTCATAACTTTCAACTTGCCAGTTTACTTTAATTTTTTCACGATGATATAAATTATAATTTATAATTTGATCTTTTACATCAAATAAATACACACTAATTCCCATATTGTCGTAATTATCAATTGTAAAATAATTGTAGATATCATCAATCGGTCTTTTTACTTTTAGTTGTAGATTACAAATATTGTTTTTATAACTAGAAAAGTAACCTTCACTAATATTTTCATCTTTAATAAGTCTTAATCTTAAATAGGTATGATCAACATAATCATTGATAACATCATTTGTAAACACTGATGAAGCAGAAAAATAAAAATATTTATTATCGACCATTACTGGTTCAAAATATTCTTCTTTGATTTTAATTTGTAATTTTACTTCACTTAGTGAAGCAAATTGATCCAAATTTATATTTATATTCACTATATCGCCAACATTATAAGTAGTTTTATCAAAAACTAAATATAAATTCGCATTACTACTTGCAAACGAAGATGGATATTTTAATATTGAAGTCATCATTATAATAATAAATGATGCTACTATAATTATTCTTTTTAATTTTAGTTTATTCATAATTTTTCTTTTCACCTCATATAATATAAGTTACAAAATACGATTCAATAACTTTGTTTTTATATTATAACTTATATAGTATACCTTTTTTGATGAAAAAAGAAGAAAGCTAAAAATATTTAAGTTAAGAGTTAAAACATATATTAAATATTAAATTAAAAACTGATTAACATTTGACGTTAATCAGTTTATTTTTTAAGATATTGTTGTTGTAAGTTCTTTATATCCTTTAAACATCTGTTTTTTCATTGTAAGAGCTTCTTCAATTGGTGTTGCTACAACCTCATTATGAAAAACACCCATACATTTACCACCTTCACCTTTTAATAATTCTTCAACCGCTGCAATCCCAAGTCGACTTGCTAATACTCTATCAAATGGTGATGGAGAACCTCCTCTTTGAACATGTCCTAAAATAGTAGCTCTAGAATCGAAACCAGTATATTCTTGAATTTGCTTAGCTAATTCACGTACATCAGTGATATGCTCTGTTATAATAATCAAAACATGTCTACTTTTATGATTTTGGCATTTTTTTACCGTTTTAATTACCTCTTCTAAACTAAAACCCGTTTCTGAGGTTATAACTAAATCTGCTCCCGTTGCCAAAGCCGCCGCATAAGCAATATCCCCACAATATCTCCCCATAACCTCAACAATTGAACAACGTTGATGAGAATTTGAAGTATCTCTTAATTTATCAATTGCATCAACTGCAGTATTGACAGCTGTATCAAACCCTATAGTAAATTCACTTGAGGCAATATCATTATCAATTGTACCTGGAAGGCCAATACAATATAAACCCATTTTAGAAAGTTTTAAAGCTCCACGATAGGTTCCATCACCACCAATAGCAACTAATGCATCTATCCCTCTGTTTTTTAATTGTTCTAAAGCAATTTGGGCAACTTCATCTTTACTAAATTCTGATAAACGAGCAGAACCTAAAATAGTTCCACCACGATTGATAATATTAGTTACAGTATCACGTGTCATTGGAAAAATTCGACCTTCGACTAAACCTTTATATCCATCTTCAACACCAAAAACTTCTAAACCTTCATGAATTCCTGCACGAACAACTGCTCGAATTGTTGCATTCATACCAGGAGCATCACCACCCGAAGTTAGCACAGCAATTTTTTTTATTTGTTTTTCCATTGTAAGCCTCCATAATTTTTTAAATTACAGTTTATTTTCACATTGCATAATTATACTACATTTTGTCAAAAATCAACAAATATTTGCTTTTATTTTACTGGTTTTAAATACCAAATTTTATCGGCATATTCCTTTATACTACGATCAGCCGCAAATCTTCCAGCCTCACTAATATTAACAAGTGACATTTGATTAAAATGTTTTTTATTAAGATATGCTTCATCCATCTTTTGATGAACCTTCATATAATCCTCAAAATCAGCAAGACACATATAGCGATCGGCTATACCACTTGAGGTCAATAAATAATTAGCAATATTTTCAAAACTCTTTCCAGCAAAACCTTTTTTTAAAGTATTAATAATTCCTCTTAATTCTTTATTACTATTATAAAAATAAGTTGAATTATAGCCTGCTTTCCATAAATCATCTACTTCTTTAGCACTCATGCCAAAAATAAAGATATTATCATCACCAACAGCATCACAAATTTCAACATTGGCTCCATCCATAGTACCAAAAGTAATTGCTCCATTAATCATAAATTTCATATTGCCAGTTCCACTAGCCTCGTATCCTGCCAATGATATTTGTTCACTAATTTCGCTTGCAGGCATCAAATATTCTGCTAAGGTAACACAATAATCCTCAATAAAAACAACATTTAACTTTTCCTTCATTTTAGGATTCATTGAAATATCTTTAGAAATATAATTGATTAATTCAATTATTTCTTTAGCAAGATAATATCCTGGAGCTGCTTTTGCCCCAAAGATAAACGTTTGAGGGGTCATTTTTATCTCTGGATTCTCTTTTAATTGATTGTATAAACTAATTATTTTTAAAACGTTTAAAAGTTGTCTTTTGTATTCATGAAGTCTTTTAACTTGAACATCAAATCTTGAACTTGGATCTAAAATAATTCCTTGTTTCTTATAAATCATATTAGCAAAATCACATTTATTTAAATATTTTATACGACCAAGTTCATCAATAATTTTATCATTATCATAATATGCTAAAAACTTTCTTAACTCACTAGCATCTTTATACCAGTTATGACCTATCGTATCATCTAATAAATTAGACAATCGTGGATTAGATTGATGTAACCATCTTCTATGGGCAATTCCATTTGTAACATTAGTAAATTTTTCAGGAGTTAATTGATAATAATCACTAAAAATACTTCTTTTAATTATATCACTATGCAGTGCTGATACACCATTTATTTTGTGGCTAGCAATTACACTTAAATTAGCCATCTTTATATAATTGTTAGAAATAATAGCCATTCTATTTATTTTATCCCAATCACCAGGATAAATATTCCATAAATTTGTCGTATATCTACGATTAATTTCTTGTAAAATATTATAAATTCGAGGAATGGTTTTTTGAATCAAATCCTCACTCCAACATTCTAACGCTTCAACTAATACAGTATGATTGGTATAAGCCACTGTTTTAGTTACAATCTCCCACGCCTCATCCCATTCTAGTTCATAATCATCCATCATAATACGCATCAATTCAGGAATACAAATGGCAGGATGTGTATCATTGATGTGGATGGCAGCATAATTCGGTAATGTATGTAAATCACCATAGCGTTTCATATGATCATTAATAATATTTTGAATTGAAGCACTAACCAAAAAGTACTGTTGTTTTAATCTTAAAGTTTTTCCTTCATAATGATTATCCGAAGGATATAAAACTTTTGATATTAATTCAGCTTCCTGATTTTCCATAATCGCTTTCATATAATCGCCTTGTGAAAAAGACTTCATATCAAATTCATTTGCATTACGTGCTTTCCAAAGTCTAAGTGTTGATACTGCATTACTATTACCACCTGAAATAAGCAAATCATATGGCATTGCTTCAACAATTTTCGAATCATGGTATTCAACCTTCATTTTACCATCTTTTTGATATTCACTAACCCAACCACCAAATCTAACCTTTAAGAGCCGATCACTTCTTGGTACTAACCATACTTCACCACCTGGTAACCAAACATCTGGCATTTCTGTTTGCCAACCATTCACAATTTTTTGTTTAAATAAACCATATTCATAACGAATAGAAAAACCTGTTGCTGGATAGTCTAAAGAAGCCAGTGAATCCATGAAACAAGCTGCCAAACGTCCGAGTCCACCATTACCAAGTCCTGCATCATTTTCTTGCTCATACAATTCATCTAAATCAAAACCATATTCCTTTAAAACCTCACGATAACTATCAACAATTCCAAGATTATAAAGATTCGTTTTTAAGCTTCTTCCAACTAAAAACTCCATACATAAATAATACACTCGTTTTGATTTTTGTTCCTTAACTTTCCGATTAAATTGTTTCTTTTTTTCTAGTAAAATGTCTAAAACAGACATACTAACGGCTTTATACATTTGATCAATGCTAGCATCACTTGGTGTGACCCCAAAATAGCTTGCTAATTTCTCCTCTAAATGCGTCTTTGTATTGTCAATTTCTATTTGCTGTTTGGGCATACCTCTTCACCTATTTTTCTAAAATTTCCTCATACATCCTAATATATTGTTTAGCAGATGTACTCCATCCAAAATCTTTATTCATAACCATCTCTACTTGTTTATTCCAAAGATCCTTATCTTGATAATCATGTAAAGCTCTTAGGATTGTCTTTAACATATCATAAGCATCAAATCCACTAAATGTATACCCATTTCCATTGTTAGAAGAAAAATCACGAATACTATCTTTTAATCCCCCAGTTTCTCTAACAATCGGAATTGAACCATAACGAGAGGCAATCATTTGAGATAAACCACAAGGCTCTGATTTAGATGGCATTAAAAAAATATCACTTGATGCATAAATTTTTCTTGATAAATCTTGATTAAAGGCAATAATTACTCTTAATTTATTTTTATGCCGATATTCTAAATCTTTAAAATATCCCTCATAATATGGATCACCTGTACCAAGTAAAACAAACTGAACTTTTTGAGCAAGTAAATCTTCAAAGATAGTCTTTACCAAATCTAATCCTTTATGTGAAACTAATCTTGATACCATTCCAATCATAGGTATATTCTTATCCACTGGTAAATCTAGCATATCTTGAAGCTCTTCTTTATTCTTTAGTTTTACCTCAATACTTTTTTTATCATAATTTTCAAATAAAGCTTTATCTTTAGCAGGATTATAAAACACTTTATCTATACCATTTAGGATTCCCTTTAATTTTCCTTCGCCTTTCACTCTTACCGTTTCGTGTTCTAATCCATGGGCAAATTCTTTTTGTAAGATTTCTTCAGCATAAGTAGGACTCACCGTTGTAACAAAATTAGCTGCCTCCATTGCACCTTTCATAATATTAACTTTTCCCAAATATTCAAGTAAATATCCATCATTAAATGAAAGACCGAATACATCTTCAATAATATCTTGATCGTATGCGTATATTCCTTGATATTCAATATTATGGATAGTAAAAACCGTTTTTACTTTTGCAAAACGAGTATCATGATAATAAAGGGTTCTAAGATATATTGGAAGCATTCCAGCTTGCCAATCATGTACATGAATAATATCAGGAATTTCATCTATAAAGATCATCACATCAATCGCTGCTTTGCTAAAGAAAGCAAATCTTTCAGCATCATCAAAATAACCATAAAAATTATCACGTTTAAAATAATATTCATTATCAATAAAATAATATTTTACACCATTTTCTTCATATTTAAAAATTCCACAATATTGATTTCGCCACGAAAGTTTTGTTGTGGTTTGTCCAATATAAATAAGTTTGTTTTTATATGCTTGATTAAGTTTCGCATAAAGTGGTAAAATAACACTTACTTCAAATTCACCTTTTGCATTTTTTAAAATTCTTTTTGGTAGTGAACCAATAACATCACCAAGACCACCAGAAGCAAAAAATGGTTGTGCCTCGCTTGCCACAAAAAATATTTTTTTTACTTTATTTTCGCCCATGTTCAATCCTCCCTATGATTTATTAAACCATTGTATTTTTTCCAAGATAATATGGAATTTTTTCACAACCTGATAAATGATTACGATTACGAATTGTAACATTTTTATCCGTAATTACATAATTTAATTTTACATTGTCGCCAGTAATTGTATCTTGCATTAAAATTGAATTTTTAACAATCGTACCTCTGCCGATTTTTACTCCTCTAAATAAAATACTATTAATCACTGTTCCTTCTATTTCACAGCCATCAGCAATAAAACTATTTTCAACTTTAGCATGAAAGCCATATCTCGTTGGGGCTGAATCTCTTACTTTGGTATAGACACGATGATTCTTATTTCCAAACAAAGCTTCTTTAGTTTCACGATTCAAAAGAGCCATATTATATTTGAAATAATTTTCCATTGAATTGACGTGTAGATAAACACCTTTATGTTCATATCCATAAATTTTTAAACTTTTAATATTATTGAAAATCAAATCTCGATGAAATGACTCCATTCCTTGTGAAATTGCTTCTTCTAATAGACCTTGCAATAATCTTCTATTTAGTATAAACATATTGATACATGAATTCGTAATTGTACCAATCTTTGATTTTAAATTAGCTTTTGTTATTCTACCCTCTTCGTTTAAAATAAAATTCATATTTTTTTCTAAATCTTTCTCACATTTTCCATGTCGATATAAAATCGTGATATCGGCACCTTTATTGAGATGAAAATCAAAAATTTCATTAAAATCTATGATATTAGCGCTATCACAATCCATTAATACCACTAATTCTTCCTTTTGATTTTCAATAAACCCTTTTATACTAATCAAAGCTTCCAATCTACTTGTATACAACGTATCTATTTTATAATTACCAAAAGGCGGAAAAATAACTAAGCCACCATTTCTTCTTGAAAGATCCCAATCCTTTCCCGAACCTAAGTGATCCATCAACGATTGATAATTTTTTTGAGCTAAAATGCCAACATTATCAACTCCAGCATTTACAAGATTTGATAAAGCAAAATCTATTAATCGATATCTGCCACCAAAAGGAATAGAAGCGGAAGTTCTTTTTCGCGTTAACTCATCAATTGTTTCATTGTGTATATTCGAAAATATTATGCCTAATGCTTTCATAAACTATTCTTCCTTTCCTTTATTTTTAACATTTTCTTCAATGTTAGCACCTTGTTCAATAATTAAGCCATCATCAATTGTAACATCTCGACCAACAACGGCAATTTCCACATCATCAGATTTGGGACTTCCAATATGAACACCTTTACCAATGATAACATTTTCATCAATAATACTATATTCAATAATTGAATCTTCTCCAATAACTGTATTAGCAAAAATAACGCTATCTTGGATAACTGCTCCCTTTTTAATAACAACACTAGAGCCAATGATACTATTAATAACAGTTCCTTCTATTTTTGCCCCATCTGTTATAAGTGAATTAGACAATACCGCATCTTTTGCAATATATTGTGGTTCAATTCCGACATTTCTTGAATGTATTTTCCAAAACGGATTATAAATATCAAAAGCAGGGTCTTCACCAATTAAATCTTGATTAGCTTCCCATAAACTTTTAATTGTACCTACATCTTTCCAATATCCTTTAAATGGATAAGCAATCATTTTTTCTTTACTTGCAAGCATTGTTGGAATAATATTTTTCCCGAAATCATTTTGACTATTAGGATTTTGGGCATCTTCTTTTAAATATTTAAATAGTTTATCTTTTTTAAAAATATAGATTCCCATTGAAGCAAGGTTACTTTTAGGATATTTAGGTTTTTCCTCAAATTCAATAATTTGATTATGCTCATCAGTATTCATAATTCCAAATCGACTAGCTTCAGTTAAAGGAACCTCTAATACAGCAATCGTACAATCAGCATTCGTTTTGATATGTTCATTTAACATCATATTATAATCCATCTTATAAATATGGTCCCCCGATAAAATTAAAACATGTTCTGGGTCATAATTTTCAATGAATCCTAAATTTTGATAAATTGCATTAGCAGTCCCTTTATACCACTCACTACCATATTTTGCTTGATATGGTGGTAAAATATGAACACCACCAAAAGTTCTATCTAAATCCCATGGTTGACCATTACCAATATATTCATTTAAAACAAGTGGTTGATATTGCGTTAATACACCTACTGTATCAATATTAGAATTTACACAATTTGATAAAGTAAAATCAATAATACGATATTTTGCACCAAAAGATACTGCCGGTTTCGCTACTTTTGTTGTTAAAGCATACAATCTACTTCCTTGTCCACCAGCTAAAAGCATTGCTACACATTTTTTTTGACTATACATCTTATTTTTTCACCTTCCTTAATATTATTCCACAACTGTATGGTAAATTTAATTTTAATTTTTCATTTTGAGCATGGATTATCTTACCTTCTAATTCGTTTCTTCCACCATATTTTTTATCATTACTACACATAATAATTTCATATTCTCCATCCTCAACATATATTATATAATCATTCCAATCACAAAATGAAAAGTTTAATACGACAATTAATCGATAATTATCAAAGGAAATTCTTTCATATGCTAAAACATTATGATTTTCATCATGAACAACTATCCATCTAAAACCATCCCAATTGATTTCATTTTCAAATAAGGCTCTTTCTTTTTTATAAAGATAATTTAATTCTTTCACAAATCTTTGTAATTTTTGATGGGGATCATAATTGAGAACGCTCCAATCTAATTCTCTTGCTTCACTCCATTCTCTAAATTGACCAATTTCTCCTCCCATAAATAATAATTTTTTACCAGGATGAGTCATCATATACAAATAGTATGCTCTAAGTCCAGCAAATTTTTGATTATAGTCTCCTGGCATTTTACTTATCATTGAACCTTTCATATGTACTACCTCATCATGACTCAATGGTAAAATAAAGTGTTCACTAAAAATATATGTAAGTTGAAAAGTTAATTTATGGTGATCATAGCATCTAAATAACGGATCAGTTTTGATATAGGAAAGAGTATCATTCATCCATCCCATATTCCATTTATAATCAAAACCAAGACCACCTTCAGTAGTTGGTGCTGTAATTTTAGGATAGGCTGATGATTCTTCCGCAATCATTAAAACACCTGGATAATATTCGTGAACAATGGCATTCACTTTTTGTAAGAAAGCTACAGCTTCCAAATTAATATTTGTACCAAAACTATTAGGATGCCAAGCACCCTCTTTTCTTCCATAATCTAAATATAACATTGATGCTACAGCATCCACTCTAATTCCATCTATATGAAATTTATCAAATAAAAAAACTGCATTGGATACCAAAAAAGACTGAACTTCCGTTCTTCCATAATCAAAACATCTTGTTCCCCATCCATCATGCTCTTTTTTAGTAATATCTTTTGGTTCATATAAACTAGTACCATCAAAATCAATTAATCCATGAGAATCCTTTGTAAAATGACCAGGTACCCAATCCATAATAACACCTATATTATTCTGATGCATCATATCAACAAATTTCATAAAATCTTTAGGTGTACCATACCTTGATGTCATAGCATAATAGCCTGTGACTTGGTACCCCCAAGAAGGATCATACGGATACTCAGAAAGTGGCATAATCTCTATATGTGTATAACCCATTTCCTTAACATAACTAGCTAATTCGACTGCTAATTTTTGATAATCAAAATACTCTCCATTTTGGTATTTTTTCCAAGCTCCTAGATGTACCTCATAAATATTAATTGGAGAAGAAAGTGATTGTCTTTCTTTTCTCTGATTTAACCAAGTTTCATCATTAAATTGATATCCATCTAAATTATATACTTTCGAAGCTTTTGCAGGCCTCAGTTCACAATGATACCCATAAGGATCACTTTTAAACAACAATCGATTATCTTTTGTTAAAATCGCATATTGATAACAATCATATTCAGCAACATTAAAAATTTGAATTTCGTATATTCCATTATCTGAAATTTTTTTCATCACATGAGTTGTTGTATCCCAATTATTGAATTCTCCAACTACTGAAACAATTTTTGCATTTGGAGCAAATACTCTAAAAATAGTATACTCTTTATTGAAATGAGCACCAAGCAACTCATATGATCGATAATTGGTACCCTGATGAAAATAATAAATTCCTTGTTCTTCCATTATAGAACCCTACCTTTTTTACTAATTA
>ERZ834722.1893-NODE-1893-length-18136-cov-34.117195_pt1 | contig 18136 bp, 14 predicted proteins | sample MGYA00519576_ERZ834722 | MGnify/ENA primary metagenome ERZ834722 (study PRJEB31850, sample SAMEA3708759) | human gut metagenome | biome: human gut; feature: human-associated habitat; material: faeces | place: China | collected 2014 ...
TCGTTGCCAAACGCCTTGCTCCTGCCGTGATTCCCAATGACGGCAAGCAGACGCCGATGAGAGGGCATCCTGTATTTATAGCCCAGCATGCTACTGGCTGCTGCTGTCGTGGATGTTTCTTTAAATGGCATCATATACCTGCCGGAAGACAGATGACAAGAGAAGAACAGCAATATGCAGTAGCGGTATTGATGGCATGGATTGAAAAACAGGTTTAAAAAAGCATGAAGTTTTGGCTGCAAAGCTTAAATCAATTACTCTTCCCGTAGCGTAGGTTGGGCATATACGGCGCAGCGGGCTAACTAATTACATCCTTTACAAATATTTACTAAAAACATATTAAAACACACTAATAATCAACAAAATAATATCAAATTCATAGTTTTATCCATATCTTTGCAGAAAAATAGAACAGAATAGTGATGATATTTACCAATACGCTCATATCGAATCAAAACAGATGTAATGTACCCCATTACATCCTCAACTGTAATCTTCGAAAATAATACCTATCTTGCTTGAGATAACATATTATTAACGAATTAAAAAATACATGGATTTAATCATATTATATTTTTTAGGTGCTCTGTCACTATCCTTTTTATGCTCCGTCCTGGAGGCGGTGCTACTTTCTACTCCGATGTCGTTTATCTCGATGAAGGAGAATCAAGGCTACAAGACTGCCTCGTTGATGAAACAGTATAAGAACAACATTGATCGCCCAGTGGGTGCCATTCTTTCGCTCAACACCATCGCCCACACCATCGGTTCTGCCGGCGTGGGTGCCGAGTCTATCAAACTCTTTGGCGAAGAATACTTCGGTATCATTTCCGCCATTCTCACCTTGCTGATTCTGGTGCTTTCAGAAATCATCCCGAAGACCATCGGTGCTTCTTACTGGCGCTCACTGGCAATGCCATCCACCAAGATTATCCGGATACTCATCTTCATCACCTACCCTCTGGTACTGCTCTCAGAACTTATCACAAAGGTATTCACGCCTAAGAGCCACCAGGCTTCAATGAGCCGCGAAGAGGTTTCAGCCATGGTAGATGTAGGAACCACAGAAGGCATCTTCTGTGAATCGGAAAGCAGAATCATCAAGAGCTGCATCCGCCTGGCTGGAGTTAAGGCAAAAGAGGTGATGACGCCATCCATCGTGGTAGAATCTGCTAATATGCATCTAACCACCAAGGAGTTTTACGAACAGAAGGAGTGGAATTTCTCACGCATTCCTATATATGATAACAATAAGGACTACATCGTGGGCTATGTTCTGAAGGATGTGGTTCTCAAATCGGTTTCAGACGATGAATTCCAAACCCGATTATCCGAGCTGATGCGCCCGATTCTTTCCTTCTACGAGGATGAATCGTTATATCAGATCTGGGAAAAGATGCTGGAAAAGCGAGAGCACATCTCCATTATCGTAGATGAATACGGATGCCTTCGCGGCGTAGTTTCCATGGAGGATGTGATAGAAACGATGACGGGCGTGGAAATCGTGGATGAAGACGATGTTGCCGTGGATATGCAAGCCTTGGCTAAGGAAAAATCACGCCTGATGATGCTGAAAAAGAAGTAATCGAGTAGGAGGTAGATTCCCACTACTAGGGCTCGTTAGGGACTTGCACCCATTAGACAATATACATGCTAGTCAAACAATAGAAGCCTGCTGACAATTATAGCCAGCAGGCTTTTTTGCTTTCATAGTCTTTTTGTCCCCAAAACAATATTTTATGTCCAGATATCTTTTTTGAGACATAAACTATTCCTCCTTCTCTCTATCTTTAAAACTTATATATCGGTAAGATTTTGACCTTATATCCGTTTTTCTCAATGACTCTTTCCTCATTCATCGTAACAATAGTCAAATTAGAGCATTTGAGCTCTCCCGCACATTCTATGATACTATCTACCTCCCTCTTGAGTGTTCGTTCGGAAGAGAGATCATAACATACTTGTATAAGACTTTCTACATGAGTACCCTGCCTTGTTACAAAATCCGTCTCCTTGTCATTACGGGAGCGATAATAGAAAAGCGATGTTTCTGCATGATATCCTCTGCGAACCAACTCGATGAAGACCTGATTCTCCAATAATCTGCCTAAGTTCTCACTCACACTAAAAGCCTTGGCTTCTACAAAACCATTGTCAACTACATATACTTTCTGTGGAGCTTTCTTCATCAGTTTCAACTTGTTGTTGTAACGTGGCAGATAATACAAGAGGTAGGGTTCTCTTAAATATCCCATAAACTTCTTGGTGGTTGCCACACTAGAAAGTCCCAGCTCTTCAGCCAGTTCGTTGGCACTGAAAGGATTGCAGAAGTTAGAAACCAGATACATAGCCAGGTTGTTCAAATCCTCCACATTGCGTACTTTATGTCGCTTGGCAATATCTTTCCAGATGATGGAATCAAAGAGTGTGGAGAGGTAGTTTTGGGTCAGGCTTCTAGCTGCTACAGTCTCAGGATAGCCACCATAATGCAGATAGTCTGCTATAAGCGAGAGGTCTGAAGCGCTATCTTTATTCTCTGATACTTCCGAAAGATTCCTGTGATTCCAGATAAAGAATTCAGTAAGACTGAAAGGCAGCATCTCTATTTGAATATATCTTCCTGTGAGCAATGTTGCCATTTCGCTACTCAGCAGCTTGGCGTTGCTTCCCGTAATAACCATGTTGATTCCCATTCGGTAAAGCTTGGAGACCCATAAATCCCACCCATCCAGATTTTGAACTTCATCAAGTAGAAGATACTCGAAGTCGGGATAAACGGTACGTAGTGTTTCCCAAACCAAATCATCGTCCCATGCTCTCAGGAGTTTGCCGTCATCAAAATTCAGATAGGCAAAGTTCCTGCCTTTCAGCATCAGTAAAGCTTCTGTCGATTTGCCAGTTCTTCTAGGACCCGTTATCAACTTGATTTGCTTACTTGCTAACAGTTCATTCACAACATATTGCGTATGACGTGTAAGGTAAGGACGGGAAAGCAGAATATCCCGTTCCTTTTTCTGGTTATTGATAATTGTTCTCATTTCTCTTCAGATGAATTGATTAAGCCGAGGCAAAGATACAAAAAATATTCAATATATCATTCGTATTGAATAAAAAAATACTGATTTTATTCAATACGACAGAGAAAATGAATAAAATCAGTGCTTTTTCTAGTAAATAATTGCTTCTAATATATCCTATACCAAAAGAGCAAGTCCGGGTTCGGTAAGTCCAGTGGAAGGGTAGTGACTACAAATATAGTACGATTCTTTTTATTGTGTCTATAAAATTAGGAACAAAAAAAAGGAGTGTCTACTATTTCAGTTTTATGAAATTGATAGTGTCTACCTTTTTAGTTTATAAAGTAAAAAAGTGTCTACTGAAATCAGGAAAAGTCAGCCCACTAGAAGGTCCAATTATGCCCGTCGCATGGGCATCCACAGCCCATCAAGCGGGCATCCACAGAACAAGTGCTGGGCAACAAGTGCCCATAAAGCGGGCAATGAGTGCCCCAAAAAATGAGGTCAATCTTGGGCAAAGGTAACAATTATATTTTAAGCTCATGCTATCTGACACAGGTTTTTACTAGTGCCCCGCAAATCCTCTTGAAAAGGATTTCTGCCACAAAGCTATTAAACAACCTTGGTTTTCATAGAATAAAATCGTTCAAGTATCATTAATATTATCCAAATCTTTGTTTTTTTATACATTTCAGCACAAAGTTACATACTTTTTTGCATATATAATAATGTATAGTGGATTTTTTTGCGTAATTTTGCAGATGAATAAGCCAAATGGCTCAGGAAGCAATAGCACCAGAAGATGAGCCAGGAGGCAAAACCCAGAAACAAAACAAAGCATTATGCAGACCAGTAAATACCTATTAGCAACAGAAAGAGATGCCGAATGGGGTCTCACCATCAGCACCGTGGGACGGGAAGAAATCGCCCCGGGAGAAGAATATCCTACCAAGGGACATGCCAATGGATATTATTTCGATATCAAGAAGGGAAGAACCCTCGATGAATACCAGCTTCTCTATCAGCCGGAAGGCGAAGGAGTGTTCCACTCTGCCCATGTTCCGGAAACAAAGATCAAGGCTGGAGACATCTTCCTGCTGTTTCCAGGCGAATGGCATACCTACCATCCATCAGGCACCAAGGGATGGAAAAGCTATTGGATCGGATTCAAGGGAAAGAATATCGACGACCGTGTGAAGGCGGGATTCCTGTCCCCAGAAAAGCCGATCTATCACGTGGGCTACAGCAACGAGATCATCAGCCTGTATGAAGAGGCTTACAAGACGGCACAGGAGGAGGCTGCATACGCTCAGCAAACAATGGCGGGTATTGTAAACCATCTCATCGGAAAGATGTATTCCCTGGAGAGAAACATCATCCTGAGCAAGGACTCCAAGCATGTGGACATCATCAACAGGGCGCGTCTGCGCATCCGTGAATCTCTTGAGGATACACTCACCATCCAGGAGATAGCCCAGGAACTAGGCATCAGCTACTCTTCGTTCCGCAAGCTCTTCAAGGAGCATACCGGCTTCGCTCCAGCACTCTACCAGCAGACACTGAAACTGCAGAGAGCCAAGGAGCTACTTTCTACCACCGATGAGAGCATCAAGGAGATTGCCTATCGCCTCAATTTCGAATCACCAGATTATTTCTCAGCTAAATTCAAGAGCCAGACTGGCATGAAACCGTCTGATTTCAGAAACACCACCCGATAAAAAAATTCCCACAAACAGATGAGGGTGTGTCATAAGCTTCTTGCCTAGGGTATAGATAAGGCACGGATTACACGGCGCTAATGTGGGCAAAGCGATTATAATCGCATAAAGAATCCGTGTAATCCGTGCCAAAAACTGCTCCACCCAAAAACTTAAATTTTTGATATTTCTTTTAGATTCTTGACCCTCCGCCAAAAAACTAGGCTCTAATATCATTTTCTCTTGTTCCATCTTGCACATTCCCCCTATCTTTGCAATCGTAAACAAATAACAATAGCAAATAACAATAACTTAAAATACACTCTAAAAAAATGGAACAGAAGAAATACTTCTTTGCTGTAGATCTGGGTGCTACCAGTGGCAGAACTATCCTGGGAAGCTTATCAGATGGCAAATTCGATTTGGAAGAAATGACACGCTTCGACAACCGACTCATCGAAACCGGCAATCACTTCTACTGGGATATCTTTGCCCTCTTCTATGAGATCATCTCAGGTCTGAAACTCGTGGCGCAGCGCGGTATCCACATCGAAAGCATCGGTATCGATACCTGGGGATGCGACTTCGTATATGTAGATAAAAACGGGGACATTCTCCGCAATCCTCTCGCCTACCGCGACCCTCATACCTTCGGCGTGATGGAGAAATATTTCGACGAGAAAATCAGCAAGGAAAAGGTATATGAGAAGACCGGAATCCAATTTATGAACTTCAATTCGCTCTTCCAGATATACGCCATGAGAAAGGCTGGAAACGTGGCTTTGGAGAATGCCGACAAGATTCTCTTTATCCCTGATGCCCTGAGCTATATGCTTACCGGTAACGCCATCTGCGAATATACCGTGGCTTCAACTTCCCAGATTCTCAACCCAATGACAGGCGATCTCGACAACGAACTCGTAGAGAGTCTCGGACTGAAGAGAGAGCTGTTTGGCAAAATGACCAACCCTGCTTCCATCATCGGCACACTCACCGAAGAGGTGCAGAAGATGACGGGCTTGAATGCCGTTCCAGTCATCGCCGTAGCGGGTCACGATACAGCCAGCGCCGTAGCAGCCGTACCAGCCAAGAACGAGGAGTTTGCCTACCTGAGCTCTGGCACCTGGAGTCTGATGGGTATCGAGACCAAGAACGCCATCATCAACGAGAAGAGTTATGAACTCAACTTCACTAACGAAGGCGGCATCGAGGGTACTACCCGATTTCTGAAGAACATCTGCGGCATGTGGATTTACGAGCGCTGCCGAAAGGAATGGAAAGACGAAGCTGCTGCCAATCAGAAGGATATGAAGTGTCTGGGATATGCAGAACTGATAGCCGAAGCCATGAAGCAGCCTGCCTTCCAGAGCATCATCAACCCGGACGATGCCTGCTTTGCCAACCCATCGAGCATGGTAGAAGCTATCAAGCAGTACTGCGAAAAGACAGACCAGCACGTTCCTCAGAACTATGGCGAATTCTGCCGTTGCATCTTCGAGAGTCTCGCGCTCCGTTATCGTCAGATTTTCACCTGGCTGAAGGATTTTGCCGACTTCGACCTCAACGTGCTCCACATCATCGGTGGCGGTTCGCTCAATCAATATCTCAACCAGTTTACTGCCGACAGCTGCGGTGTCACCGTTCTCGCGGGTCCTCAGGAAGGTACAGCCATCGGCAACATCATGCTCCAGGCAAAGGCATCAGGAATGGTCAAGGATATCTGGGAGATGCGCCAAATCATCGTCAACTCGCTGGAGCTCAAGAAATTCGAGCCAAAGAACAAGGAGGCTTGGGATGAGGCATACGAAAAGTTTTTAAAGGTAAAAGGGTAAAAAAATAAAAGCATAAAAAAATAAACAATAACAATAAAATTCACAAAAACAATGAAAGCAGATTTGATTTTAAAGAATTATGAGATTGCTAAGGAGCGCTATGCTGCTCTGGGTGTAGATACAGACAAGGCTATTGAGACTTTGGAGAAGACTCCTATCTCTCTGCACTGTTGGCAGGCTGACGACGTGGTTGGCTTCGAGCGTGGCGAGGCTGCTTCTGGCGGTATCCAGAGTACAGGTAACTACCCTGGCAAGGCTCGCAACATCGATGAACTCCGACAGGATATCGAGAAGGTGAACTCTCTCCTGGCTGGTACTTTCCGTCTCAACCTCCACGAGATTTACGGTGAGTTCGGTGGCAAACAGATCGACCGCAACGAGGTAACCGTAGATCAGTTTACAGGTTGGATGCAGTGGGCTAAGGAGCAGAATATGAAGCTCGACTTCAACTCTACTTCTTTCTCTCACCCAAAGAGCGGCAATCTCACATTGTCAAATCCTGACCCAGCTATCCGCGAGTTCTGGATTGAACACACCAAGCGTTGCCGCCGTATCGCAGATGCTATGGGTAAATTCCAGAACGACCCATGTATCATGAACATCTGGGTACACGATGGTTCCAAGGATATCACCGTTGAGAAGGGCCGCTATCGCGAAATCCTGAAGAACTCTCTCGATGAAATCCTGGCAGAGGAATTGCCAAACATGAAGTCTTGTCTCGAGGCTAAGCTCTTCGGTATCGGTCTGGAAGCTTACACCGTAGGTTCTCACGACTTCTACGCTGGCTACTGCGCCAAGAACAACGTGATGTACACCCTCGATACAGGTCACTATGAGCCAACAGAGAATGTATCAGATGCTGTTTCAGCACTCCTGCTCTTCGTTCCTGAGCTGATGCTCCACGTATCTCGCCCAATGCACTGGGATTCAGACCACGTAACCCTCTTCGACGACAATACCCGTAACCTCTTCTCAGAGTTGGTCCGTGCCAACGCACTCGACCGTGCTCACATCGGTCTCGACTACTTCGACGGTTCCATCAACCGTATCGGTGCTTACATCATCGGTGTTCGTGCAGCCCAGAAGTCATTGTTGCAGGCATTCCTTGAGCCACTGGATACCCTCCGCAAGTACGAGGACGAGGGCAAGCTCTTCCAGCGCCTGGCTCTCCTCGAGGAAGAGAAGACATTGCCATTCGGTGCAGTATATGATTACTTCAACCTGAAGAACAACATCCCTGTTGGCGAAGAGTACATCGCTGACATTGAGAAGTACGAGGCTGAGGTTCTCGCTAAGAGGAACTAAGATATAAGATATTCAAGCAGGCTAAAAGGTCCTAGGCTCAGCGAAGCCTAGGATTTTTCAGTCTGCTTTTACCTAATTACCAAGCAATTAACAACACAATGGAAATATTAATAGGACTTTTCATCATAGCCATCGGCGCATTCTGCCAGTCCAGCTGTTATGTTCCTATCAACAAGATCAAAGATTGGAGTTGGGAATCATACTGGATAGTTCAGGGTGTGTTCGCATGGCTTATTTTGCCTTTTTTCGGCGCTATGCTCGCAGTACCTAGCGGACATTCCTTCTTTGAATTATTCGACGGATTCGGCTTCAATGTAGCTATGAGCATGCTCTTCGGTGTGCTCTGGGGCGTAGGCGGACTCACCTTCGGTCTCTCCATGCGCTATCTGGGTGTGGCATTGGGGCAGAGCATCGCCCTGGGAACCTGCGCTGGTCTCGGCACCATCATGGGACCGGTGCTGCTCAACATCTTCTTCCCTGAGCTGGATGCCCTTTCATCGCTCACCTTCAGCGTCATCCTCGGTGTGGTAGTCACCCTGCTCGGTATCGCCATCATCGGTGTAGCTGGCAGCATGAAGGCGGCATCGCTCTCTGAAGAGGAGAAGAAGGCTGCGGTAAAGGATTTCAACTTCCCTAAGGGTCTTGCCATCGCCCTGCTGGCTGGTTTCATGAGCGGATGCTTCAATGTGGGTCTCGCCTTCGGCGATGATATTCACTTCGGCACCTTCACCCCTGATATGTTCAAGACCCTGCCTGCTACCTTCCTCGTTACCGTGGGTGGTTTCATTACCAATGCCATCTACTGTTTCTATCAGAACACCAAGAATCATACTTGGAGCGATTATAAGAACGAGGAGGTTTGGAGCAACAACATCCTGTATTGTGCCCTAGCTGGTGCCTTGTGGTACAGTCAGTTCTTCGGCTTGTCATTAGGAAAAGGTTTCCTCACCGAATCCCCTACCCTTATGACTCTGTCTTTCTGCATCCTGATGGCACTCAACGTGGTGTTCTCAAATGTATGGGGCATCATTCTGAAGGAATGGAAGGGATGCTCATCAAAGACCATCACCGTATTAATCGTCGGCATCATCGTCTTGATTATCTCAAGCTTCCTGCCACAGTTGATTTAACTTCAAAATATAGAATGATATGAAAAGATTTGCATTTAAGATGTATCTCAAGAAGGGATACGAAAAGGAATATGCCAAGCGCCATGCTGCAATCTGGCCAGAGTTGAAACAGATGATCAAGAATCAGGGAGTGAGCGACTACAGTATCTTCTGGGACAAGGACACCAACCTGCTCTTTGCCGTTCAGAAATGCGACAGCGATACCAACAGCCAGGACACGACCAACGTGGATCCTATCACCCAGAAATGGTGGGATATGATGGCAGACATCATGGAGGTGAATCCAGATAATTCGCCTGTCAGCATTCCGCTAGAAGAACTTTTCCACATGGATTGACATAAAGATGTCAGTTAGCTTAGATACAGACAAAGCCCCCGAGCATCTCACGATGTTCGGGGGAAAATGTATATCTAGTAAACCTATTTATATCAAAATATTACTAACAACACTATATCAACTATTCATAGAAAAACCTATACCTTATCTTGGCAAATTGAAAGCCTCGGTCATCTCAGCCATTTCTTCCTGGCTCATACCATCAGGCTCGAATCCCATACACTTGGAATCGATGTAGATCTTCGCACTCTTAGAGAGCACGTCAATCTGGTCGAAAGCATCCATTACGTCCAAACCTTTGGCAAAGACGCCATGCTTCTCCCACATCACTACATCATAGTCTTCCAACTCCTTCAAGGTCTCCTCAGCAAGCTTCAAGCTGCCTGGCAACTGATAAGGAACAATACCCAGACCGAGTGGACAGAACGCTTTGGTCTCTGGAATCATACTCCAGAGTAGGTTGCTCAAAACATCCTTGCCCATGAACTTCTTGTTGTGGCTCATGGCAATAAGCTCGATAGGGTGAGTATGAACGGTAGCCTTGTAGTTGGAACCCTTTTCGATAAGACGGGCATGAACGCTCAGGTGGCTAGGCAACTCAGATGTTGGCATCACGGCATTATCAGCGATGATGACATAACTGGCGCAATCATCGAGGATTCGGATGATAGAACCGTTCTCCATAGGCCAGCGAGCCAAGTCGCGCATACGCTTGCCTGTACCCTTGCAGAAAAAGTAGCAACCCTTCAAGGCTGGCAATGCTGTACCAATCTGCTTCACTTCGCTGATAGCAGGCAAAGCCTTGATTTCGTCATCTACCAAGTCGGTGATGTTTACGGTGATGTTACCACCATTACGCTCAGCCCAACCATTCTGCCAGAGGTATCCGGCAACTTCAGCAATCTTCTCGACCTCCTTTTTCAAAGCAGGACGACCTTCTAATACGCTATTCATTGTAATCTTGTTATTAGCTTGTTTAAAATTTCTGCTGCAAAAGTAGTGATTTCCCTTCATATCCAACCTATTCTTTTGATATTTGGGCTATGACATTTGGCATAACCCTCAAAATCGTGAAAAAATGCAGAAGGCGGCTTCCTTGCATCACGCAAGAAAACCGCCCTTTTCATTCTACATGCCAATAGAGAATTCATACTCTATTGATGAGATGAGATTTATGCTCTTTTTATAACCCGAAATTGATATTCTACTTTACTTCTTTTTCCCTGGGGTTGCATCTTTCTGAAGAAAGAATTTTACAGGGAGGGTATATTTTACGCTCACCGGTTTACCTAACTGTGTACCAGGAGTCCACTTAGGCATCCCCTTCACGACTCTCAAAGCCTCAGCATCAAGTTCCGGATCTATAGATCTGACAATCTTGGCATGCGTAATGCTACCATCCTTCTGGACGATAAAGCCTACAATCACACGGCCCTGCTTTTTGGCCTTGACGGCGGAAGCCGGATACTTGATGTTTGCAGCCAGATACTTCATCATCACTCCCTGACCACCAGGAAATTGCGGCAATGTCTCTGTTACATCATAAACCACATTCTTGGTTGTATCGGCTGGGGCTGTCGCATCAGAAGCCTTTGCTTCCGCCTTCAGTTCTGCTTCCGACTTTGCCAATTCAGCAGCCTTAGCTTCTTCAGCCTTTTTGGCTTCTGCGGCAGCTTTTGCTTCTTCAGCCGTCGGATTCGCCACAGCCACATCAGCATTCAGAGCCTGCTCAGCCTTCTGCTGAACCTCGGCTACTTCCGGAAGCTGCTCGCCAATCTCACGAGCCACACTCTCGATGTTGCTCACCATAAGCAACACTCCTGCTAAAGGTGCGAAAAGGAGGTACTTCGCCTTGCCCATTTCACTAGTTCTACGTTTGTTCATCATTTTAATTCTTTTTTTAAGAGGTAATAAATTAAAATTATTAGCAATCTTGGTCGATTCATTCGGCTGTCGATATGCCAAACCTAGAAGGTGATACTGATAGGATTTGCGCGCGTTGCCATCAGATAAAACACTTTCATCGGCTAAATATTCCAAATTCATTCTTACTTCCTGCTTCATCAGCCAGGCAAACGGATTAAACCAGCAGGCGATGGAGAAAAGTTCGGAGAAGAGGGTATCCAGGGAATGGAGACCCGAAACATGGGTGCACTCATGAACCATCACTTCGTGCAACTGCTTACCCTCCAGGGTAGATGGATACATAAACACCCAGCGAAAGAAGGAGAACGGACTCCCCTCGCCTCTGAGAAGATGTACCGTTATGCCTTCCACCTCCTGCTTCCGGGAAATAACCGCAAGGCGGATGATGCTGAAGAGCTGCCATACCAAACGCAATGAGAGAATTGCAACTCCTGCCCAATAGATGCCCTGCAGCATATCCATCCAGGTAATACTGGGAGCCTGAGCCTTTACAACCACCACGGGATAAAACGTGTCGGCATATACATGTGCCATACTCGCCATCGTTGGTGTATCGCGCACCCAATATTCCAGACTGAGCGCCGGAACCATCAGGGCAACGGCATAGATGAGCCAGAGGGTAAGGCGGCGAAGAGCGAAGAAAGTATCGCGGCTCACCGTGAGGCGATAAAAGCCATAAAGCAGCATCAGGGCTACATTGATTTTTATAAGATATATTGCCATACAGTTTCGTTTTTTGTTTGAAATGAACTTAATAATTATTCTTCCGAAAGCTTGATTTATTCATCAAAGTTCTCGAGTTATTCTTCCGAACTCTCGATTTCCCGGATAATATCCTTGAGGTCCTCGGGACTGATTTTCTCATCCTTAGCAAAGAAGGAAACCATTTCCTTGAAGGAATTCTTGAAGTAATCGTTCACGAAACCCGACAGGAACTTCCGCTTGTAATCGCTCTCGGCTATGAGTGGAGAATAGACATACCCCTTGCCATCCCGCTCCGCCTTGACATATTCCTTGCGCTTCAGATTGTTCACAATAGAAGCCACTGTAGTATAAGGTGGACGAGGTTCTGGCAACAGTTCCATAATCTGTTTCACGGCACATCGGCCCAATCGCCATATTCGAAGCATAATATCTTCTTCCTGATTCGTCAGCTTTTCCATATTTTTATCTTTATTCTTTTAAATTCAACATTCTTGTTTCTAAATCACGCTGCAAATCTACGAACTTTTCGTATAAGCACAAAACAATCTTCGTTAAAAAACATAAATACAGCTATATTTTAACGTTTTACGAGCTTTTCGTAATATAATAGCACAGATATTTACGAGATTATCGTAGAATTCACCATATGGTACATCATTTTGAGGAGAATACCAAATAAACATGCAGCCATACTTGGTATATTCGTGATTTTAAGGTGATCATCAGCCGATGATTACCGTTCCTTTTTAGATACCTCGGGGTTTGCAAGGTCATCTTTTTTATGTACTTCCTTAACTTTTTGGCAAAACACCTAGCATATTTGTACTATTTTACATTTTTAAGAATCATAATACTGCTATTATTGGGTATTTTTCGCTATCTTTGCAGACGAAGAATAAACAATTAAGAACAACTTTATAAAACCCAATATGATGAACTATAAAAGAAATCATAAATTCATAGGATTATCCTTTGCTATGGCATTGATGTCATCACTCAACTGCCAGGCTCAGCTCCTCCCTACCCCTACCCAGGAAGCCAAACCGGGCGTAAGATGGTGGTGGATGGGATCTGCCGTGGATCAAGAGAATCTGAAGTGGAACCTTGGCGAATACGCCAAGGCGGGCATCGGTGCCGTGGAAATCACACCCCTCTACGGTGTGCAGGGCAACGACAAGAACGATATTCCTTATCTCTCGCCTAAATGGATGGACATGCTCAAGTTCGTGGAGAAGGAAAACAAGCAGGTGGGCATCGAAACCGATATGGCAACAGGTACAGGTTGGCCTTTCGGTGGTCCTTGGGTACCTATCAGCGAGGCGGCATGCAAGGCGGTATTCGTAGATACCATCGTGGATGTGAAGCAGAAACTGATGGAGATAGAATTCAACGTGCCACAGAAAGAGCGTGCCTTCGCCAAGCTGAAGGTCATCAAGGCATTCCCTGTAGAGGGTGAGAAATACAAGAAACGCGTCATCGCTCTCTATGAAAGCCGCACCCGACAGAAGGTGAAACGTGCTGCTCCTGGAGGAGAGGGATACGTTATCGACCATTTCGACTCTACTGCCGTAGCTAATTATCTGCAGCACATCGACAGCGCCTTCGTGGCATCCAAGACTCCATATCCGCATACCTTCTTCAATGACAGCTACGAGGTATATGGTGCCAACTGGACTCCTACCCTCCTGACAGAATTTGAGAAATACCACGGATACAAACTGCAGGATAAGTTCCCAGAGTTCCTCGATGGCGATGCCGTAGTGGTAAGCGATTACCGTGAAACCCTGGGCGATATGCTGCTCAAGAACTTTACAGAACAGTGGACGGCATGGGCGAACAAGCGTGGTGCCATCACCCGCAACCAGGCACATGGTTCACCAGCCAACCTCATCGATTGCTATGCTGCCGTTGACATTCCGGAGATTGAAGGCTTCGGACTGACCAACTTCGGCATCAAGGGACTGCGCAAGGATCCGGGAAAGACCCGTCCAAACTTCAGCGACCTCAGCATGCTGAAATATGCTCCATCGGCTGCGCACATCACCGGAAAGAAATATACATCCAGCGAAACCTTCACCTGGCTCACCGAGCACTTCCGCACATCCCTGAGCCAGATGAAACCGGATATGGACCTGATGTTCTGCGCCGGCGTAAATCACATGTTCTTCCATGGCACCGCCTATTCGCCTAAGAACGATCCATGGCCAGGCTGGAAGTTCTATGCTTCGGTGGATATGAGTCCTACCAACAGCATCTGGCGCGATGCACCGGAACTGATGAAATACATCACCAACTGCCAGACCTATCTGCAGTGGGGACAGCCAGACAACGATTTCCTGGTTTATCTGCCAGTAAGAGATATGTGGCGCAAGGATACCAAGAACTGGCTGATGCAATTCGACATCCACAGCATGGCGAAGAAGGCACCGGAGTTTATCAAGGTGATTCTCGACATCGACAAGGCAGGATTCGACTGCGATTACATCAGCGACAAGTATCTCCGCACGTGTACCTTTAAGGATGGAATGGTAGAGACTGCTGCCGGAACCCGATACAAGGGCATCATCATTCCTGGCAACAACATCATGCCAAGCGATGTGATCCAGCATATCTCAGCCCTCAAGGCACAGGGCGCCAAGATCATCAAGGGCGACAACATCAAGGCAATGGAACAGGCGGCAAAACCGGAACTGATGAGAAAGAACCTGGGCTTGAAAATGATCCGCCGTGCCAACAGCATCGGCCATCATTACTTCATCGCCAACCTCACCAGCAAGGACATCGCTTCTAGCATTGCTTTGGCCGTGAACGAGAAGAATGGTCTCTGGTATAATCCAATGACGGGCAAATACCACGAGGCAACCATCGGCGACAAGGGTATCCAGTTGAACCTGAAGAGTGGCGAGAGCCGCATCCTCATCACATCGAACAAACCCGTGAATGAGTGGAAACTTGGTTCTAAGGTGAAGGTAGGCGGCAAGGAAGCCATCGCTGCTGCGGATAGCAAGACCATCGACCTGACAGAGAATGCCTGGAAGCTATCATTCACCGAAGATGCTCCTAAGGTGGGCGAAACCTTCAACCTCAAGGGAGTAAAGACCTGGGAAAGCCTCAGCGACAAGGCGAAGGTGATGATGGGAACGGGTGTTTACGAAACCACCATCAAGCTGTCGAAGGATGATGCCCAGAGACAGTGGGCTATCGATCTGGGAGATGTACGAGAGAGTGCCCGTGTCTATATCAACGGCGAATACGTGGGTTGTGCCTGGGCTGTACCTTACATCCTCAACTGTCAGGACAAGCTGGTAAAGGGCAAGAATACCCTTCGCATCGAGGTTACCAACCTGCCTGCCAACCGCATCGCAGAACTCGACCGTCAGGGAGTAAAGTGGCGCAAGATGAAGGAAATCAACGTGGTAGATATCAACTACAAGAAGACCACCTACGAGAACTGGACTCCTGTGCCAAGCGGACTCAACAGTACCGTAAAACTCGTGGAAATCAATTAATAATAAACAAACATTAATAACAAGACAAATGAAGAAACAGATCTTTTCATCGCTCTGCATGCTCATGAGCTTGACCTCAATGTCTGCCCAGACCGCATTGCAAAATGAAATCCTGGAAGTAGCCAATCGAACCAACAACTACTTCATGACAAAGTACAGCGACCCTACTCTCGACACATTCGTGAAGAAAGTCCGCACCAGCAACCTCTGGACCCGTGCCGTGTATTACGAGGGATTGATGGCGCTTTACGAGATTGACCCTCAGCAGCGCTATCTCGACTATACCGACAAGTGGGCGGATTATCACAAATGGACAGCCCGTGGCAGCGTGAACGATACCGATGCCGACAACCAGTGCTGCCAGCAAACCTACATGGACCGCTACGTTCAGACCGGTGGCAAAAAAGACTTGAGCAAGGTAAAGGAGAACCTCGACCATCAGATGGCCACCAACCGGGTGAACTACTGGACTTGGATTGACGCTATCCAGATGGCGATGCCAGCCTACGCCAAGTATGCCAAGATTACCGGCGAGCGCAAGTATCTGGATTATGCGATGAATTCCTATAAATGGAGCCGTGATACACTGGCTAATGGTCTCTTCAACAAAAAAGAAGGTCTCTGGTGGAGAGACAAGGACTACGTGCCACCTTACAAGGAGAAGGACGGCAGCAACTGCTACTGGAGCCGCGGCAACGGTTGGGTATATGCAGCCCTGGTCCGCGTGATGGAGACTTTGCCAAAGACAGATAAGTACTATCAGTATCTGAAGAAAGACTTCATCTCTATGAGTAAGGCTATCCTGAAATGCCAGCGCGAGGATGGCTACTGGAACGTAAGCCTCGTTTGTCCAGCCAACTATGGCGGTCCTGAGATGACCGGTACAGGTCTCTTCCTCTATGGTATGGCATGGGGTGTTCAGCAGGGCATTCTTCCTAGAGCCACCTATCAGAAGGCGATGGACAAAGCATGGAAGGCGCTTGCCGCATCCGTTCACGAGGATGGTTTCATCGGCTACAACCAGGGTACCGGAAAGGATCCTGCAGCCGGTCAGCCTGTCACCTTCACCTCTGTTCCTGATTTTGAGGACTACGGCACAGGTTGCCTCCTGCTTGGTGCTGCAGAGTATTACAAGCTTTTAAAGGTAAAAAAGTAAAAGGCTTTTTAAAGGTAAAAAAGTAAAAAGGCTTTTAAAGGTAAAAAAGAAAACAAATCATGAAGAAATATATCTGGCTGATGGCTTGCCTGGTGGCGTTTTCGCCACTAAGCGCCAACGCCGCCAAGAAACAGAAGAAAGCGAAGAAGGCACAAACCGAACTTTGGCCTGATGGAACGAAGATGGATGCCTGGTTCTGCAACGCCCAGAAGGTGAACGTGGATACCCTGGGCAAGAAATACGTTCTCACCGACTATGGCGTGAAAACAGATAGTACCCTGATTCAGACCCAGGCTATCCAGGCGGTCATCAACCGTGCTGCCCAAGATGGCGGTGGCGTCATCGTGGTACCTGCCGGAACCTATCAGAGTGGTGCCCTCTTCTTTAAGCCAAAGACCCATCTTTATGTTTCGGAAGGCGGAAAACTGAAAGGCAGTGACCGCATCGCCAACTTCCCTGTAGTGGAAACCCGCATTGAGGGCGAAACCTGCAAATACTTCTCCGCCTTCATCAATGCCGACAAATGTGATGGTTTCACCATTGCCGGTCCCGGTACCATCGATGGAAACGGTTATCACTATTGGGAGGAGTTCTGGATTCATCGCACCTGGAACCGTGAATGCACCAACAAAGATGCACAGCGTCCCCGCCTCGTCTATATCAGCAACTCCAGCAACGTAACCTTGCAGGATGTGCATATTCAGAACAGTCCGTTCTGGACCAACCACATCTACCGTTGCCACCACGTCCGCTTCCTGGGCTGCACCATCTTCGCCCCTACCAGTGGCATGAAGGCACCAAGCAGCGATGCCATCGACATTGATGTCTGCCACGATGTGCTGGTAGATGGCTGTGAGATGAGCGTCAACGATGATGCCATCGCCATCAAGGGCGGTAAGGGAACCTGGGCAGACCAGGCACCGGAAAATGGTCCGGTGTATAACGTGCTCATCCAGAACTGCCATTATGGAACCGTGCATGGCTGTCTGACTCTTGGCAGCGAGAGCGTGAAAGACCGCAATATCGTGCTCCGCAACATCAAGGTGGATAAGGCACAGCGCGTGCTCTGGCTGAAGATGCGCCCAGATACTCCCCAGCATTACGAGTACGTAACCGTGGATAACATCCAGGGCACCACAGGCAGTTTCCTCGTCATCCGTCCATGGACCCAGTTCTTCAAGCCTGGTGACCGCAAGGACATGCCATTGAGCCAATGCAACAACATCACCATCAAGAACATCCAGATGGATTGTGACAACTTCTTCGATGTGGGCAAGAGCGAGAAATACCGTCTGGTAGATTTCACCTTCCAGGATATCACCTGCACCGACAAGAAGATGGCATTCGATGCCAATCTCATCGAGAACACCGTGGCAAAGAAAGTGAATATCACCCCTAGGGAAAAGAGCAACGGATTGAAGACCACAGGCGATGCCGACGGGTTGAAATAAAGATTTTTATTTTATCAAAAGAGTCTTATTACATAAAATAAGGCTCTTTTTTTCTTTTTATCTCTTAAAAT
>ERZ834722.1895-NODE-1895-length-18094-cov-6.560785_pt1 | contig 18094 bp, 20 predicted proteins | sample MGYA00519576_ERZ834722 | MGnify/ENA primary metagenome ERZ834722 (study PRJEB31850, sample SAMEA3708759) | human gut metagenome | biome: human gut; feature: human-associated habitat; material: faeces | place: China | collected 2014 ...
TGGTTTGCACCCATGTAGACCGGGAGCACATCCACTCCCACTGCGTCATCAACTCTGTCAACTTTGAGACCGGCAAAAAGCTGCACATGGCGAAAGAGCAGATCCAGGAACTAATGCGGCGCAACGATGCGATCTGTCAGGAAATGGGTCTTCCTGTCTTTGACGCGCCAATGCAACAGGCCCGCGGCATGAGCGGCGCGGAATATCATACGGCTCTGAAGGGCCAAAGCTGGAAGCTGCGGCTCATGAACACCATCGACGAGTGCATGAAATACGCCGCCGACAAGGACGCCTTCGTTTCGCTGATGGAGTCCGAGGGCTACGCGGGGCGCTGGGAAAGTGGGCGCAAGTACATCACCTATACCACCCCGGACGGCATGAAATGCCGCGATAACAAACTGCACGAAGAAAAGTATTGCAAGGAGGCCATGGAGCATGAATTCAGAATACGGGCAGAGATTGTCTCTGCAAGAACTCAAGCAGCGCAACACCCAGCAGACAGCGCTGCCGGTGCAGGCACCACCTCCCGAAGCACGTCCCACAAAAGCGGACTGGGAGCGAATGATGAAATACATGGATGCACTGTGGTACCATGCAGATCGGCAGACGGATCTGTTGGAGAGCGTCAGCAGGCAGATGTCGCAGCTTCCCACGCGAACGCAGCTGGACGATCTGCTGAAAGCGGTGCGGCATCTGGAGCAGATGACCGAACAGGCTGGGAAACCGAAAGAGAATTCTTTTTCTCTGCACAGAATCAGACTTCCCAGACTGCATCTGCCACAAGTCAGTATTCCGGCATTGATCTCTCTGCTGATGGCGGCGGCAGCACTGCTTCTGCTCTGGTGGGGCTTGGGCACCGTCTGGAGCAGATCCAGCCTGCTGCCCCTGTGATGCCCGTACAGTACCACACCGACAGAAAGGTACTGCAAAAAGAACGTGAAAAGAAGATCGCCCTCGGTCACAAGGCTGATGACCACGAGGACGAGGTGAGTTATGACTGGCAGCAGACCATGTGAGGTCTGCTATTTTTATTGCCCGAATTGACTTCGGGAGAAAGGAACGCTATGGGTAGAAAGAGAAAAGAATCCAATATTGCAAGCGTCATGTACTCCTATGTGGGTACGGGCGATCAGTTTGATGATTTTCTGAAAATGATGATCCACGACTACCTGTCTGTGGATAATCCGTACACAAATCAGACCACGGATTTTGTCGGTAAGGTAGAATCTGGCGTTGCCTGATTTCTTTTGTTAGCTATTCAAAAACTTGTGTGCTATGGTGTGTCTTGATAATCGGCACACCATAGCGGAAAGGAACGATTATGAAAGTCTGGCTCTATTACCGCCTGTCCAGAGATGAGGACGAAGAACTCAACTCTCTGAATAACCAGAGAAAAATCATATACAACTTTGCGGTCAGCAACGGCCACGAGGTGGTGGGCGAATCCTTCGATGACAATGTCAGCGGTATGCACTTCAACCGTGAGGGAATCGACAAAATCTATGAGGTGGTCGAAGCGGGCAAGATCGAAGCGATCATCGTTAAAGACCTGTCCCGCCTGGGCCGTCACCGGACACAGACCGCGCTCTTTATCGACTACCTCCGTGAACATGATGTGCGGGTCCTGTCCGCAACGGAAAATATCGATACTTTTAATGAGAACGATGATCTCATCATCGGCTTCAAGGGACTGGTCAACGACTTCTATGCCCGCGACGGTAGCCGCCGTGTGCGAACCGGTTACCGGCAAAAGCAAAAGGAAGGTATTGTGACCATCCCGCCTTTCGGCTACTTCAAGGACAAGAACACAAAAAAGGTCGTTGTCGTAGAAGAAGCCGCCGAAACGGTCCGACTGATTTTCTCCGCCTATGTCGGCGGCAGCGGCATGAAGGCCATCGCCCGCACACTGAATGAACAGAGAAGAAAAACGCCTGCGCTCATGCAGATGGAACTGCTAAACAAGCGCCTGCCCAACACCCAGGATGGCATCCTCAAAAAATATTTGTGGGATGCAACGATGGTGGCGCGAATCTTGAGAGATGAAAGCTACATCGGCACTCTGATCTGCCACAAGAGCGAGCGCAATAAGATCAATAAGACTTTCCGTTTTACAGACCCGGAGGAGCAGTTCCGACATGAGAATTATCTGCCAATAATCGTGACCTGTGAGATATGGGAGCAGGCGCAGGCGCTCCTTGCAGAGCGCAAAGAGAAAAATGTCCGTGCGGGCACCAACCGGGGCATCCTCCGGTACGGGGGATTACTCCGCTGCAAGGATTGTGGCCGAACCTTTATCGGGAAGCGCATCAAGCTGAAAAGCGGGGAACGGGTCGTCTATGTCTGCGACACCTACCATCGGTATGGCAAGGAACACTGCTCATCTCACATGGTGGACGAGGAAACATTGGACAGATTGATCGGCGCGGAGATCCTGCGAACAAAGAAAATGTATGAGGAAAACTGGTCGCGGATGGAATGGCTCATCGAGAAATGGACGCCGAAGGCTTCCACGGCCAGCGCCAAAATAAGTAAACTGCAAGAGCACATTCTCTTGCTGGAGGAGGAAGTGGAGGTGATCCTGATGGAACGCATTCGGGATAAGGCCAACGCGGAACGCTACGACCGCATGATCGCCAAGCGCGAGGAGCAGATCGCGGAGGTCAAAAAGCAAATCGAAGAATTGCAGAATATTTCAGAAATGCTCCGCAGCCGACAGGCCAAGCTGAAGCGGGACATCAGCCTGATCGACGACATCCTGCGAGAGGGCAAAATGTCAGAAGCACATCTGAGGATGCTGGTGGAGAAGATACTCGTTCATGAGGAGGATGGCAGGCTGGATTTGGAGATCCGGCTGAAAGCGCCCTTCCGTGACCATCTGGACGTCTTCGAAAACGGAGAGCAGACAGATTGCTTCGCCTCAACGGATTTTGACTATGACCGGCTGGGTGCGGCAATTTATGGCGATTATTATGCGGGGTAGGTGATAACAGGTGCGGGTATGGCTCTACGCGCGGCTTTCTAACGATGATGACCGTGAGATGAACTCCCTGCTGAATCAGCGGGAGATCTGCCAGGCGTTTGCCGAACAGCACGGGTACATCATCGTGGGACAGTCCTTCGATGACAACATAAGCGGCATGAGTTTTGACCGCCGTGGGCTGGACGAGCTCATGGCGGCTGTGGACGCTGATAAAATTGACGCTGTCATCGTAAAAGACTTATCCCGGCTTGGCCGCCATAGGACCCAGACCGCATTGTTCATCGATTATCTGCGGGAACACCAGGTGCGAGTGATCTCTGCCACGGAGGGCGTTGATACATTCCGCGACGAAGATGACTTGATCATCGGCGTCCGCGGCCTGATGAATGATTATTATGCGAAGGATATTGGCAAAAAGATCCGGGCGGGATACCGCCAGAAGCAGCGGGAGGGCATTGTGATCACACCGCCCTTCGGTTACTGGAAAGACAAAAATACGGGGCAGATCAAGATAGACGCAGAGGCGGCGGTCACGGTGCAGCTCATCTATTCTCTGTACTTGCAGGGTTGTGGGCAGAAAGAGATCGCCCGGCGGCTCAATACCGCGGGGCGAAAGACACCGGCGCAGCTCCGAGCTGAACGGTGCGGCAGAGAGGTCCGGCATACGCACAAAACCCGTGACGGTCAGTTCCTATGGACATACGCCAGTGTGAAAAACATTCTGGTGGAGGAGGCGTACACCGGCGTGCTGAACAACCACCGCAGAGAATACAACAACGGTAAGGCCAAGCATATAGACAAAGCCGACTGGTATCGTCATGAGGGATTCTTTCCCGTAATCATCGGAAAACAGGAATGGGAGCAGGTGCAGCGCTTACTCAAACAGCAGACCCGCCCTGCAAACGGCAATCAGGCCAAGCACCGCTATGCGGGACTGCTGACCTGCCAGGAATGTGGGAATACGTTCATTCCTATGATCCGCTGCTGGAACGGCAAGAGCCGTGTGGAATATGTGTGCCGTGGGTATCATCGGAATGGAAAAACCTATTGCGCCTCCCACCGTATTCATGAGGAGGTACTGGATGCTGCGGTGCAGGAGTATACCAAAACTGTGCGAGAGCAGTGTGCCGTGGAACTAAAGAAGCTGGCACAGCTGCAAAAAATGTGGGCGTTGAGGAAACCGATCCTCGACGCCCACATTTTGTCGTTACAGAAAAGAATTCAGGAGCTGGAGCAGGAGATTGATGGGATTGTGATGGAGAACATGTCTGCTTTTATGCCAGTCCGGCCTATTTCTCCTCGCTTTCCATCAGAGAAATAAACCGCTTGCTGATATAGCCGGCATAACGGCACCCTGACGACTCGTCCTGTATTTCAACCTCATAGTAATAGGGAACATCGCCCACAACAACAACATTTTGGTTCAGTTCAATATGGTACACTATCTGAGAAGACGAATTTGGTTCCTCGTATGCATTAGCCGGGGACAATGTCCGCCCGATTGTGGACCAAACCATGTTGACAATAATACCAATTAAAATTGGAAGAAACACATTTGTAAGTACCCATGCGATCAATGTATGGGTTTGAGACTGGTGGTGTATCTGGTTATGGTCCATGTTGTACCCTTGGTGGACAAACTCAAAAAAGAGATCGCCCCAATCATCACTGGCTTTGATTTCCGTGGTCTCGGAGATAAACCGGTACTTGATTTTCATGTTGCGTCCTTTCCGCCTGGAGACGAGTTGAGCGAAGGGACGCAAAAGAGCCTGCGCGCTAACGCACACCGTCACTGCCACCTGAAAATGAGCATGACAAGTAACGGTGGGTGCATCAGAACTGCAGCATGGCCTATATCCATGGCAAACTCTCTATGCATCCCGCCGCCCTAATGCGCATCTCAGGCTGTGAGATTGATTTTTCGGTGCTTGTCCAGCACTATTTTTATGGTATTCCGGTAAGTAACAATATCTTCCGGCATTCGACAGGGCTTATTTCTGGGAAAAGAGAATATAATAATAAATTTTGGTAAATAAAAAATACCGGAGTACGGCAAATGAGCAGTTATATTGCATCATTTGCTGTACCCCGGCTCGGCGGTGGTCTACTTAGGACCCCTAATGGCTCAGTCGATACGGTTTTCTGATTTAAACTTGTGAGAGGCTCCTTTGGCTGCCCCGGCCAGGTGCGCTATCATCTCGTCAAAATCGAAGATGGCAAACCTGCCGCATCTGGGGCATTTAAGGGAAACTCGGCCATGAGAACTCTCGTAGGCCATTGCTTTTTCCTTGGGACAGCAAGGAAATGGAATCTGCCCCTTTAACTTCTCGGCTATATTCATCTATGGCATCAGTCTCCTCTCTGATCTAAAAACGGTTGTTATTCATTATAGGTTTGCTTACTCGTCAGAATAATCATCATAGATAACGAGCTCTTGCGGATCACTAATGTTCAGCCAATTCATGAGACGGAGAAGATTGTGACCGTCTGGAATTGTTTCTCCGCTTTCCCACTTTTGGTATGTGCGTACCGATGTTCCAATGGCGAACGCTACATCGGACTGTTTTAACTTATGTTCGATTCTGGCTTGTTTTAGCGCATTGTGGTTGAACTCCATTGTTTGTGGGCCTGCATAGATCTGTCTCCACATAAGCGGCTCTTCAATAAACTCAACCGAGCTTCTATCGATTTCTGTGCCATCATCCTCGTTTTCATAAAACTCACGGATGTGGATTCTTGTCTTTGGGCCAAGTAGGATGCGCAGTTCTCCACAACGGGATTTTTCGCCGGAGAACTCAATGGAAGCAGCGTTTTGAACACGGACAGTAGTCCAACGCATGATTGGTACGCCGTTTTTATCGCACGGGAAATTACCGCGAAATACATAGGTATCATCTATACGAGTGTAGTAGGTGATGATATAGTCTTTCAAAGGGCGGTACAAGATGGGGTCAAGACCAGATGCTTCCAAAGCGAAGTTATACGCAGAAATGAAACGCTGAGGAGTATAGTCAGTCCATCCAAGCTCTTGACACAGATGGAGATAGTGCCGCCACATGGGGAACGCCTCCCGGCCACTTAAACCATGTTCCTCCAGAATAGAGGACGTTAGAAAAGAGCCAAAGCGACCTCGTTTATTTTCTAAGGAGGGCGTTGTAAACTGATCTCCAAGATAATCGTAGATGGTGGTCAAGGGTAGATGGAGGTCATAAAACATCCACTCCAGATCAGTGTAGAATGCTTCATAGTCTTCAGCGGTCATCGTTTTTTTGCGATCTGAGGGGAACACCTTGGATAAGCCAGTACGTGTATCACCCCCGAACGGCACCTGGAAGAAGTAAAACGGGATTCGACGCATGAAAGTATCCCTGTCTACGGCGCTGTATGTGGACTCGTTTAGAAAAACAGAGTACCCCCTTGAGCCCATGGAGCGCTTGCTTACTTTGGAACAGTAAGAAAAAACCTCCAGCTTGATGATCCTGTGCTTTTGCAAATATGCCACCAACTTGTCTTGGTCAATGCGATATGCATCAGTGTATTTGCGTACGACAGCTAACTGTTCAGAAGATAAAATCATTTGGATCACCTCACAGCATCATCATATACGAATATTATGGGTAGTTCAAGCGAAATGTTATTCGTATCATAAAGGCATCATGTGTGAAGAAACTTGCACCGTTGAGTAAAACGATATCAATATTTTGACCCATGAGTAGTAACAACTACCATAGGAGTAGGAGGTGTGGATCAAGACGGCCGTAGAACCAGGAGGTACTGAAGCAGAAAAAATGTGGGCGTTGAGGAAATCGGTCCTCAACGCCCACATTTTTTCGTTGCAGAGAAGAATTCAGGAACTGGAGCAGGAAATAGACATGTTCTTAATATAAATAATGCAGAAGTAGAAGTAGATAGCCTTAAATTTATTCTTTATCAATACATTTATAGGCAACAATTGTAACTGTTCCTTTTCCTGGGTATCTTTTCACTTCATATTTTTGAGGAAATGCCTCCAAGAATTGTGGCAATTTAGAATACCCGTATGTCCGGCAGTCAAAATCTGGCTTAGTGCGCTTAATAAATGATCCAACAGGGGCAACATTAGCGAAGCCATCGTTGTTTTGGTACGTTACATATGCACTCTTGAGCAACTTGTGAATTTCATCAATATCATCAACACCCATATTCTCTTCTGGAACAGCATCGGTAACAATGTTATTACTTTCGGGCTTTTCATTGCTGCCCATAGTCTCTTGGGGGGCAGGACTTGATGGAACAGGGGGCTGTTCGGTCACAGACATCTCGGTATTTATAGAAATATTTTCTAACAACAAAAACTCATCGCACGAATTTTTAAAAGAAAGCGGAGTCTTCTTTTCGCCTACGCCAATTACATATACGCCTGATTCGTGAAGCCTGATTGCCAGAGGGGTATAATCGCTATCACTTGAAACAATTACAAATGCATCATATAAATTTTTATGCAGTAAATCGATAGTGTCAATGACAAGTGCTATATCCGTTGCATTTTTTCCAGCAACATAATCAAATTGTTGGACTGCCTTAATTGCTAACCTTTTAATCTCTGGCTCCCAATTTTTCAATTCCTCTTTTCGCCAGTTGCCGTAGGCTCGCTTTACAACAATCCGACCATGTGTAGAAATTTCACGAAGCACATCATCAATTTTTGACAGCTGAGTATTGTCTGCATCAATAACAACAGCTATCCGTTGTAAATCTGCCATCATAATTCTCCTAACCTGAGTTGTTAATTAAATTGGTACGGGTAGTGGGGGTCGAACCCACACGCCTTGCGGCACAGGAACCTAAATCCTGCACGTCTGCCAATTCCGCCATACCCGCAGATACAAGCGGCAGGAATTTCTGCCGCTATTTTATTGTCCTCTGATTTTTACACGGCGAGGAGCCGAGACGGAGCGTTGCGCTTGACTCGCATCTATAAAAACAGGGTGACCCTGCTTTTACCAAAGAATGAGCGCGGCGAATGACGGAGCGAAAATCCTACACTGAGGTGACAGCACCTAAATCTCGCATGTCTACCAATTCCATCATACCCGCATATTACCATACTATTGTACCACATTCTCCGCCCCGGCACAAGAAAAAAATCATGAAGCCCATCTGGTATTGCCCGTCTTGCGCGAACTGGTCATATAGTGATATTCAAAAGCTGGTATAATAAAATGAATGCACAAAAAGAAATGAGGAACGTTTCATGAAACGTATTGCCAGCATACAGGACGTGTCCTGTCTGGGCCGCTGCTCCCAGACGGTGGCGCTGCCGGTGGTCTCCGCCATGGGGGTGGAGTGCGCCATACTGCCCACCGCCGTACTCAGCACTCACACCAGCTTTCCGGATTTCCACTGTCTGGATCTGACGGATCAGCTGCTGCCGGTGGCCCGCCACTGGAAGGCGCAGGGCGTGAGGTTCGACGCGCTGTATACTGGCTATCTGGCCTCTGACCGGCAGGTAGCGGTGGTGCTGGAGCTGCTGGAGCTGCTGCGGGAGGAGGGTACGCTGCTGTTCGTCGACCCCGCCATGGCCGACCACGGCAAGCTGTACGCCGGTTTCGGCCCGGAGTTCCCGGCACTGATGGCGCAGGTGGTGTCCAAGGCGCAGATCACCGTGCCCAACATCACCGAGGCCAGCCTGATGACCGGCCTGCCCTACCGGGAGGACTATGACGAGGCGTACGTAAAGGCTCTGCTGCGGGGCGTGGCGGCGCTGGGCGCGGAAAAGGTGGTGCTGACCGGCGTTTCGCTGGAAAAGGACACCATCGGCTTCATGTCCTACGACAGCGCCACCGGCCAATTCGACCGCTACTTCAACCGCCGGGAGCCTCACGCCTACCACGGCACGGGGGATATTTTCTCTGCCACGGCGGTGGGCGGCATCATGCGGGGCATGAGCCTGAAGGACGCGTTCCGTCTGGCGGTGGATTTCACCCTGCGGTGCATCGAAGTGACCCGCACCGACCCGCAGGCGGCATGGTACGGCGTAGAGTTCGAGCGGGCGCTGCCCATGCTGACAGAGCGTGCGAAGGCGCTGGAGCCGTCAACACCCTGAAAACAAAAATCGTATACGTAATAGAAGGAAAATAAAAGAGGAGGAGCATCATGTCTTTTGAACTGCCCGTGTACCACCATCCCGATTTTGCCCAGCCCTGCTTTACCGCCGCGCCGGACGCCCGGTGGCAGGTGGCGGAGCGGGACGGCATAGCCCCCGAGGATTTCCACAGCACCTCCATGTACCCGGAGTACTGCAAGATCGACGGCCAGTGGCGTCTGGCGGAGGAAAGCCGCATGGACGCCTGCATCGTTCTGCGGCCGGATGGCCGTCTGGACACGGTGGAGGCCCGGAATCTCAAGCAAGGCGACCGGGTGCTGCTGGGCCGCACCGAGCGGTGCGAGGAGGGCATCTACCTGCACTGCAATGGCTTCGCGGCGGAGGAGGAAGCGAAAAATGACGACCAGTTCGTGTTCCGTCAGGGACGCAGCCGCGAAACGTCCTACGCCAAGGATTACGACCAGCTGGCGGCGCTGCTGCGCCACGAGCGTGACCATGGCCGCATCATCTGGGTCATGGGGCCCGCCTTCGCCTTTGACGCCGGGGCACGGGCCGCCATGGAGGCCATGATCGAAAACGGCTACTGCCACGGCCTGCTGGCGGGCAACGCCCTGGGCACCCACGATCTGGAGGCCGCCTGTCTCCATACGGCGCTGGGACAGGACATCTACACCCAGCGCAGCCAGCCCAACGGCCACTACCACCATCTGGACGTGCTGAACAGGGTGCGCCGCAGCGGCTCGATCCCCCAGTTTATTCAGGACTGCCATATCGACAACGGCATACTGTACGGCTGCGTGAAGCACAATATTCCCTTTGTGCTGACCGGCTCCATCCGGGACGACGGCCCGCTGCCGGAGGTGTACGCCGACGCCTATCAGGGCGCTTACGCCATGCGTTCGCTGGTGCGGGGCGCCACCACGGTGATCTGCCTTGCCACCATGCTGCATACCATCGCCGCCGGTAATATGACGCCCTCCTTCCGGGTGCTGCCGGATGGCACGGTGCGGCCTGTGTACCTGTACGCCGTGGATGCCGACGAGTTCGTGGTCAACAAGCTGCGGGACCGGGGCAGTCTCTGCGCCACCACCATGGTCACCAACGTGCAGGACTTCATCACCAAGGTGGCCCGTGATCTGGGCGTCTATCCGAAATAATGGGCGAGATACAGAAAAGGGAGGAATGGGTATGGATATCCACGGACTGCAAAAGCTGACGCTGCTGGACTTTCCCGGTCGCGTGGCCTGCACGGTGTTTTTGCAGGGGTGCGACCTCCGCTGCCCCTTCTGCCACAACGGCGGTCTGGTGCTGGGCGGCATGGAGCCGGTCACGGACGACGTGGGATTGCTGGACTTCCTGAAAAAGCGGCGGGGTCTGCTGGACGGCGTGGCCATCACCGGCGGCGAGCCGCTGCTGCGGCGGGAGCTTCCGGCGCTGCTGCGTTCGATAAAGGAGCTGGGCTACACCGTGAAGCTGGACACCAACGGCAGCCATCCGGAGGCGCTGCGGGCCGTGGTGGCGACGGGACTGGTGGACTACGTGGCCATGGATATCAAGAACAGCCCTGCGAAATACGCTGCCACGGTGGGACTGCCGGGCTTTGACCTGACGCCGGTGCGGCAGAGCGCTGCCCTTCTGCTGGAGGGCACGGTGGACTACGAGTTCCGTACCACGGCGGTGGCGGAGCTGCATGACGACGATTCCTTCCGGGAGATCGCCCAATGGATCGCCGGTGCGAAGCGGTACTACATCCAGTGCTTTATCGACCGGGACTCCGTGCTGCGGACAGGGCTTCACGCACCGGACAAGGCACAGCTGGAGCGCTGGGCGGATATCGTGCGGCCGCTGATCCCGTCGGTGGAGCTGCGGGGCGTATGATAGCAAAAAACAGGGAGTCGGCTTAGCCAAAGCCCCGTAAGGATGTTTTTTGAAAGGGATACGGTGTAACCCCGTTTTCGGGGTTGCACCGTTTTCTCTATTAGGCTGTAAGCCTGTATTCCTGCGGGTTTGCCTGTATTTTCTCCATTAGGCTTTTGATCTCGTCCTCTGTGGGAATGTCAATCAGTCCGATGGCTGTGAAGTAGATGTCCACCTTCACAGAGCAGTGACCGCTTGACTTGTCGTTGTTGTGAACCTCGATCCTCCGTATCAGCGAGTTGACAAGCGTTGGCGTCAGTTCCTCAAACGCCGTGCTGTTTCGCAGGACTTTCAGCAGGATTTTCAGGTCAAGGCTTGTCTGTTCTATACTGACAAGCCTTTTCTCGTCCTCATCGACCCTTTTGACAAGCTCCCTCTGCTCGTTTTCGTAATTGACCGACATTCTTGCATAGCGTTCGGCTGAGATGTTGCCGAGGACCTGATCCTCATAGATGCGCTCTATCAGCTTGTCAAGGTCTTGAATACGCCGCTTTCCGCTTTCAATGGAGGACTTGAGCCTATTTGTTTCCGTCCGCTTGGATACGATGTCTTTCTGCGCCATCAGGTATAGAAACACCGGTTCATAGCATCTAACGAAGTCCGCCAAGCTGTTGATAGCTTCCAGCACGATCTTTTCCAGCACTACATTGCGGATATAGTGTATCTGACAGTTTCCTCTGCCGCTTTTGTAGTTGGCGCAGCGGTAATGCTCCTGATTGGCGTTAAGGCTCTTGGCGGCACAGAAATGGAGCTTTGAACCGCAGTCCGCACAGAACACTTTGCCGGAGAAAAGGCTTGTCCTACCCGTTGCTGTCGGACGGATGCGGTTCTCACGAAGCTCCTGTACTCGTTTCCAGGAGTCCTCGTCGATGATGGCAGGCTGAGTGTTCGGGATGATCTGCCACTCGTCCTTTGGATTATACACGGTCTTGTGAACCTTGTAGCTGACCGTGGTGGTCATAAAGTTCACGGTGCAGCCCGTGTACTGCTGATTGGCAAGAATACCGGCGACGGTTTTCTGATCCCAAGCGTATGGGTGGGTATACTGCTTTCTTGTTTTTCTGCCAAGCGAAGCGTAATAGGCGGAAGGGATGAGAACCTTTTCCTGTTCAAGTTGCTTTGCGATCTGCAACGGACCTCGCCCGTCAAGGCAGAGTGCGTAGATTTTCCGCACAATATCCGCTGCCGGTTCGTCTACCAGCCAGTCCTCCTTATCCTGTGGGTTCTTGAGATAGCCGAATGGGACGGAGGAACTGACCCGCTTGCCGTTTGCCGCCTTGTTCTTCCATACCGCGCGGATTTTCTTGCTCGTTTGAGCAGCATACCACTCGTTAAAAATGTTGTTGAACGGCATCATCTCCGTGCCTGTTTCCTTGAGGGTATCTACATTTTCCTGAATGGCAATGAACCTGACGCCGAGGGTCGGGTATTTGATTTCAAGGTAGTTGCCCACATCAAGATAATTCCTGCCAAAACGACTGAGATCCTTTACGATGATGGTATCTACCAAGCCCTGTTCCACCAGGTTCTCCATTTGGATGAAACTCGGTCTGTCGAAGGTCGTCCCCGAAAATCCGTCATCCGTGAAAAACTGAGGGTTCGGAAAATTATTCCGCTGTGCGTATGCAAGTAAAATCTCCTTTTGATTCGATATGGAGTTACTGTCGCCTTCCCGCCCATCGTCTTGAGAAAGGCGGCAGTAGAGCGCCGTGATTTTGGTTTCGCTTTGCCCTTTGATATAGTTTGCTGTTGCCATTGTCATATCTCCTTTCCGACAACCGGGCATTGCAAAGGCACTATTATTTTACTGTGCCTTTGCATTTTCCGCAATTATGCGATTTTCCAGCAAATCCTCTGAGAGTATCAGGTCACGGAACTGCTGTAATACGCATCGGCTGCCTTCGGGATCAAAGTGGGTGGACACCTCGTATACCGTGCCGCCGATCTTCATCCTGAAATCGCTGTTGCCAAAGCCGGAGAAAAGCTCGATGGTGGCATTTTCCTTTTTCGGAGTATTGTTCATCATCGCCCCTCCTTGCTTCTTTCAATCACAAGATAGTCATAGCCGTAGCTCTGACACTTATCGCATTTGTCCTTGGCTTTCGCAAAGGGATCAAGCCGCTTTACGATGTAGTTCGGGCTGTTCTTGTAACTCTCCAAGCATTTCACGCACAGGCAGCGCATATCGGCAGGCTTGCAATAGGGCTTATCCACCCAAAGCCCCAGTGCCTTTTTGACACCGATATTGATTTTCTTCATGCAATGTTCGTCGTCGATTTTGCCGATGTACTCCAAGAGGTCGGCTTGGTTGACCGTTCGGAGCTGCTCCAGCATCACCATTGACGGCTCTTTCAGCCCGAAGCGGTCGCCCAAAATGATGTGGGACGGGAGATACCGCTTCTTGATTACCGTGGTCATTGCCGCGATTACCGTAGTACAGCTTGCCTTATTTCCCTCGTCGCACTGAACAACCAAGGCGGGACGCAGCCCGTTCTGAATGGAGCCTTCGTTTGTGCCGAAGTCGTAGAGATAGATTTCGCCGCGCTTGACCTTGCTGATGTTTTTGTTTTCCATAATGTAAAACCTCTCATTCCTTTATTTTGAAAGGTGTTTTCCGACCGTTCCGAAACAACCCCTTCACTTACTCTGAATTAGGAGTCCAAATTTGAGGGTGTTTTCAAAAACTTTTTCATCTTTTTTATCGCAGCTATGTAAGCCTCCTGCACGGTCTTGATGGATTTCCCTTCGTCCTTGGCTATCCGTGTGAAGGTTTTACCTCCGAAAAGGTGCTGTCTTACATATTTCTTCTGCGTGAGCGTAAGACGGGCAAACGCCGCCCAAACTATGCGGCTGTCTTTCTCTTCCTCAAACAGTTCCCCTGTAAAGTCGGGAACACAGATTCCGGCGTTATACAGCTCCGTTGTACCGTCATCAAATCCATAGCTGTCATCCCGCTGCATCCGCTTGAAGAACTTGTCCTCGTTGCGCTTAAACTCTGCAAAGACCTCGCCCGCAGCCTTGCTGAGCAGCAGGAAAGGAATATACTGCTTTACGACAGGAGCGTGTTTTTCAACAATCTGCTCGTAACTCAAGTCGGAAATAATGGCATACTTCTCTGTACCCGTGTAGCCGGGGTATTCGTATTTCAGCCTGATCACCTTGCAGTCAGCCTTAAATGCTTCTGTCAGGGCGTCAAGATTTAATGTGTTGTCAGTCATTTTCGTAATCTCCTTTGAATTTTGAATTTTTGGTTGAACTCAAAATTCGGAGATCACGGGTATTTCGCTATGTAGCAGAGCCAGTTCTTCAACATAAAAAGAGCTTCCTTTCAGAGATTTCTCTGCCGGAAGCTCCTGCTCGGTTGTCCTTGCCGAAAAAAGAAGCCACCGGCAAGACAGAATTAGCCTGTGGCTATCTGTCTTGTCGGCGGCCTCTCATGTCTGCTGTCAGCAAGTCTGGCTTAACACACCGAAGTATTCAAAGCGTGTGACCTGATAAGGATTTAGTGCGGCTCTGTTTCAGCCCGACCTTACCGTCGTTACGCCGTATTCAGTTTTGTATCGCTCCTACATCAGAGCCTCTTGCCCCTGTGCGGCGAACAGCTCAATCGTGTCGTGCCGCCTGCCTTTCGGTACCCGGACAAACTTTACGGTGCATTTTCTGCACTCATAGCGGATCTTCTCATCTTCGCTTTTGTGTCCGTGGTTTATTGCTCCGCAGTTCGGGCAGAACATCGGGTAGGTTTTCCATCCTTTTTTCAATCCTCAGTCACCTCGTTCTTTCTGTATAATATTCGCAATCTTGCGAATATTAAGGGTAAAAAAATCCCGCAGGATTTTCATATCAGGGCAAACTCCTTCAGGCGTATCTCCATTGCCTGTTTGGACACCTCAAAGATTTCCGCCATTTTGCAGACAAACTCGCTCTTTGACCGGCACACGGGTCGGAGTGCGTAAAAGCAGCGTTTGACCTGTCCGTTTGGCATCAGGATGGCTTTGGCAAGGTAATTTGCCTGCCATTCCGTGGCGTCCTCATCGGCATCGTGGTTATACAAAGCGGCGGCAACGCCTGTTCCGCTGAAGATGCGTTTATGAATGATGTGATGTGCCAGCTCGTGCGCCAGCGTAAAGCGCAGTCTGCCGTAGCACCGTTCATCTTCAAGAAGCGACGCTTCGATTAGCATGGTGCCGCCCTCCACGCGCATCAGGGCGTAGTCGCCTCTGTCACGGTCGTAGTAGGTGGTGATGCCGCTATCGTAGATCATTCTGCCCAGCTCACGGGCGTCGTTGGTAAGGTACTGGTATTCAATACGCAGTCCGAAGGTCTTTTCGATGATGGTTTCAATCGGCACGGCCTGGGGTCTGCCGCTGAGATATCCTGCGTCATATTGCAGCAGCGTGTGGCGGGCAATGGTTTCCAGTGCCTGCGGGCGGTAGTAAAGTGTTGCCATCGGCGTGTTCCTTTCCGTCCGAAGGCTTAGTCGGACTCTTTTGTAATGCGGCGGATGAAATCTTCCCATTGCTTATCCGTTACATTATGCTTTTTGGCTGTTCTGAGGGCGGCACGGACGATGTCCTTTTCCATGATGTATTCGGGCAGGTCCGCGCTCACCGTATGCCGCGATCTTGCGGCAAGGTCGTACATTTCCTCCGTTTCGGCTTCATTCAGGTGCAGAAGCAGGGGGAGCTTTTCCAGAATCTCATCGGGAACGGGTCTGCGGTTTTTTTCGATGTCGCAGATATACACGGCGGAGAAGTCCAGTTTGATGGCAAGCTGCCGTGCGGACATTTCCCGTTCCATACGCTTTGCGATCAGAAAGTCCCCGAAGGTCTTTGCTCTGTTCATATGGCGGCTCCTTTCTCGGTTCGCTTTTTTGCGAACGCCGTAAGCATATTATATCCTGAACTTTTTACGAATACAAGGGGTTTCGGCAAAGTCAAAACGAGATGGGCGTTTTTGCACCCATCTCATTTTCCGAACAGCGGCACAGCCTATGTCTGCAAAGCATTTTTGAGCATTTCCCCATATTGCAAAACAACCTCTTCGGGAGCTGTGATCCGTATATCTCCGTTGAACTGAAACACCCATGCAAAAAAAGTCTGACTGACGGAAACCTCCGCCACAGCCCTAAAGTGTCCGCAGTCACCCGGAACGGTATCTACCTCATCACCGAAGCGGTCTACGATATAATTCATCAGATCGTTTTTGCAGACCAGCGTAACCTTTTTGGTTTCACCGTCGTACATATCGAACACACGGCGGGTAAATTCCGGCAGGTTGAAATCGGCGGGCTTCGCTGCGGCGTCGGCGGAAAGGATTTCCACCTCCTTCATCCGATCCACCCGGAAGGTGCCGAGCTTTCGGTGCTTTTCGCTGTAACCGATGGCATAGTAATGATCCTCGTTCCATACCAAACAGTAGGGGGAGAAGAAATATCGCTTTCCATCGTTATTGGGGACTTCTTTTCGATGTTGGTCGTAGTGAAAGTACCGGAACGAAATCTGCTTCCCTCGGTTGATTGCCGTATTGATATTATCTACCAAATAGTAAATCTGCTCGTTCAGCGGTTTTACTCTCTCGGAAACATACAGATTGCTTTTCAGCTCCGCCGCCTGATGGATGCTGGTCATCTGCGACAGCTTTTCGATCAGCTCCGCGCTTTTCTTTACCGTGATGAATTTGGACGATTCCACCGCATCAATCAGCAGTTTCAACTCCGGCAGAGTAAATAAATGACTACTCAGGGAATAGCGGTTCTCACGGCTTCTTTCTTCTTCAATATCAATGCCAATATCACAGAGCTTCGCAATATCGCCCGGTATTGTTTTTCTGTCGCAGGAGATGCCGTTGCCCTTCAGAAAGGCGAGGATGTCCGCCGTTGTTGCATAATGCTCGGCATCCGTGTTTTGCCAAAGGTATTTCAATATGTATAACAGTCTGCTCTTGGATTCTGCCATAGCGTCACTCCTGTTGTTTTTTGCGGAAGCCCTTATTTCTTTGAGCTTCTTTTCAGCTCGTATGTCCCGCCGACCGTGCCCTCGCCACCGATCAAGGTAAGGGTATTTACGTCAACGGTAAATTCATATTCGGAATCCCGCACCGACTCGTTGGCGTAATCGATCATGAGCTTATTGCCGTCGATGGTATAGGTGAAATCGTAGGATATGGAGGGCAGCTCCATTGCGCCGCTTCCGCTGCCGTCAAAGGAATAGGTGGTCGTTCCGTCGAACTCCCATGTGCCTGCAAGTGCGTCCGTGCCGCCGGAGCAGCCTTTTGCCAGCAGTATAATGCCAACGATGATTACCGCCAGTGCGGCGATCGCACCGCAAAGCACCATACGGCGCTGCGTCTGTTTTTTCTTTATTTTTCTGATGCAACATCTCAGGGGCTACCATGCACTTCTGCCTGCGGTTGCCCGGGAGCGAATCCAGGGCTCCTGCTTTGATGAAGTTCTCCAGCGTCCGTTTGTTGACCTCCTTATTACTCATCCGCTCCACAAAATCATCCATTGAACGGAAGAGTCCTCCATTTTCCCGTTCCTTGATGATCTGCTCTACCACCGACCGGCCGACGCTCTTGATGGCAGAAAGACCATAACGGATGGATTCGCCGGAAACAGTAAATCCACTATAGCCCTCATTGATATCCGGCGGCATGATCTTCATACCCATCTGACGGCAGCTCATGATATATTCCGATACCTTCGTAACATTATCCTTGACCGAGGTCATCAGCGCCGCCATGAATTCGACCGGATGGTAATATTTCAGATATGCCGTCTGGTAGGAGACAACCGCATACGCCGCCGCGTGCGACTTGTTGAAGGCGTATTTCGCAAAATCGATCATCTCATCGTAAATATGGTTCGCCGTCTTCTCGTCGATCCCATTCGCAATACAGCCCTTTACGCCCTCTTGTGCATTGCCATAGACGAAATTCTGGCGTTCTTTCTCCATGACTGCCGCTTTTTTCTTCGCCATCGCACGGCGCACCAGGTCGCTTCGTCCCCAGGTATAGCCAGCCAGATCGCGCACGATCTGCATAACCTGCTCCTGATAGACGATACAGCCATAGGTCGGCGCCAGAATCGGTTCTAACTGCGGGCACTCATA
>ERZ834722.1905-NODE-1905-length-18051-cov-33.461992_pt1 | contig 18051 bp, 13 predicted proteins | sample MGYA00519576_ERZ834722 | MGnify/ENA primary metagenome ERZ834722 (study PRJEB31850, sample SAMEA3708759) | human gut metagenome | biome: human gut; feature: human-associated habitat; material: faeces | place: China | collected 2014 ...
TAAACACATTTTATTAATTAACCATAAATGTGTCTATCTATATCAGTATAAGTCAGGGTGACTTTTGCTATTTTTGCGATTTCTTCATCAGGAATCATTCTAAGAATATCCCATGCATGTACCTTTATTTTGCCCATATTTACTATTGTTTCTATCTACCGGCAAAGGTAGAAAAAATAATTGAAACATGCAAATAAATAACTGATTATTAAGTGGTTGTAAATATTAGAAAATCTATCAACCACTTATGATTTGCAATCCGGCGTTAAAAATGCCCTAACCTATTTAGTGTTCGCTGAATTAATGTTAAGCATCTAATGATTAGATATTTATAACACTTTTAGCTTGGCTATTTCACTAAAATTTAGTATCTTTGTCATGTTAAAGAGAATAATTAGTGTTCACTGAATAATGTCTAAAAGTTAATTGATAGAATGAAAAGAATATTGTTATCAAATAAAAACTGTATAAATGTGCTTTTGGGGTTGATAGTATCATTATTTGTTGCATGTACTTCAAACGAGAAGCAACGGTTGCTGCAAATAGAGAACGTGTTGGAGGAATCCCCCGACACAGCTTGGGCTATGTTGAGTCAAGATGAAAATCGTCTTTCTAAATACTCCAAATCAGACAGAATGAAATATTTGTTGCTTCGAACAGAAGCAATGAATAAACTCTTTTATGCAATGGATACCATCAATTATATGAATGATGTATTAGAATATTATGCATTTTATGGCAATACTGGAGAAAAGGCCTGGGCTAACTATTTAATGGGCTGTGTATATCGTGATAAGGGAAATAGTCCCAAGGCTTTGCTATATTATAATGAAGCTGTCGCAAAAATAGATACAACAAAGAGCGGTTGTAACTTCACCCTCTTGTCTAAAGTTTATGGACAAATGGCAGATATCTATAGATTGCAACGTTATCCACAAATGGAATCGAAGATACTTGACAAGAAGGCATTAGTTGCATTGATGACAAATGATACATTAGGATATGTTCGTGCACAAGAACGTAAAATAAGCGTTTTCTATCAACTAGGGAAAATGGATTCGGTTTATCAAATTGCAACTCGGGCTTATCGATACTACAAAAAAATAGGTAAGGATGATTATGCTGCTGCAACTTTAATACCATTGACGGAAATCTACTTAAAGAGGAAGGACTATGTAAAAGCCAAGCGAACACTCGATGAATATCTTGCAAAGTCCAAACTATTGGATGAAAAAGGAGAACCTTTATATCCTGGAACAGAATATTTCTATAATTATCTTGGTTGGTATTATATAGAGGTAGGACAATTGGATTCTGCTTTATGTTGCTATCGCAAATTGTTGAACAACCCTTCTGATATAGAAAATTTAGAAACTGGATATAAGGGTTTAATGTCTATATATAGTCACAAAGGAATGGTAGATTCTGTGGTGAAGTATGTACGTTTGTATGCAGATGCAAATGACACCGTAAACTTCCGGCTATCAGCAAAAGAAGTAGGTAAGGTGCAGGCTTTGTTCGATTATTCAGAAAGTCAAAAAGAAGCTGCGAGAAAGGCAGAAGAAGCGAAAAATGTTTGGAAAGCCTTATTTATGTCTCTCTTAATGATAGTGATATTACTTTTGGTAATAAGAAAAATGAAGGCAAGAAATCAAAAAATACAAACTCAATATGATTATACCAAGAAAGAATTGGTATCAACTAAAAAGGAGAGCAAGCTTAAAGATTCTAAAATAGTAAATCTGAATGGGATATTGAGTATCTATAAAACGAATGCGAATGAAGAAAAATGGAAAAAAGAAAATATATTTATGGAATCAAAGATTATTCTAGCATTCCAAGCATACGCTAATACAGGTAAACAACCAACTGTTAGTGAATGGAAAGACCTGCAGAAATTAGTTGAAGCTAGTTTGCCTGCTTTTTGGCAAAAATTATCTTCGTTTGAAGACATTTTAGATGATGAGTTTAGAATTTGTCTACTGACAAGACTTTCTTTCATGCCCTCTCAGATAGCTAATCTCCTGGGGGCTTCAAAGCAGAGTATTACAAATAAACGCAAGAAACTAGTTCAAATGCTGTTTAAATCTGACAATATAAAGAAGTTCGATGCATTGATTAAGGAGATGGAATGAAGTATGTACTAAATATACTTTTAGCTCTAACATGCAGATTTAATGTGAGTTACAAGCAATAAATCCAACTCTTTCTGAAAGATAGTGTACTAAATGTACTGCTGATATTTGGAAGTTAAGCTTTTTCGCCCTATTTTTGCAGACATAAAACAACAATTAAAAATAAAAATGAAATGAAAAGATTTTTAATAATGATTTATGCGTGTCTGCTTTTTAACGGAAATGTTTTAGCTGGCACAAAACTTAGAGTGGAAATGCAACCCAACTCTTTTGAAAACCCAACGAAGCCTGGTATTCCATGGGAGCGAGAAATGCCCTGGTCACCACAAGTCTTTTTAGAGGATAATCTCTTGTCTTTTGAGTCTAGCAGCGCACCTATTATGATATATGCATACAGAGGTGACAAAATTGTTTACAGCCTGACAGTTCCAGAAGGGAGCACAAATGCGGCTTTTCCTAGTACATTAAAAGGTGACTTTATCTTGTATATGATTTATGGCGATACTGTGTATCGTGGAGAAATCAATCTTTAAAGGGATAGGAAAAATGAAGAATCCAAAGTTGACCATAATAGGCTTAATCTTGTGCTCGTTCTTTTCAGGATGTAAGTTGGAGAAAGAACAAGTAAGAGACAATATTGAACAAATGAAATCTCGACCAATAGAATTATGCCTTGACAAAATGGAATGCCGACGTAACCCTCTAAGTAAATTAGGGAAGAAATTCACTATGGTTGTATATGTGGATTCTGCTGTTTGCAGTCCTTGTGCTTTGGGGAAACTACGTTTTTGGAATCCTTTGATTTCTGAAGCAAAGAAAGAACGAATAGATATAGACTATGTATTTATCTTGTCTCCTAAAAAAGAGGAATTAGAAGACGTAAACATGGAATTGGAAATTACCGATTTGCAATCTTCTGTCTATTTAGATACAGAAAATGTATTTCAAAGAAGTAATGTAACTATACCCAAAGGTCAACAATATCATTCATTTCTTTTAGACAAAGAATTCAATGTTATTTTGATAGGTAGTCCTATTGAAAAAGAGAAAATTAAATGTATTTATAAAAGAATAATAAGTGGAAAATGTAAAACTAAAATTGTAATGTAATGAAAAAGAAACATTTTATTTTTATAGCTTGCCTCCTTGCAGGCTGTGTTGGAGGTATTTATGGTGGTATGACCAAGTTCGCATCTAACGAAAGTTCTTTGACAATGGAGAATGTTGAGGCACTTACAGACAATGAAGATGGTGTTGTTATCCTTTGCAATCAAGGATATGATGGAAGATGTTTTAGAAAGGGGTATAATCTGAAAATGTGCCAAGAGAATACGTATTATGAATGCGAGTACACTGGTTATACTAACGATTACTGTAAGAATCCATGTTAAAAGTATAAAAGTTTGAAAATGTAGTTTGGCATTGCTTAGAAAATTTACAAATCTAAGCAATGCCGGAATTATGAATTTAAATATTGATTTCTATGATGCGTATTCAAAAGTATTTAATCGTATTTATTGTTATATTATCATTTGTTTCTTGCAAAGGGACAGATGAAGAAAGTTGTTCTATTATAGATTTTGATGAGGCTCAAGTGATGACAGAGCAGGAACTGTTCTCGAAAGTTGAGATTATTTCATTGCAGAACAAAGATGATCTTATTTTATCAAATGTATCCCAGATTATTGTGGAAGAACCATACATTTTAATAAAAGATTCAAAAAATGTAATATATGTATATACTGATAAAGGAAATTTAGTTTCTAGTTCTTCTAGAAAAATTGGTAATGGTTTGGGGGAGTATTCTATAGTAACAGCTTTTGGATTTAATAGTAATACTAATCATGTTGAGATTTTAACCCCTCAAAATTTGCTATGCTATGATACGCATTTCAATTTTGTGAAAAAAATACCGCTTCCTACAGAATGGTCTAAATCAGGTAAAGGAATGCTTTTCTTTGGACAAATTTACAATTTGTCTTCTGAGCAGCATATATTAGTTCCAACAAGTATCAGCAAAGACAGTAACAAAATGTTCATTTTTGATTCTTCAAAAGCGAAAATCAAGGAGGAACTTGATTGTAGCGAAGGATTCGTTGCTGGCATTAATATGCAAGAGCAGTGCTTTTTCGATTTTTCTGACCATCTTCTCGGAATAGTTCCGCCATTTGTTTCTGAATATTTGTACACTTTTGATAAAGCAAAAAATGTTTTTTCTAAAGCTTACAAAATAAAATTTGGAAAAAATGGATTACAGTCTTCTGATGTAGATAATTTAGGTAAAAACGAGGAAAGGTTACATAATTTGTTAATGAGCACGGAAAAGGAATTTCCAATCACGACATTAGAAACAGAGAAATATATTTCCTTTTTGATGAAGAAGGGGAGTAATATGAAAAAGTGGTTTATGCTGTTTTACGATAAGTCTTCTGGAAAAATTGGACGAATTAATTGTTATTCTAACAAAGAGATTGTTTTTCCTATTGCAAAAAATGCAGATAAAACAAGTTTATATGCAGTTGTAGAGAAAAACAGATTGCAGAGAATCATCTCCCATTTGAAAAATAACAATGTGAACATTTCTTATAAAGAAACAGACAATAGTGACTATTATATTTTAAAATATTTATATAAGTAATATTACAAAAAAAAAAAATTCGATATGGCTGGTTGATAGCCGATATTTATAATTTGAAATGAAACAAACCCTATTAGCTCTCTTCCTGTTGCTCTTGGCAGCATGTTCCGTGGTGGACTCTGGCGAACAACGCCTAGAGTCTGCCTTGGAATTTGCTGGCAAAAACCGTGGGGAATTGGAGAAAGTATTGGAACATTATAACTATGATTCTCTGAAGTTTGAGGCGGCTAAGTTCTTGATTCGTAATATGCCTCATTGGTATAGTTACGAGGGTGCTCCGTTAGACTCCTTGAAGAATATACTAGCAACGGCCTACAAGAATCCGAAAGTGGGTGATATGAGCGAGATTGGAGGAAGTCAATGGCGTTATTACCCATTTGAGTCATTGCCAAAGGTATATGATGCTCAGGTTATCAAGGCAGACTATTTAATAGACAACATAGATAAGGCTTTTGATGATTGGAAAAGGTATCCTTGGAATAAACATTTAAGTTTTGAGGATTTCTGTGAATTGTTGTTGCCTTATCGTATCGCTAACGAACCATTAACAAACTGGAGGTCATTATATAAGGCATATTATGGCTCTTTGCTCGATTCTCTTTACCGTGGTAGTGATGTTGTAGAGGCTTGCCGCATAATCAATGAGCATATTTCCCAACAAAGAATTGAATATTACTCACATTTCTCAGCTCCACATTTTGAGGCGACTTTCTTGTTCTCAACCAAGTTTGGTACTTGCCGTGAGAGTTGCGACATCGGGCTGTATGCTATGCGCTCTTGTGGCATTCCTGTGGCTATTGATGCATTTATGTACGCAAATCATACTTCACACCAATGGCTTGCGTTAAGAGATACTACTGGTCGTTATATACAATTCGGATTTGATGACCTTGTGCCTACACGCAAGCTTCCTCATTCTGATGGGCGTAAGAAAGGTAAAGTGTATAGAAGCTGTTTTGGATTGCAAGAAGATCAAGTAAGGAAGTTTGGAGATGTCTCTGAAATACCTTTAGAAATGAGAAATTTCTTCCGACATGATGTCACAGATAATTATTTCGGAAAAAACCATGTGGAGATTCCTTTGAACATGCAAGAGGAGCGAGTCTATCTCGGAATATTCTCACCTCAAGGCTGGACTCCAATTGATGTAGGAGTATGTGAAGGTAAGAAGGTGCGGTTTGATAATATCGAACCAAATTTTATTTATCAGCCTATATGTTATGATGCTGCTAATGGCAAATGTATTCCTGTGGGGTATCCATTTGTTTTTTATTCAGGAAATAGAAAGTGCAGAATTTTAAAACCGATTTCTGAAAGTTATGTCGATATGGTATTGTCTAGGAAGATGCCCTTAGGCAAATTGTTTGCTGAGAGGCTTTGGCGTCCTATCATAGGATCGAGCATAGAGGCAAGCGTGGATGGAAATTTTGTACAGGCAAAAAAGTTGTATGAATTTCGAGATACTTTGGATTATAGCAATCTGAAGATACGAGTTTCTGATAGGCGTTGTTTTCGCTATCTGCGTTATAATGCTCCTAAAAAAGCGCCAATGGAATTGGCTGATTTGGATATTTATGAGGATTCCTTATGTAGGAAGCCTATAGTCTTGAAATTGCTTACACCAGTGGATTCTACTTATAAACCAGAGAATGTAACAGACCATGATATGTTGACAGCCTTTTATAGTGAGCAGCATAAAAGTTTAACCTATGAGCTGGATACTCCGTCTTCCATTCGGTGTGTAGATTTCTATCCTCGAACAGATGGAAATTTCGTGTGTGCTGGCGATACATACGAACTCTTATATTATGCTGGTGACAAAGGATGGGTATCATTGGGTAAGACTGTAGCTACAGGCAAGACAGTGGCTTTCCGAGGTCCCAAGAATGCCTTGTTTTGGCTTCGAGACTTGACACAAGGCAAGGAAGAACAGGTGTTTTTCTATGAAAATGGGAAGCAGGTGTTTAGTTACGATATAAAATAAACAGATAAGTATCAATAAAACAGATAAGTGAAACTTTTTAGCTTCGATAACGATATCAGAAAGGGAATAGGATTTTTGCCATTGCTGCTATGTCTGCTCCCTATGGTTCAGACAGTGACTCCGTTATGGTCTGAACCCTTGCTGTATGGTTGTGCCATAGGGGGTGTGTTATGCGCATTCTTTTGTATTTATGGCTTGTGCAGAGATAAACATTTGCTTTGGCGATTGGATTTGGTGGATTTGCTGGTGTTTTGTTGGTGGCTGTATGTGCTAGTGCGAGGCTATATGCCATCGGAGGTTCCTTGCGCTCGGCAGGTTGTTACCTATACATCTTTGTTCGTATTGTATCTGATGCTGAGGCTTTTATTCATTGGCTTTGCGGTTAGAACAGTGGCTATAGAAAGTGCGCTGTTTTTGGTGTGTGGATATGAGCTTTTATTGGGGGTGTGGCAATTTTGTGGAGGTGGCTATAATAGTGCTTCCGTTGCAATAAAAGGAAATTTTTTCAATTCAGGACCTTATACCGCTTTTATCTCCATGGGAGTGGCGATGGCTATCGTTTGGCTGAGGAAAGAGCAACAGTTCGGTGGATGGAAAAAATCCATCATGATAAAGGGAAATCTCTTTGTTCTTTTTGTGGGGATGGTCATGCTGGCGTTGATTCGGAGCAGGAGCGCCATCGTGGCTGTAGCGGTAGTGTTGTGCTGGCAATATAGAGGCTTGATAAGAAAGTACTGTGTATATTTGACGTTTATGGCAATCGGAATAGGGGCATACTTGTTTTTCTTGAAACAAGGTTCGGCTCTTGGCAGAACGTTCATCTGGAGGCTTTCTTTGGGCATGTTGACGGATAATGGATGGTTAGGGACAGGACTGGGGAGCTTTGCTGGCGAATATGGCAAGGTGTTGCAAACTTTCTTTTCCTCAAAAGACCATATTGTCTCGTATGCTATGAATGCCGATGTTATCGACTATGCATTCTGTGACATATTGCAAGTCGGTGTGGAGCAAGGGTGGATAGGTGTGATATTCTGCCTAATGACTGTGGGAGTGTCGATGTGGCGTTTGCGAAAGATCTCAGTTGTGTTGTTGGGAGGGGCTGTCGCATTGGTGGTCTTCTCCTTGTTCTCTTATTCTTTTCAATTGTTCCCTTACCAGATGGTTATGGTCGTATTGATGGCGAAGGCTGCCGAGAGGTCTAGCTTGGGTGTTGCTTTTTCGGGGAGGAAGATAGCTTTGCTCTGCTTGCCGTTGTGTGGCGTGATGGGATTGTGCTACCACTTAGCGAACCGACATTTGCAGGCCCATAGGTCTTATCAGGCAATGGCAAGGATGACTCATGAAACTTTTTTGCAGGATTATAATCGCTTGCTCCCATTATGTGAAGACGACAAGTACTTCTTGTTTGATTATGCGCATTTGTTGCGGGCCAACAAACATTGGATGGATAGCAATGCGATGCTTCGCAGAGGTCTCTTGGTGAGCAATGACCCTATGTTTTGGGTGTTGATGGGCAACAATCATCGGGATTTAGGACAATATCGGGAAGCTGAGATTTGTTATAATAAAGCATTCGTTCAAATGCCGAATCGTATTTATCCGCTCTACCAAAAGATGTGCTTGTATCAGCAGCTGAATCGGCAAGCGGATGCGATGGTGATTGCTAAGAAAATATTGGACTTTCAGGCAAAGGTGTCATCGCAAGCTGTGAGTGATATGAAAAAAAATGCAAAAAAATGTCTGAAAAGTTTGTGAGTGTCAATATAAAATGGTACTTTTGTAACCAAATCTATAATCGTAAAACTAAACAATGACGAGTATGAGAAAAAAAATCATATTGCTATTGTTACTATGTGTTGGCTTGACGGCAAGAGCACAAAAAGTAATTTCCTTGAACGATGCTATCCTTATCGCTCAACAGAATTCCTATGATGCTCAGTTGGCTCGCTTCAGCTTTTTGTCTAGCTATTGGGCTTACAAGTCGTTTCGGGCAGAACTGCTGCCTTCGGTGAGTCTGACGGGAGGTCTCATGAACTTCGACCACTCCAGGGTGGAGGCAAGAAACTCTGAGGATGGTAAAATCAACTACGTGGATAATAATTCACTCACAAACTCGCTGACTTTATCGGTGGAACAGCAGGTGGCTTCCTTGGGAGGTACCTTGTCGCTGCAGTCTTACCTTTATCGACTCGACCAGTTTGATTACAAGTTGACTACCTATAACACTTTGCCTTTGCGCCTGTCTTATTCCCAGCCGCTGAGGTCGTACAACGAATTGAAATGGCGAAAGAAAACGGAGCCTAAGGAGTATGAAAAAGCCAAGAAAGTATATTTGGAAAAGATGGAGGACATCGCCATCCAGGTGGCTACGCTCTATTTCCAAGCCATATCATCCCAATCAGACTATAGCCAAAATGTGAGCAAATACTCGGATTTGGAGGCTTTGTATAAGATTTCAGAGAAGCGTCTTAACTTAGGCACTATTACCAAGAGCGACCTGCTGCAACTGGAATTGTCGAAGCTGAATACCAAGGTAGCGGTCAACAACTCGAAGATAAAGATGGATGACAATATGTTCGACCTCTTTTCCTATCTTCGTGTGACGGATTATGAGGATGCAAAACTCATTCCTCCAGCCAATGTTGCCGATATGGTGCTGAATGCAGACGAGGTGTTGCGAAAGGCGTGGGATAATTCTTCACATTCCTTGACTCAGGAAATCTCTGTGTTGACGGCGCAGCAAAACCTGGCTCAGGCAAAATCTGCCAAGGGTATCCAGATGAGGCTGAATGCCGAGGTGGGCTTCAATCGCACAGCGGATGGTTTCGCTGCGGCTTATAGTCATCTGCGAGACAATGAAATCATAGGACTGACGGTGACCTTGCCTATTTTCGACTGGGGCGTGCAAAAGGGAAAGGTGATGGTGGCGAAGTCTAAACTAGAATTAGCTAAAACTATGAAGGAACAGGCTGATCAAGATTATGTGCAAAAGATAAAGCGAGATATCTTGCAATTCAGTTTCCAATCAGAACAATGCCGCACTTCAATGCGTGCGCAGGAAATATCCAACGAGAGATATGAGATTACCAAAAAAAGATTTGAGACTGGCAATATATCCGTTACGGAGATCAATACTGCCATCCAAGAACTAGAAACCGCTAAGTCGCAATATATTAGCCAACTTCAGGCGTATTGGTCTTATTATTATACATTGCGTAAATACACCCTGTACGACTGGGATAAGCATCAAGACTTAACGGTTGATTTTGATAAATTGGTTCAAACAAACGGAAAATAATGAAGATGAAAATAAAAAATGTGATATGGGCTGCGCTTATCGTGGTGTCGGCATTGAACTCCTCTTGCCGACAGAAGACGAATGCGGAGGAAGAAAAAATGGTAAACGCTGAAAGTATTCCTACTGATGTTTATGTGGATACGATAAAATTACATCGGCAGACGTTTCATCGCCAGTTGATATGCAATGGCAAGCTGAGGGCTATCGAGAAATGCGAGCTTGCCTTTACCGATGGAGGTATCGTGAAGGGGGTGTATGTGCATAATGGCTGCAGGGTGGCTAAGGGACAATTGATAGCCAAAACCGATGGTGGCGACGCCGCTCTGGAAGTGGAGAAGGCTACCAAGCAACTGGAAAAGGCAAAGGTAGATTTGGCCGACAGGCTCATCGGATTGGGATATGATGGCATTTCTGCCAACGTGCCTGCTGATGTGATGCACCGTGCCAAGGTGGCATCGGGGTATTATCTGGCCCAATACCAGTTGCAGTCGGCTCGCAACAGTATGGACAAATGTGCGCTTGTGGCTCCTTTTGCCGGAAGAATCGCCGATTTGGAAAATAAGCGCAACCAACGTTTGGATAAGCTCTGCACAGTCATCAACGATACGCAACTCGATGTGGAGTTTAGTGTGTTGGAGGCTGAAATCAAGAATATCCACAAGGGGCAGAAGGTGATAGTGAGTCCTTTTGTTGACGAGACGGCTCAGTATGCGGGTACGGTAACAAATATCAACCCAACCGTGAGCGAGAAGGGACTCATCAAGATAACGGCTCGCATTCCTAATCCTTCGGGGAAAATGCTCGATGGCATGAATGTGAAAGTTATCATAGAGAATGATGTGGCTCAATCGTTTGTGGTGCCTAAGGATGCTGTGGTGGAACGTGATGGCTATCATGTGGTCTTTCTCTACAAGGATGGCGAGGCTGTGTGGACATACGTGGATATCGCTTATAGCAACATTGGCTCATACGCCATCAAGGGCTGCGAACGCAAGGAGACGGAGTTGCATGCGGGAGATGTGGTCATCACTTCCGGCAACCTGAATCTGGCTGATGGAACGAAGGTGAAAATCAAGAAGAGATAAAAACTGTCAACGCCTATGATTAAGTATTTGATTCACCGTCCGGTGGCGGTAACGATGATACTGATTGCCCTGGTGGTGATTGGCATCGTCGGCATCAAGAACATTCCCGTATCGCTGATGCCCGACATAGACATTCCGCAGATTACCGTGCAGGAGAGTATGCCAGGTTGCTCTGCGCAAGAGATGGAAAAACGTGTGATAGCTCCCCTTAGGGGGCAGCTTGCGCAAGTGTCGGGCGTGAAGAGCATCAGCTCAGACTCTCGAATGGATGTGGGAAATATCTTGTTGAAGTTTGAGCCTGGTGCCAACATCGACATGCTTTTCATCGAGGTGAATGAGAAAATCGACATGGCGATGGGAAATATGCCGAAGGATGTGGTTCGTCCCAAGGTCATCAAGGCGAGTGCTTCGGATATTCCTGCCTTTTTCCTCAACGTCTCTTTCCGTGGTGAACCATCGGGGCAGGAGGCTTCGGCAAAGTTTGCCCAACTGAGCGACTTTGCCCGAAATGTGGTGTGCCGTCGCCTGGAGCAGTTACCGTCCACAGCCATGGTGGATATGAGCGGACTGACTACCTCCGAGATTCAGTGTGTGCCTGATGCGGACAAACTGGCGGCTTTGGGCATCACGGTGGAGGAGTTGCAGCGAGCCTTGGCTGAGAATGACATCCGATTGTCTGCCCTTACGGTGGCTGATGGCATTTACCAGTATAATGTGCATTTCGACAGTCAGATTTTGACGGTGGATGATGTACGCAATGTTTATATCAACCATGAGGGGCGGATGCTCCAGCTCAAGGACTTGTGTAAGATAGAGGAGCATCCTGCCTTACGCAGAAACATCGTCAGGCATAATGGGAAGAATTGCGTTACCTTGTGCATCATCAAGCAGAATGATGCACAGATGGATGAGCTGAAGAGCGAGGTGGACAATGTGATTGCCGACCTGGAGAAAACTTATCCTGATTTGGAATTTGACATAACTAGAGACCAAACGGAATTGTTGTCTTATTCTATCAACAATTTGGAGTGGAACCTTTTGGCGGCAGCCTTTTTTACCTTGTTGGTCTTGTTGTTCTTTATGCGTAAGTGGCGCTTGGCTATGTTGGTGGCATTGTCCATCCCATTGTCTTTGCTCATCACGCTGTTGGCATTCAAGTTGTTGGGCATCTCCCTCAACATCATATCCTTGTCGGGATTGATTCTGGGTGTGGGTATGATTGTGGATAACTCCATCATTGTGATAGACAACATCTTGCAGAAAATGCATGGTGGCAATACCATGGCTGAGGCGATATGCCAGGGAACCGCAGAGGTGTTTACGCCGATGTTGAGTTCTGTATTGACCACTTGCAGTGTTTTCGTGCCGTTGATTTTTATCGGTGGAATGACGGGTGCTTTGTTCTACGACCAGAGTATGGGCATTGCCATAGCCCTTTTTGCGTCGTTGGCTGTAAGTATGATCGTGCTGCCTGTATATTTCAAGGTGCTATATCAAAAGGTGCACAAGCGCAAGCTTGAGAAGGGCGAGGCTTTGGTGGCAGATGACGAGAAAAACGTGACGAAAACGAATCGGGCGATTTTACGCTGGTATGAGAAGACGCAGAGCTGGATGTTTGCTCATTTGCGCCTCTGTCTCTTCTTGTTCTTGCTCTCTGCCCCGGGACTCGTGGTGATGTTTTTAATCTCCGAGAAAAGACAAATGCCGGAGGTGAGCTATACGGATGCCATCATGTATGTGGATTGGAATGCGGGCATCTCGGTGCAAGAGAACGATAGGAGAATCAGCCAAGTGCTGGAGCATTGCAAGAAAGGGGTGGAAGCGACAACCTCGATGGTGGGTACGCAAGACTTTTTGCTGTTCCATACCCAAGACATTACCTCTTCCGAGGCATTGGTGTATTTTAAGTGTGAGTCGGTGGATGAGTTCTTGCAAGCCAAGAAGCGATTGCAGTCGTATGTGGCTGAGGCTTATCCCGATGCGTCTGTCTCGTTCTCTCCTTCGGGCAACCTGTTCGATATGATATTCTCTTCTGGGGAACCTGAGTTGCGATTGAAGTTGCAAGACGCTGGGGGGCATCGCCCTACGGTGTCGCAGGCTATGGCTTTCACCGACAGTTTGCGCCAGCATTTCCCTGAAGTGATGATTCCACCTGTTGTGACGGAGGAGAATTTGCAGTTGGTGGCTGATGTGGAACAGATGACCATTTATGGCATCTCATATACCCAACTGTGTGATAGGTTGCGCCAAATATCGGGAACCAACGAGGCTTTGCGTATCAACCAAGGTGCGGGAAGCGTACCGGTGGTGATAGGTTCGTCGAAGGCGGACCGGGAGTCGATATTGGCATCTTCCATAGATACCAGGGATGGGGTGAGCATACCTTTGAGCCTGTTGCTGAAGGAGCGTATGGTGTATGACTACAAACATCTGTATGGCTCGGAGGGGGGCGAGTACCAACCTATTGACATACAAGCCTCTGGTAAGGAGGTGAGACGGATTTTGAATTTCGTGTCGCAATACGAGGTCCAGCATGATGATGTGAGAATTGTTGCCAGTGGCGACTATTTCTCCAGTCGGCAGATGATCATGGGCTTGGTCTGGATTTTGGTCGTTGCCTTGCTGCTCTTGTATTTCATTCTAGCGGCACAGTTTGAGAGTATGATACAGCCAGCCATCATCTTGTCGGAAATCGTGCTGGATGTGTTCTGCGTGTTGCTGATATTGTGGTTGCTCGGTATGTCTATCGATATTATGTCGATGACGGGTGTCATCGTGATGGCGGGTATCGTTATCAACGACTCTATCTTGAAAATCGACACCATCAACCATCATCGACGTGAAGGAATGCCGCTGATGGAGGCGATAGGGCGGGCGGGGCATGAACGCCTGATGCCGATCATCATGACTTCGCTGACCACCATTTTCTCTTTGTTGCCATTTATGTCGAGAGGCTCCATCGGTGCCGACATGCAATTCCCTTTGTCGCTAACCATCCTCATAGGCATGGTGGTAGGCACTTTGGTGAGCATCTTCTTTGTGCCAATCCTCTATTATTCAAAATATAGAAAGAATACAGATAAAATGAAAAATTGATATACGATGAAACTATCCTCTTTTAGTGTGATATTGACTTTCGTCATCTTGATGATTATTGGCGTGGCGTTGGCTCCTCTTATTGATGTGGGAACGGAACCGACACCACGACAGGGCAAACGTATGACCATCAAGTACGAGTGGCCTCATGTGTCGGCAAAGGTGGTGGAGCAGAACCTCACCTCGCCGATAGAGGGAATGGTGTCTGCGCTGAAAGGGGTGGAGAGTGTTTCTTCCAAGTCTTATTTTGGCAAAAGTGAAATCGTGGTCAATCTGAAGGAGAATGTGGATGTGTCCTCCGTCAGGTTCGAAATTTCTTCCTTGCTTCGACAGTCGCACGAACGATTGCCGAAGGGTGTTTCTTATCCTACGCTGATGGGAGGCGAGGTGGTCAGTGGCATGGCTTCGCACAATGCCCAGAAGCTATTGCTGACTTATCTGGTGAATGCCGACATACAGCCTGAGTTGATTAAGAATTTTGTGAAGGAGAATGTGGTCAGGCAATTGGAAGCTGTGGATGGCGTTAACAAGGTGGAAGTGACAGGCACGACAGATACATACGTGGAAATCAGTTATGACCCTATGGCACTTTCTGCCTACGGCATCACGTCGAATGACATTGCGGATGGCATACGCAACTATATGGGGCAGGATGAAATCATCGGTACGGTGATGAACACGACGGCTCAGGGAAACCGAGAGAAGATAGCCTTGCATCTCACCACCGAGTTGTTTGGAAAACCTTTGGGTGAGATGCCTTTGAAAAACATAGATGGAAAGGTGGTTTATCTGAACGATTTAGCTGCCGTGCAAGTGAAGAACCAGGATCCCGACAGCTATTATCGGGTAAATGGTTTGAACACGGTATATATCAACGTTTATATTCCTTCGGATGGCAAGACCGTGAGGATGTCGGATGTCGTGCAGGAGAAGATGGAGCAGCTGAAGGCTGGCATTCATCAGAAGGTGTATTTCCAGTTGTCGTATGACAGTGCCAAGCAACAGCGAGAGGAGATGTCGAAGTTGCTGAGAAGGACATTGATGTCGCTTGCCATCCTGCTGGTGTTTGTCTGGCTTACCAACCGAGACTGGAAATATCTGGCTATCGTTGCTTCCACATTGGCTGCCAATCTGTTGATAGCCATCATCGTGTTTTGGTTGTTCGACATCAAGCTGCACATTTATTCCTTGGCAGGAATCACCGTCTCTTTAGGACTTATCATTGACTCTACGATTGTGATGGTCGATCATTATGGTTATTATCACAACCGCAAGGCTTTCTTGTCGTTGTTGGCGGCTATGCTCACCACGATAGGGTCTATGGTGGTCATTTTTTTCCTTCCTAAGGAATTGCAGCAAGACTTGTACGATTTCGCTTGGATAGTCATCATCAATCTGGTGGTGTCTTTGGTCGTGGCGTTGTTTTTTGTGCCAGCCATCATCGACCGTTGGCAATATAGCAGCCAAAGGCAACATCTCAGGTTGGGCAGGGTGGTCGTTAGGTGCAATCGCTTCTACAGCCGTTATATCGCATTCACCTCCCGCCGTAAATGGGTGTATTATGTCTTGTTGGTGTTGGCGTTCGGCATTCCTTTCCAATTTTTGCCAGATCGGTTGGGGACGGATGACGAAGCGTATGGAATGGAACAGGCGGATGAGGCTCGTTTGCCTTGGTATGATGCGCTTTATAACCAAACGTTGGGCAACTCTACTTTCGTGGATAAATACAAGCCTTTGCTGTCTAAGTATTTGGGCGGTACTGTGCAGATGTTTGCCGATTATTTGGACGAGGATAGCCGCCGGGGTGATGAGAATGAGGAAAAGGTATTGCACATCCGAGCACAGATGCCTGTGGGCGGTACAGCCGTGCAGCTTAACCCCAAGATGATGATTGTGGAGGAAACGCTGAAGAAATATAAGGAAATCAAGGAGTTTGTCACTCGCATTGATAAGAGAAATGGCGAAATCGTTGTTCACTTCAAACAGGGTGTTGACAAGACCTCTTTCCCATATCGCCTGGAAAATGAGGTGATAGGCAAGGTGATAACGATTGGCGGCGCTGACTGGAGCACTTATGGCGTGAGCGAGCGAGGGTTTAGCAATGCCCTGAACTTGCTGTATCGCAGCAATCGCTTGACGCTTTCTGGCTATAATTACGACCAGCTCTATCGTCTGGCAGAGGACGTGTGCCGCTATATGAGAAAAAATCCACGTGTGCAGGACTTGACCATTGAGACTCCGGGCTTTGAAAACCAAGAGCCTGAATTCTTCATGGACTACAAGAAGGAGCAAATGGCTCTTTATCAGGTGGATGTGGATGATGCGCATGGATCGCTGGAAAATATCTTGATGTCTAGCTATGTAGGGTATTATAAGGATAACAACATAGAGTCTGACGTATATCTCAAGCCCTTGCCTCAAACGTCTTTTGACTTGTGGCATGTGGAAAACGAGCAGGTGAAGGTGGACTCAAGTGAGCTGTTTGTGCCAGAGGCGATGAAGATGGAACGCCGTGAGGCGAAGAATGTCATTCCTAAGAAAAGCCAGGAGTATATGCTGAATGTGGCATTCAATGTGATGGGTTCTTATACCTACTCATCCGAGTATATAGACGGAGTGCTCAAGTATTTCAATAAGACTTTGCCTGTGGGGTATCGTTGCGAGAATACTTCTTACCACAGGTCTATCAATGAGAAATCCAATTATTGGTTGCTTTTCTTGATAGTGGTGATCGTTTTCTTTATTTGTGCCATTCAGTTTGAGTCAGTTCGCCAGTCGTTGGTGATAGTTTCCGTCATTCCAGTGGCGTTGATAGGCAGCTTCCTTACTTTCTGTTTTACGGAAATTCCTTTTGGCAGCGGAGGCTTCGCCTCCTTGGTGTTGCTGATTGGTATAGTCGTGAACTCGGGCATTTACATTTTGAGTCAATATAACAATATGCATCGCTTGTCGCATCGTGGCAAGATAAGGGATTATGTCAGAGCCTTCAATCACAAGATTATTCCTATTTTCTTGACGGTATCTTCTACGATTGTGGGGCTGATTCCGTTTTTCATGGATGGCAAGGACGAGCCATTCTGGTTCTCGTTTGCCACGGGAGTGACGGGAGGACTACTCTTCTCTCTCCCTGCGCTGATATTCATCATGCCTATCTTTTGCAAGTTTGGGGAGAAAGGGAAGCGGTAGTTTGTGTTTTTATATGTAAAGAAATTGATTATGATATTATTTAATAAATGCTATATAAACCTGCTTTTCGGGTTGATGGTGACATTTGATGTTTGGAAAGGCTTATTGTTTACGTCTTTCTTGATGATAGTAGTCTTACTTATTGTAATAAGTAAAATGAAGGCAAGAAGTCTAAAGATGCAAACTCTATATGGTGCTACCAAGAAAGAATTGTATTCAACCCAAAAGGAAGTGAAGTTTCTAAAACAAAAGTTGGAAAATCTGAATGGTATGTTGAGTGTCTATGAAACGAATGAGAATGAAGACAAATGGAAAAAAGAGAACACGTTTATGGAATCCAAGGTGGTTTTGACTTTCCAAGAATATGCTAATGTTGGTAAGAAACCGTCTGCTAGTGAATGGAAAGACTTGCAGAAATTGATTGAGGCAAATCTGCCTGCGTTTTGGCAAAGAATGTCTTTGTTTGACGGAATCTTAGATAATGAGTTTAGAATTTGCTTGCTGACAAGACTTTCTTTTTCCCCTTCTCAGATTGCGAGTCTTTTGGGTATTTCAAAGCAGAGTGTTACCAATATGACAGTATCGGCGAATCGGTACCACTGTAGCGCATGAATCGGTACCATCATAGC
>ERZ834722.1907-NODE-1907-length-18035-cov-6.921635_pt1 | contig 18035 bp, 15 predicted proteins | sample MGYA00519576_ERZ834722 | MGnify/ENA primary metagenome ERZ834722 (study PRJEB31850, sample SAMEA3708759) | human gut metagenome | biome: human gut; feature: human-associated habitat; material: faeces | place: China | collected 2014 ...
CTACTATTTCGGCGTAATGACTGTGCCGGAGCTGGTCAACGGCCTGACCGGTGATATGATCTGGATGGTGGCCAGTATGATGGCCGTCACCAATGCAATGAGCGCTTCCGGTGCCGGCGAGCTGATCGGCCAGACGGTGCTCAAGATCCTGGGCGACAACCCCAGCGGGATCATGGTCGTGACCGTGTTTACCCTGGTCAGCGTCCTGATGACCACCTTTATGTCCAACAACGCCACCATTGCCATCCTGACCCCGATCGCGGTCAGCACCGCTCTGGCAGGCGGGATGAACCCCCGCGCCATTGCAACGCTGGTCAGCATGGCCTCTTGCCTGGCCGTGGCATTCCCCACCGGCTGCGCCGCTTCCATGATCGCCTTTGGCGCGGGCGGTTACAGCCCCGCAAAGCTGCTGAAATTCACCATCCCGTATCTGATCCTGGGCACGGTTTCGCTGATCATCAGCGCAAACATCTTCTTCCCGGTATACGGCTAAAACACAGAAAGAGAGAAAGAAACGACCATGGCATTGACACATGAAGAAAAAGAAACCCTGCGGGCTGTGATCGACCGCACCAGCGGACACCGGGAGACCGGTGCCGCCACGCGGGTGGTGCCGGAGGATGTGGTGTGGCAGACCATCGAGCACAAGCTGGGCAAAAAGCCCAAGCTGTTGCCCCTAAACAAGCAGGCCTTTGAGGCTGGCCTGAAAATCGGCAAGGATGCCCGATAATATTTCTTAATACGAAACAGGGCCCCGTGGATGTTTCTCCACGGGGCTCTTGTGTTTCATTGAATCATTTGGTAAACTGGAGATGAGAGCGTGAAAAAATTCACAGAAATAACATAACGGAGGGCTTCCCTATGAAACAACTGAACCGCTGGGTCTACGCCATCGTGGGCGTGATCGTGCTGCTGTTCGCCGGTCTCGTGTATGCGTGGAGCGTGCTGAGCACCCCCATCGCCGCCGAGTTCACCAGCTGGACAAAGGCACAGCTGAGCCTGACCTTCACCATCGTCATGATTCTGTTCTGCATCGGCTCGCTGCTGTGCGGCCTTCTCAGCGGCAAGCTCAGCGCCAAGATGTCCGTGCGCATCGGCGCGGTGCTGTTTTTGCTGGGCTTCTTTCTGGCCAGCCGCACCCAGTCCGTGGCCATGCTGTACATCGGCTTCGGCGTGCTGTGTGGCCTCAGCTCCGGCCTGTGCTACAACGCCGTCATGAGCACCATGGTGCGCTGGTTCCCCGACCGCCCCGGCCTGATCTCCGGCGTGCTGCTGATGGGCTTCGGCGGCGGCAGCTTCATCATCGGCAAGCTCTATCAGGCGTGGACGCCCGACTGGATCGGCGGCTGGCGGGTCAGCTTCGTGGTGCTGGGCATCATCATTTTTGTGGTGCTGGCTATCTGCTCTTTCTTCTTTGTGGCGCCCGGCGCGGATTTCGTCGCCCCGGCCGCCAAGAGCGGCAAGACCGCCGTCAAGGCGGCGGGCCACGACCACAAGCCGTTGGAAATGGTGAAAAAGCCCACCTTCTGGCTGTACTATGTGTGGGCCATCGCCGTCAGCGCGGCGGGTCTCGCCCTGATCTCTCAGGCCAGTGGCGTGGTGTGGGAGGCTAGCGCCGGCCAGACCGCCGGCGCGGTAGCCACCATCGTGGGCCTGATCTCCATCTGCAACGCCGTGGGCCGTGTGCTGTTCGGCGGCATGTACGACAAGTATGGCCGCAGCCTGTCCATGCAGCTGGTGAACATCCTGTTTATTATCACCGCCGGGGTGCTGATCCTGGCGCTGAGTACCCGCAGCATCGTGGTGGTCATCATCGGCTTTGTGCTGGGCGGTCTGGCCTACTCCGGCGTGACCCCCACCAACTCCGCCTTCTGCCGCGCCTATTTTGGCCCGGCGCACTATCCCGTCAACTTCCCCCTTATCAACAGCAACCTGATCTTCGCCAGCTTCGGCAGCACCATCTCCGGCGCGCTGTACGACGCCAGCGGCTCCTATAACGCCACGTTTTTCCTGATCATCGGTCTGGCCGCGGCGGGCATTCTATGCTCGCTGGCTATCTCCGCCATCGACAAAAAGAGCAAGTAAAAAACAGGGAGTCGGCAAATGCCACAGCCCACTAAGGCGATAATTTCAAACGAACAGAAAAGTGGCATTCGCAAAGGCAGCAACAGGGCTTCAACCGGCAAGGTTGGAGCCTTGTTGCTATCAGTATATATAGTATAATCGCATCTTTGCGTTTTTTGCAACTGCCGGAGTATAATGGAAGCGTCAGGAGGTGCCGGACAATGAAAGAACAGAAGTATCATATCTATCTGACCGAGCAGGAACGGTCGGAGGTTATCAAATCCCTCATAGACCTGAAAAACACGCTTATCCGGCAGGGCAAATACACGGACGCCGTTGACGATGTGCTGGTGAAGCTGACCGGCGCAAAGCGAAAAAAGCTGAAGGTCGTATACATCTGAATAGAGTTCGAGCCGCTTATTCCCAATCGGAGTAAGCGGCTCTTTTCATTTCAGGTATAGCTTTCCGCCAAAGAGTTTTCCTTGAAACGGCGGTTGTTTTCCAGCAGCTCATCAAAAGTTACAGGCTTAAAGCTGTTTATATCCACACCGGCATTCAAAACATTCTCCCGTGCGGCAATCAGCGGCCAGAAGTCTGCTCTCGTATCATTATGAATATGCCCGTGGATCATATATGACCGCTTCGCGTGCTTCCACGAAAGCATCGGGTAATGGCATAGCGTTAAAGAGCGCTTTCCGTCCGAGGTTTCCAAAAACTTGTCCACGCTGAAAAAATACCTTGCGTAGTCAAACTTCGTCATCCACGAGCCGTCGTGGTTGCCGACGATCAGCCGCTTCTTGCCCTTCAACCGCTTCAGGATTTCCTCCGCATTGGTGCTGCGGAAAAACATATCCCCAAGAATATACACCGTATCGTTTCCGGTCACTCTATCGTTCCAGTTTTGAATCATCGCCTCGTCCATTTCCTCGGCGGAGGCAAAGGGACGGTCGCAGAACCGGATGACATTGTAGTGACCGAAATGCGTGTCTGCCGTAAAATAAATCATCGTGTATCATCTCCCATATATAAAGTAAAAGCAGAACTGCTCACCGAACAGCCCTGCGAGAAATCAAGATAGCCCTGTACTATCCCCGTTTTCGTCTGAACTGACCGCATTTCGTTATGAAGGCAACCGTCCGGGAGGACAAACCGAGCCTGCTTATTATCTCTTTGCTTCTGTTGCTGCCGTTCGTCATAGCTCTTGCCCTCCTTCCATAAGCCTGACCACAGTATACTATATAAATATGAATAAGTAAATCATTCAAACGCAAAGCCGCTTTTCCGTTCTCGGAAGGGCGGCTTTTTTGCTTTCCAAGGGGCGCGAAAAAATTTTTCAACTTTTTTTGAAAAACACCCTCAAAAATCGCTTCCTTATTCAGAGTAAGTGAAGGGGTTCTTTCCCGACCGCAATCGGGAGCCGCTTCGTGAACCTTGAAAATTGAATATACAGGCACTTGGGACATTACTTCTGATGATTAGCCCGAAGATGGGTACGCCGTGACTTCTCCTTACCGGAGGACGAGCGAGAACCCCCGATCTGAAACCCGGATTGCCACCGGGACGGCGATGACAGTCAGAAGGATTATGATACTTCTCTACGGAGCTGGCGGAGAACCCGGCAGAGGTGAAAGCCCTATGACACGGTGCAGCACACCGTGACCCAAGTGTTTCCCGGAAGGCGAAAGCCGCCGCAGGGGGCGTTGAGGACAAATACTGCGGACATATACATAGCCGTTCATTACAGGCGGCTATGAAATCTACAAAGAAGGAGGAAAACGAAAGATGCCAAACTGTAAAACCATAGCGATATGCAACCAAAAGGGCGGCGTCGGGAAAACCACCACGGCGGTCAACCTCGGAATCGGGCTTGCCATGCAGGGCAAAAAGGTACTCCTCATAGACGCAGACCCGCAGAGCGACCTTACGGCCTGCCTCGGCTGGCGGGATTCAGACAGCCTGCCGCAGACGCTGACCAACAAGCTGGCGGCGGTAATGCGCGAGGAAAGCCACGACCCGTTTGCCGGGATTCTCAGCCACGAGGAAAAGGTTGACCTTGTGCCGTCAAACCTTGAGCTGTCGGCGCTGGAGATGAGCCTTGTGACCGCAATGAGCCGGGAAAGCGTGATGAAGAACTATCTCAGCCAAGTAAAGGACAGCTACGATTATGTTCTCATAGACTGTATGCCGTCCCTCGGTATGATTACCCTCAACGCACTGACGGCGGCGGACAGCGTTATCATTCCCGTGCAGGCGCAGTATCTTCCGGCAAAGGGAATGACGCAGCTTCTGTCCACGATTGCCAAGGTAAAGAAACACACCAATCCGAGCCTTGCCATCGACGGAATCCTGCTGACCCTTGTGGACGGCAGAACGAATCTCGCCAAAAGCACCGTGGAAGCGCTGCGGGAAAACTTCGGCTGCCGGATCAGGATTTACCGGACAACCATTCCCGTTGCCGTGAAAGCCGCAGAGGTTTCGTCCAAGGGAAAAAGCATATACGCCTATGAGCCGAACAGCACCGTATCCAAGGCCTACGCAGATTTCACGAAGGAGGTGTTAGCCGATGGCAGGCAGAAAGAGCGACTTCACGCTTCCCACGAACACGCTCGATGACCTGTTCTCTACGCAGGAGGAACGGGACGACGCAAAGCTGGCAAAAATCCGGGACATTCCCCTGACGGAGATCGACAATTTCCCCGACCATCCCTTTAAGGTGCGGGACGATGAGGATATGTTACAGCTTGTGGAGAGCGTCAAGGAGCGCGGAGTCATCACCCCGGCGACCGTCCGGCAGAAGGAGGACGGCAGATACGAGCTTGTTTCGGGACACCGCAGAAAACGAGCCTGTGAGCTTGCCGGATTTGAAACGCTCCGCTGCGAGGTGGTAGACCTTGACCGTGACGCCGCCACCATTTTGATGGTGGAGAGCAACTACCAGCGGTCGCAGATACTTCCCTCGGAAAAGGCATTTGCCTACAAGATGCGCTTGGAAGCGATGAAGCGTCAGGCCGGCAGACCGAGCAAAGAAAATGGTGTCCCACTGGGACACGATAATCTTTTCGGGAAGTCAAGAGAGCTTTTAGCTGCCGAAGGCACAGATAGCAACACACAAATTCAGCGATATGTCCGCCTTACTAATCTTGTCCCCGAACTGCTTGACCTTGTGGATGATGGCAGAATCAAGATGCGCCCTGCGGTGGAGCTGTCCTATCTGGACGAGGGCTGCCAGCGGGATGTGGTAGAGGAAATCGACCTGAACCAGTGTACGCCCTCCCATGACCAGACCATCCGTATGCGGAAGTTCTTTTCGGAGGGCAAGCTCACGCCGGAGGTGGTGTCCGCCATTATGTGTGAAGAAAAGCCCAACCAGCGGGAAAAGATCATCCTGCGAGGGGACAAGGTGCGAAGCCTGATCCCCAAGAATATTCCCATCAGTCAAACGGAGGACTATGTGCTGAAGGCCTTGGAGCATTACAGTCGCTTTCTCCGTCAGCGGGCGGATCGTGACAGCCGGTAACGGCAGGCGGAGTACGTTTTTTCGCTTCCCCTTCCTCACACTCCAACCCCTTGAATACTAACAGACTAACCGAAAAGAGAATATCTATCTCTCTTAAATAAACTCTATCTTCCTTGAGTATAGCTATCTAAGAGAGCTGGTGGAAACAGCGTAAAGTTCCCGAAAAAGCCGATTTGCGGTATCATTAAAGGTTCTGCCGTCATCGCAGGCTTGATTTTCCCTTCTCTTTTCGGCAAAATGAGTGCGAAAAGGAGGTCGCACAATGAAAACGAGGGTTTTGAGCATATTTCTCATTCTGCTTTTGTGCCTGACTGCCGGGTGCGGCAAGGCTTCACAGAACACCGAAAAGCCCGACGGGTTTTCTTTTTCGGAGAGCCAGACAGAAGAAGCTGCCGGAAAAGATACCTCTCAGGCAGAACAGACAGCCCCGGCTCAGCCACCCGAAGCACAAAGCGCACAGACAGCAGATGAGGAAACGGAAGGATGCGCGGAAAGCGAACGCCGACCGGTTCCCGAACATCCAGTAAGCGGCACAACGCCGCCGCAGACAAGCGAGCCGCAGCAAAAGAAGGACGAGTCCGAGCGCCGGTCGGAAACCACAGCTTCACCGGCTCCATCTGAAACAGAACAGCCCATCCCTCCGGCAACCGAGGAACCGAAGCCGTCAGAACCGCCCCAGCCGACACAACCATCCACGGAGCCGCCCGCCGAGCCGTCCTTTGACATCGGCTACTGGGTCAACTTTGCCAAGAGCTATGCCGAAAGCGTGGGGCTGACGCTGGGCAGCGGAGCCGTCTACTGCTGGGACAACCCCATTGCCGCAGGCTCCAAGTGCAGGTACACCGAACGGGACATCAAGGGCTACCTTGACCGCTATGCTAAGGACAGCGACATCACCGAGGTCTGGGTTTGGTATGAGCAGACAAGCGGCAATTCCTACGAGGTGTATATCGGCTACGCATAAAAATAAAACCAAACATCACTCTGAAACGCATCGTGAAAACGGTGCGTTTACTTTTTACAAGGAGGAAAAACACCAATGAAACGAAACCTTTTCAAGCGAGGGATGGCAGGACTGCTTTCCCTCGTGATGTGCCTGACCGCCCTTGTGGGGCTTGGCACGACCACCGCCTTTGCCGCAGGAGAGCAGGCGGAGGTCTACCTCATTTCCTTTCCGAGAAGCGGAGACGCCAATCTCGATTACGGCGGCTCTTGGGGACACCCGAATCTCCAGTATATGAACGGCTGGTACTCCGGGAACTCCAAGTATACCACCATCCGAGCGATGCACTCGTATGAGGGCAACATCTGCTACTGCATCGAGCCAGGAACGGCGCAGGAAACCGGCGACCGCTACACCAGCAAGGACGAAACCTTTTGGGACAACCTGCCCGCAGATTTCAACAGCACCATCTCGCCCTACGAAATGAAGCTGTTTATCGGGCGCATCATACAGTACGGCTACACGGGTCCCATCAGCACCTCGTGGCGTTCCCAAAACTCCGCTGACGCCGCAGCACTGGCAGAGGCGATGGCAACGCAGGTGCTGATCTGGGAAACCATCGTGGGAGAGCGTGACGCAGACTTTGATCACGTCAGCCCCGGTAGCTACGATGCTGTTAAGGGCGTTATCAGCACCGCCCATCCGCTGTATGACCTGTTTTGCGATTACTATGACAGTATTGAAGCAAGCGTTCAGCGTCACTCCGCCATTCCCAGCTTTATGTCCAAAAACCCGAACAGAGCGCAGAGCGTGGAGCTGGAATGGGACGGCAGCAGTTACACCGCTACCCTGACAGACCACAACCGTGTGCTTTCCGATTACAACTTTTCCGCTAATGAGGATGGCATTTCATTCAGCATCAGCGGAAACCAGCTTGTTATCACAGCAACGGATGCTCCTTCTGACAGCGTAAGAATTACTGCCAATAAGGTTGGCTCGTCCCGTCGTGGTATCATCACCTGGACGGACGGCAGATACGCACCCGGCGCAGGCATTCAGGATGTCATCAGCTACGCTCAGGAGGTAAGCGACCCGGTGCAGGCGTTCCTCAATTTGAAGGTCAGCTACGGCTCTGCCAAGATCGTCAAAACGAGCGAGGACGGCAAGGTGGACAACCTCACCTTTACCATCACCGGCAACGGGGTCAATCAGACGGTCAAGACCAATGCAAGAGGTGAAATTCAGATCGACAACCTGATGCCCGGTGTCTATACCGTGACGGAGATGGACTACGACAAATATGAGCCGCAGGAATCCCGTCGTGTCACCGTGGTTTCCGGTCAGGTTTCCACTGTGAGCTTTAACAACAAGCTCAAGCATGGCGATTTGCAGATCATTAAGTCCTCGGAGGACAGTCTTGTGGAGGGCGTGACCTTCCACCTGTACGGCACTTCTCTCTCCGGCATTGCCGTGGACGAGTACGCCGTTACGGATAAGAACGGCGTGGCGACCTTTAAGGATGTCCTCATTTCCGGTTCTTCCCCCTATACCGTGGAGGAGGTGGACACCGCCGTCCGCTATGTGGTTCCCGAAGCGCAGAGCGCACCCGTGAAGTGGAACGAGGTCACAAACCGCAGCTTCACCAACATTCTCAAGAAGTTTACCGTAACCGTCACCAAAAGCGACGCCGAAACGGGAACAGCGCAGGGCGACGCCTCCCTTGCCGGTGCGGTCTACGGCATTTACAAGGGCGAAACCCTTGTGGACAGCTACACCACCGATAAAAACGGTCAGTTTACCAGCAAGGAATATATCTGCGACAGCGACTGGACAGTGCGGGAGATCACCCCGTCCGAGGGTTATCTGCTGGACAGCACCGTTCACAAGGTCGGTGCAGAACCGCAGTTCTATACCGTGGAGCATAATCAGACGGCGAACGATGTGACCGAGCAGGTTGTGAAGGGTAATATTGCCATTATCAAGCACACCGATAACGGCGAAACGCAGATTGAAACTCCCGAAAGCGGAGCTGAGTTTGCCGTGTACCTGAAAGCCGCAGGCAGCTACGAGGTTGCCGAGGACACCGAGCGTGATTATCTCACCTGTGATGAAAACGGCTTTACCCAGACCAAGGATATGCCTTACGGCATCTACACCGTCCATCAGGTGTCCGGCTGGGAGGGCAGCGAACTGATGCCTGACTTTGATGTGTTCATTTCTCAGAATGGGGCGACTTATCGCTACCTTATCAACAATGCACCTTTTAACAGCTTCATCAAAATCGTGAAGCAGGACGCAGAAACCGGCAAGACCATCCCTTATGCCGGTGTAGGCTTCAAGATTTATGACCCGGATGGCAATCCCGTAACAATGACCTTCACTTACCCGACGCCCACCACCATTGATGTGTTCTACACCGATGCAGAAGGTTCTCTTGTTACGCCGGAAAAGCTATCCTTTGGCAAGGGGTACTCTATTGTCGAGGTACAGGCTCCCTACGGCTATGTCCTCGATGAAACGCCCGTGTATTTCGATGTCACGGAGGATAATTCCACAGAAGAAAGCGGGGTTACGGTAGTAAAAGTGGATAAGCCAAATATGGCACAGAAAGGCACCATCACCGTGGAAAAAACCGGCGAGGTGTTCTTCGGCGTTTCCGTCATCGGCGGCGTAGATGAAAGCGGAAACGAACTGCCCACCATCTATCAGCCGCAGTATGAAAAGCGTGGACTCCCCGGTGCGGTCTATGAGATCGTCGCCGCTGAGGATATTATCACGCAGGACGGCACTGTCCGAAATCAGAAGGGCGAGGTCGTAGACACCGTTACAACCGATGAAAACGGCACAGCGGTGAGCCGTGAACTCTATCTCGGCAAATACGAGGTTCGTGAGATTACTGCGCCCCACGGGATGGTGCTCAACCCGGAACCCCACTGTGTCGAGCTTGTCTACGCCGGTCAGAATGTTGCCGTAACAGAAACGGCGACTTCGTTCGAGAACGAGCGTCAGAAGGTGGAAATCAGCCTTGTAAAGTCCATCGAGCAGAATGAGCGCTTCGGCATTGGCAATAACGGTGAAATGAAGAACATTTCCTTTGGGCTGTTTGCCGCCGAGGAAATCGTATCTGCCAGCGGCACTTCCATTCCCGCAAATGGTCTTGTTGAGATCATCTCTCTGAATGAGGACGGAACGGCAAAGGTTAAGACCGACCTTCCTTTTGGAAGCTACTATGTGCAGGAGCTTGCCACCGACAGTCACTACAAGCTCTCCGATACCAAGTATCCCGTTACCTTTGGGTATGCCGGTCAGGATACAGCGGTGGTGAAAATCGCTGTCAATGATGGGAATGCTGTTGAAAACAAGCTGATCTACGGTTCTGTTTCCGGTAAGAAGGTCGATGAAAACGGCAGTGCTCTCGGCGGTGCGCTGATCGGACTGTTCCGCACGGATGACGGCGAGTTTACAAAGGAAAACGCTCTGATGACTACCTCTTCTGCTGAAGATGGTAGTTTTTCTTTTGAGAGCATCCCTTACGGCACTTGGTATGTCCGTGAAATCGAACAGCCCGCCGGCTTTGTGCTGGACGATACCATCTATCCCGTGACGATTGGTGCAGACGGACAGATTGTGGAGATCAAGATCGTCAACAAATATGTCCGTGGAAACATCCATCTGACCAAGGTGGATTCCGAATATCCTGACAATAAGCTGACCGGAGCGACCTTTGAGGTCTATAAGGACAGTAACGCAAACGGCAAGCTGGACGATGGCGATGAGCTGCTCGGCACACTGACCGAAAAGGAAAAGGGCGAATACAGTATGAACGACTTGTTCTACGGTCGCTACTTCGTCAAGGAAACCAAAGCCCCGGAGGGTTTTGTCCTCGATACCGGCGTGTATGAAGTGATGATCGACACCAACGGCAAGACCTACGAGGTGGAGAACAAGGCGGGCGTGGGCTTTATCAATGAAGCGATGCGAGGAAACCTGAAGATCGTCAAGACCTCCTCTGACGGCAAGGTTAAGGGCTTCGCTTTCCGAATTACCGGAGCAAACGGCTATGACATCATCCTTGAAACCAACGACAAGGGCGAAATTATCCTTGAGGGCATCCGCATCGGGGACTACACCATCTCCGAGGTGAGCAACTCCGCCTCTGCGATGTATGTCCTACCTGCTGACAAGAAAGCGACGGTCAAGACCGGTTCTACCACCATTGTGGAGATGCACAATGTACTGCGTGATACGCCCAAGACCGGCGATGCCACCAATCTGCCACTGCTGTACGCACTTGCGGGATTGTCCGCAGCGGGCATTGCCGTGACAGCATTTGTTGGCTTTAAGAAAAAGAAGAAGGAGGGTAATGACTGATGGAGCCTAAAACCATCGTGGCTATCGTGCTGGTAGCCTTTATCATCGGCGGCTTTATCTTCTTGCAGGTCAGAAAGAAAAACAGGAAGTGAGCCAATCACCTATGGGGCGGAGCGATAACCTCCGCTCCTTTTCTACTAACCGAAGGAGGGAGAAAATGAACCGAATCAATACCGTTGAAAGCAGAGTGCTTCAGATCCTGCGGAATTCGCCGGAAACCCGTTATGAGGATATGAAGCTGTATTACCGCTACTACAACCGCTATGCCGATGATCTCCGTGCCGGCGAGCTGCCGCTGGAGGACTTGGCGTACAACTACAAATCCTACGGACTGCCGTGCTTTGAGTCCATCCGCAGGGCAAGGCAGCGTGTGCAGTCCCTTTTCCCCGAACTGTCCCGAAAGGAAGTCAGGGAGAGTGACGGCGGTGTTGTTATCGTCATCAATATTATTTGAGGTGGCGGTTATGAAAAGTGAAAAGCGTATGGTGGGCGATTACACCGTCCTGTGTGCCGTGAATATCGGCTCCCGTGAAATCATCCTTGCCGAAAACGAGCAGGACAAGAACGGCGAACGCTTCCTGTGCTGCTATGGGGAGCGCAACGACATCTTTCAGCGATACTCCGAATGTGCCGTTGGCGACGATTATATTGATGCAGCGCTGTTCTTTGCGGAGCGCATCAAGAGGGACGCTGAACTGTTTCGGTCAGAGGTTGAGAAGCTGGATATTCCTGTGACGGTTATTGCCGAAGCGGACTGTATCCCCGACCACTACAAAAATGACATCAACGGCAAGGTCATCGCTATCAACCCCGCTGTTCTCAAGCCGGAATACCGGCGAGCCGACCGGCAGCTTTATCTCGTGACGGGAGGCTTCGGCGCTTCGGCAAACAGCCGTGGCAGCGCTGTTTTTTGCACAAATCTCTATGACGGGAAACCGACCCGGTATGAGCGTGTGGATGTGATGGGTGAAGTAAAGCCGGAATGTATGCCGCACTGGGCGGTCAATAAGGCGACCATACTCAAACACATTCAGGGCAATAAGCTGATCTTTGAATATGGCGGCAAGCATTTCTGCCCCTATCGCCTGTTTACAAAAGCGGAGGATACTTTGGACTTCATTTCAAGGCACACGGCAAGAGATAACAATCTCGGACTAACGGACAAACCCCATGCCGGGGACAAAAGCCACTATGACCATTCGGCGTTCTATGAAAGGTCGAGCATAAAAAACTGCGACCTTTTCATTTGCGTGGACAACGGGAAACTCTACTGTCCGGGCGAAAAAGAGATGTTTGAATGGTGCGGCGAAGTCGGGAAAGCGGACTTTGATGGAAAAACAAAGGCGAAACCAAGCCGCAACAAAGACTATGAACGATAAGGAGGATACCGCAATGGCAACAGTAAAGAAAACAGCAGCCGAGCAGGGCTTGCAGCAGAAGATGAAGGTGCTGGCAAAACTCTTTGACGCAGGTTGTAAAACCGAAAAGGATTTGAAGGCTCTGAACTTGCAGAGCATTTTGAAGATACCCGATGTGACCGTGCCGGATATGACGGTCATCACCGAATTGCAGGAGGCGATTACAAGAAACCGGCTCTATTCCTACTTGGGAGGTGGCGCAGATGAGCCAAATGACACGACCGAATGACCGCCATATCATCTGGAGCGATATGAACCTCGATGTGGAGGACTGGCGGGAGGACTACAAGGAGTTCCTTGAAATAAATGAGCTGGACGATGACCCCAACGACGAGCAGGCACTCTATGAATGGATGGTGGAAACCAACGGCGACTACCTTTACGACGAGAGAGCGAACCTCAACATCCAGCTTTCCCAGCCGATTATCGTCATTGGCGACATCGGACGCTGGAACGGCAGAGTGATGGGCTATAAGGAGATACCCTCCGGCAACATCCGAGATTGCCTGTATGCCGACACCGACTTTACCGAATGGTATGTAGATAAGTACGGCGACCTCCGTGCCGACGCCGCCCACCATGACGGCACGAACCATTATCTCTACCGTGTGTTTAAGGACGGCGTGAGCGAAACGCAGATGGAAAACCTCAAGGACAAGCTCTACTGCGGCAAAGCCACACGAGCCGATATTGCACGGCTGACCCGGCGACTTGGGGATGAGATCGCCGCCGTTTACGGCTTTGACATTCCGAAACAACGAACACCGCAAGAAAGGGGCGCAAGATAATGACAGATTTCACACTGCGACCGCTGACCGTTCCCGAACGCAAATACACCTACGCTCAAAGCTCGCAGCTTCAAGGGCAGACAGGCAATATCGGTTATCTGCGTGGGGACTTCGGCTCAAGCGGCGATCAGTTTTATACCACTTGGTTTGATACCCGACCGCAATGGAAAAGCGATGAGTTCAAGCGGGACTTGGACGATGTAATCAACGCCCTGCGCTCCGAGGAGTACGGACTGCTTCAAAGCCGTTCTCAGATGGTGCGTTATGGGCGTGAGAACAAGGAAAGCGAAATGCAGGGTGCTTATACCACTGAGTTCGGCTTCCGAGCAGATACCGAGAAATATACGTTCGTGCTTCGCTGTAATCCAACGAGGGGCGACTATAACTTCTACTGCCTCTGCTATGTAAAGGAATGGCTGGACAAGCACATCGAAGAAGCCAACCGGGATATTCGCTTTATTGACAGCCACTATAAAGAACTGTTCCGCATCCCGGACGGAGAGCGCATCATTGTGACCGACCGTGACGGTAAGACGGAAAGCTATCCCTGCCGGTATATTGACAACTATCACACAGAGGTTGGACGCAATCTCTTTCATATTTGTGAGTTTGCCGAGCGTATGGAGCAAGGTGGCTATGCCTACGCTCCAATGGAGCCGCCCTTGCCGCCGATGTGCTATTCCACCCTGCCCTCCACCGGCGAGGTCATTCAAATCGACCGCTGGCAAAAGGGCTACACCGCCACAAAGTTTAACGACGGAAATCGTGCGGAGAACGAAGCAATTAAAGATAAGTTCAATGAGAAGCTGGGTGTGACTAAGGCACAGGAGCAGGCGATGCTTGCCGGGTCTATGATCCGGTGGGACTCTATTGCCGCCAAGCCCAAGAGCTATGATGAGAACGGCAAAGCCATCAAGCCAAAAGGCTATGAACGATAAGGAGGTGTCCGCCGATGGCACGAAAATATGACCTCATATCCGAGGTATATAACCGCACCTGCAAGACGGTGACGGCAAATCCGGCAAGCTGGCAGGCCTTTCTGCGCTCCGCCTGCCGGAACTACAAGCTGCGCTTTGACGAGCAGCTTTTGGTGTTCGCACAGCGACCGGACGCCACCGCCGTTTTAGAGATCGAACGCTGGAACGGCACCTTCGGGCGCTGGGTCAACAAGGGAGCGACCGGCATTGCCGTCTTTGAGGATGTAAGCCGCAAAAAGCAGCGGCTCATTCACTACTTCGACATTTCCGACACCCATCCGAGCCGCTATTCCCGTCCCGTCCCCATTTGGGAGATGAAGCCGGAATACGAAGCGGAGGTAATTGAAACCCTTGAAAGCACCTTCGGGGAGCTGCGGGACAAGGACAGCCTTGCAAACGCCGTCCTCTCTGCGGCGCAGAACGCCGTGGAGGACAACCTGCCCGACTATACCCGTGACCTGCATTACAGCGTCCGGGACAGCTTCCTTGAAGAACTGGACGAGGATACCGTCACCACCTTCTACAAGCGAGCCGTGACCAACAGCGTGGCATATATGATGATGGCAAGACTGGGTTTGGACGCCGGGGACTATTTCGAGCGTAAGGACTTTGAGGAAGTGCTGAACTTCAACACGCAGGACACGCTCAACGGTCTCGGCTTTGCCACCAGCGACATTGCCGAAATGGGGCTTGCGGAGATCGCCAGAACGGTGCTGTCCCTTGACCGGCAAAATCGCATAATTGCGGAGAACAGATCGCCTGAGTACAATGAAGGCAGAAATCAAAACAAGGAAAGGAGTCCGCAAAATGAACGAACTGACCTACACGATGCAGGGGGATTACAAGCTCCCGAACCTGAAAATGCCGGAGCAGCCGGAGAAGCCGACCGGACGCTACGCACACCTGAGAGAGCGGTATCTGAAGGAGAGCCGCAGGGTACTGTACTACAATCTTCTGACGAGCTGCAAGCTGAACGCTCATCTGACGGAGATCCAGCAGACCGCCGAGGAGATGGAGGAACGTCTGACCAAACAGATGGCGCAGACCGAGGGCGTGACCGAGAGCCTGAAAGCGATGGATATGATGAGCTGGGTTCGGAAGATGAACAGCATCAAGAGCCGGGTTCAGGAAATCGTGATGTCGGAGGTAATCTTCGCTTAGACTATTACGACCGAAGCCACGAGGATAAAAGCCTGCCGTTCTTTGGCGGCGATGATACGATTCGTGAAATCCTCGGCACCACGCCGCACCTGAAAGCAAGCAAAGACGAGATACGGGCATTCTTTGAAGCAACCGCTGATAGGGATGCCCGTACTTCTTATATCAAGAGCATTTTCAACAACGACTACACCGAGGTCATTCTGAGCGACGGACGGCGTGTGGGCTATAAGACCTATCAGAATGTGTTGCAGCTTTGGGAGGGTAGTTATCTTTCCCGCACAGCGCAGAGCTTCTATGATTGGGGCGTAATTGCCCAGCACTTTGAAGCGATGCGGCTGCTTGGTGAGTTGCAGGACACGATGAAGCCATTGCCGTCCATCGACGGGCAGTTGAGCTTGATGACAGCAGGAGCAGAGGAGCGAAAGTCCTCTGCTTTTACTTTTTCTCAGGAGATCATCGACGCCGTTCTCACCCGTGGCAGCGGCATTTCAGAGGGGAAAATGCGAATCTATGAGCAGTTCCAAAAGAGCCTGTCCGCAAAGGAGAACGCCGACTTTCTTAAAGAGGAATACGGCTGGGGCGGCGCTTATCCCGTAATTGTCGGTGCAGGCATTGATGAGCAGCACGACGGTAAGGGTATCCGCATCTCTAAGGGAATCGGAAACGATAAGCCCCACATTGACCTGAAATGGAGTCAGGTGGAAAAGCGTATTGCCGATCTGATAAAACTTGACCGCTACCTTAATCCGAAGGAAAAGGCGCAGTATCCTGCGTGGCTGCAAAGGCAGGAAGAACGCCGTGCAGAGCTTGCCGAGGAACGAAGGAATAGAGAAATCTTATCCACTGTACCTACTGAAAAGGCAGAGCCGAAGAACGAGCGATATGAATACCACCTTGGCAGCACCGTTTATCTCGGCGCACACGAGTATGAAATTCTCTCCTTTGATGACGAGCGTGTGATGCTTTATGATACGCAGTTTCCGCTTTTCAACAAGGAAATGACGAGAACTGAGTTCGACAGCAAGGTGCAGGAGAACCCGCTGAATGACCATTTGAAGGTAGTAGAAAAATATCGCGAAGAAAAGGCGGTTGAGTTCGACATCGGGATGGGCTATCTCGGCAACGGACTGACCGTTTGGAACCGTGCCGTGGAGGTCAATGGGGACTATCAGAACATTGCCCATATCTCTCCTGAAGGTGAAATCACCTACTATGTGCAGGACTTGCCGCAGAGCGTTGTGGAGCGTATCGAACAGGCGGCAAAAAGAGAAAAGCTAAAGGATGCTGCTTTGCCGGAGTTCTATCAAGCGTATCTTGAAACCAAAGCAGACAATCCGAACAGCCTTGTACTGTATCAGATGGGTGATTTCTTTGAAGCCTATGCGGATGATGCCAAAACCGTCGGAAATAGCCTTGACCTTACGCTAACCAGCCGTGCGTTGGGCGCAGATAGCCGTATCGAAATGTGCGGCTTCCCGCAGCACCGCTTGGAAACCTACCTTACAATGCTGGCCGACAGAGGGTACGATGTAGCGGTCAACGCTTTGGAGGATGGTAAACGCATTACCCGCACCGTGGTTTCCACCACGAAGGAAGCACCCATCGAGTCCAAACCTATCGGCAGGATCGACTATCTCGGCACGGACGGCAAGGTCGGTGAAAGCATCGAGTACACCAGTCCGTATCAGTTCGAGAAGGACATCAAGGAGGAAAACTACTACGGTGTCCCTATGACCATTGTTCTGTATAAGGACAAGGACGGCAACACCATTCCCTACGACTTTATCTCCCGGCTTGACCCACCTCCGCAGGGCATCGAAATCATCGACAGCCCCTATCTTACGGAACGATTTGCCGTCATTGAAACAGAAAACGGCTATGCGGTCTGGGATGAAACCCGCAGCGCAATCTATGTAGACGAGGAGGGCGTTAGCGAGGAGTTTGCCAGCGAATGGCAGGCAAACGACTATCTGAAACAGCTTCAAGGGATTCCTCCCATTGATCGTCCCGAAGCCTCCCTTGATACGGCGAAGCGGCTGATTGACGATTTTTGCCGTGAGGAGTATCAGCGTGAGGATGGTGCGGACTACACCGACCTTGCAAATGTAGGTGTTGCCTATACCACCACTGAGGACGACAAGCACGAAATACAGGCAAGGGTCAATCTTGTGGATTTTCGCATCGAAACCCTTGTGGATGGAAAAGTCGTCCGCAGTGAACAGTATGCATCCCTTGAAGAACTGACCGAAAAAGGACTGCAAGCACTGTCCTTTGACGACCTTGTTTATCTCTCCGAGGAAGAACTGGCACGGGTGGAAGCACCCCTTACCCCTGTTTGGGAGCAGCCGAAGAAAAGCCGAGTGCAGACCTTTGATATTCATCCCGAAATCCCAATGGCAGACCGTCATACCTTTGACCTTGCTTCTCACGAGATCGAGGAGGTCAACAAGAAAGAACGCTTCCACCGCAACTATGCGGCGATCACCGTTCTGAAAAGGTGTCAGGAAGAAAACCGCTTCGCCACACCGGACGAGCAGATCATCCTCTCTAAATATGTGGGCTGGGGCGGTATTCCCGAAGCCTTTGACGAGAGAGCAGGTTCTTGGCAGACAGAGTTCGGGATGCTGAAAAACATCCTGACGCCGGAGGAATACGCTTCCGCAAGAGAAAGCACCCTGACCGCTTTCTACACGCCGCCAACGGTTATCAATGCCGTGTATAAGGTGATGAAACAGCTTGGCTTCCGTGAGGGCAACATCTTGGAACCGTCCTGCGGCATCGGGCATTTTATCGGTA
>ERZ834722.1934-NODE-1934-length-17865-cov-4.175014_pt1 | contig 17865 bp, 10 predicted proteins | sample MGYA00519576_ERZ834722 | MGnify/ENA primary metagenome ERZ834722 (study PRJEB31850, sample SAMEA3708759) | human gut metagenome | biome: human gut; feature: human-associated habitat; material: faeces | place: China | collected 2014 ...
TTTCATTTCATGATTATACTCGCCATTTTTTTCTTCAAAATTTTTGTAATATCGAGAACCAAATGCAGATGGATTTTCATCGTATGGTTCTATATTTTGAAACATTGCTAAAAGCATATCCTTTTGCCAATCTTCAATATCATTAAATCGTTCCTGTAAAATAGGTTCATTATTTAAATCAAGAACATCAAGACGAAATCCAAACCATAACTCTTTATTTTCCACAAATAGTTTTTGAATCTCCCAATACTTTTCTTCTGGGTTCATATTTCTTATTTCTGTTAATAATCCATTAAGTGCATCTTTTACTCTTATATATTGGTCATTAACATCGATAGTTGTATATTCATCAACATATGTAGATGCATGATAAAAATTATTAAATAAGAATCTAAATTCGTTTTCTTCGTTAGAAGAGAAGACTCTATCAATTCTAATAAGTAGCATTTCTTTAAATCTTGAAGTAATTAGTTTAATTTGTTCATTACGGATTAGATATAAATTAGCTTTTTGATCATACTTCATACCCCAGTGTTCATCTGCTAAAAAGTAAATTTCAGAATAATCAATATCATTACTATCTTCACCGTCAAGGATTTCATCTATTGTCCTATTATAAATTTCAGAAAGCATTTCTAAATTATCAGGAGATGGTAATGTAGAACCCCTTTCCCATTCTGCAATAGCGTTAACAGATATATCTATTCCTTTATCTGAAAATTCTAAAACTAAATCTTCCTGCGAGAAAGATTTACCATCTTTCTTTCTTATTTTTTTGAGTCTTAGTTCTTTTAAATATTTACCTATTCTTTTCTTATTAATCATTCATCCATCCTCCTTGAACATACTTTTTCATTTCTTTTTCCATTTCCAATGCTCTTAACCTTTGACCATTTCTAGGCTTCTTATATTTCTTTTTGTCTTCTTCTGGGTAAATGTCTTCTTGCTTTACACAATTATATAATCGTTGATCTGAAGAATTTTGTACTTTGAAGTACATATCTGCTTCCATTATTTTTAAGCCTGTAAGATATTCTTCTAATTCGATAGCAATTACATCTCTAATAGCATCCTTATGATGATGCTTCACTCTAGGCTTTTGTCTAACAATCTTAGCAGCTTCTTCACCATCATTAGCCTTTACATAAAAGCACTTTATTATATAATTGTTTCTACCGACATGCCCACATTTAGCAAGCACCTTGTAGTACATAGTGTTTTTTCCTCCTTGAACACTAATATTATAGATTAAAAAAACAAAAATAAGAATTACCCAGCGGTTAAACTTTTAATTAACATTGTTGATTAAGTTAACTTTTACTTTATTTTATCATTTTTATTAAATTAAATCCACTATGTAAAATAAAAAAGCAAACATCAATAGAAAATGTTACAAAAAAATGTTATCCAATTAAGCCTGAGATAAAGATATAAATATGTTTTTGGAAACATATCAATAAACCATCATCTATTATAAAAAGCCAGGACTCTAAAATCATTAGAAATCCTAGCTTTTAATTCTATTTTCATTGGTATATTTCCCCAAACTAATACACTTTGGTACTCTTAACCCTATGTTGAACGTTATAAAAGTCCAAAGGCATCGATATGCCCTCATATACGAGTGTCTTTTAACTTTCAACATTAGCCTTGAAAGAGCATTAAGTCTTTTTAAAAAATAAGCCATTTTATCTAGTCTAATCTAATAAACTATCAAAAATAGCTCAAAATACTCATATTTTTGCCTAATTTTGTAATATTTTTACTATTTTTTATTGTGACAAATTAAACATTCAACATTAGAAGTAGAAGGAAACATGTCAAGTAATAATACTCCAAATATATCTGTATGAAGAAACATATCAATTTAAAAAAATTTATAATTTATACCTACTACAATAATTACATAGCAAGTATATTATTTTGATTTTTCTATAATCAATTCAACTTGTCTAATCATATCTTCTTTATTTGGCATATAAGTAATATATTTAGATGCAAATATTTGATTAGAAAGTCCGCCCAATGCATATTCCAAGTTTACATTTCCTTTATCGGTATAAAGAATTATTCCAATAGGATCATTATCTCCATCATCGTTAACTTCTGCTTTATAGTAATTTAAATACATATTTAATTGACCAACAGCTTCTGGCATAAGTTGAGTGGTTTTAAGTTCAATTAAAACATATGCTTTAAGAATCTTATTGTAAAAAACCATATCAGCATAGTAGTGTCTATTATTATATGTTACACGTTGTTGTGTTCCCACAAACATAAAACCTTTACCAAGTTCAAGTAAGAACTTTTCAATATGAATAACTAAAGCTCTTTCTAAATCAGATTCAAACATTGGTTTATCTTCAGGAAGACCTAAAAAATCAAATACATATGGATCCTTAATCATATCTTCCGGTGTAGAAATTTCATTTCCTTTTAAAGCTAAATTTAAAATAGTTTGTTTATTACTTTCACCATTAGATAACAATAATCTTTCATATAAAGATGATGCAATTTGACGTTTTAATTCTCTAACACTCCATTTAGCATTAACACATTCTTTTTCATAAAATGTTCTTCTATCTTTATCATTGATTGATATAAGTTCACAGTAATGTGTCCAAGTAAGTTGGCCAGTCAGTGATTGGACACTATTGTAGTTTGTATAAAAAGATATCATATTATAGATGTTGGATTTAGAAAAAACTCTATCATACTTGTTAGTCAGTTTCTTTGATAATTCCCTTATCAAATTAACTTTATACTGTCTATCCTCGATATGAAGCATTAAATCCTCAGCAATTACTCTACCTATTTCCATATAAGTATATAAAAGAGTAGTGTTGACAGTTGTTGAAACATGTTCTCTAACTTTTATTAGTAATTCTTCAATCTTTCCAACTAGTTCATTATTTGATAATTTGTCAATTCAAGTATGAAACACTATTCCAATAATTTCTTTAATGGTATTTTGTGGTTCAAACCCCGTTATTTACAAAATTTTTGCTTGGTTCAAACCCTTGCGTATAGCCGAATATGAGAAAGGACAATAAGTTGTTTATAGAACATAAAAAAAGCATATATTCTAGATATTTCATCAAATATATGCTTATTTTTATTAAAAGTAGCTATTTTTCAAACTACTTATAGACCTTGCATTGTGGTGCAAATATGCGGGTTTGAATATAATAATATATCAATCAACAATATCTCCACTTCTTTCTATTTCATCTATTCTATCCCATATTACTTTCTCTATTTCTAGTAGTAATTCTACTGTTGAAATATGCTTATCTGAATCTTCAGAATTTTAATAAATGACTATAAGGTTATTACGTAATTCATATAATAATCTTCAATCGTTGTTTTCTTGTTTGTTCTATATCCATAGCACCATCTCTTTTGCTACAACAAACAATATACTAAAAGATTATATTATCCAGCAATACGATAATTAATAAAATTAATAAGTGTTTTTCACTCATACCTATTAAAATTGAATTTTCAACCCCTATCGTATGATGAAAAACAGCTATTTTCTCACAACTCTAATTACACCACAAAATCTCAAGTTTAAACACAAATATAGTAAAATAGCGTACTTTTTCAATTAAAATCGCCTATTTTTGCCCTATTTTCAAATGGACAAATTCAATATACAACGTTACATAAATAACACAAAAATGATTCATTTACTTCTTTTTTACTACTCTACTATTTTTATCATTTATTAGAATTTTTGCGATAATACCTATTATTTATAATAGATATGATTGTGGATATAATCGGAAAAATGGTACATATCAATATAGCCAATTTCATTCCTACTTGTTCAGCATTTAAACCATATTGTGAAGCAGTATGAATTATATTAGAATGCTTTGCAACAGCATCCGTAATAATACCAATTAACTGTGGACCTACAGAAGCCCCTAAGTCACCCCCAGCAGCCATGAATGCAAATAAGACAACACCACCATTTTTCACTTTGTGATTGCATTCTATTAAATTACCAGGCCAAAGCATGGAGACACAAAAACCTGTCAATCCACAACAAATTAATCCCAAAAAAGGAATCATACTAATACCAGCAATGATATAGCAAATCGTTGCGCCAAATGAACCTATTATCATAATCTTAGACAAGTGTTTTCCATATTTAGAATATAACGTTCTTCCAAGCCCTAACATCAGTGAAAACATTGCAACACCAAATATATCCCCATAAACTTTAGGAATCCCAACTGATAATTCCAAAAAGGTAGATGCCCATTGAGACATAATATTTTCAGTAGCTCCACCTACAAAGATTGCTATACATCCTAGCCATACCCATTTATTTTTCAATAAGGTCTTTATTTTAAACTGCTTTTCATCAAAATAAATATTTGGTAATTTACTGATACTAAACAGTATGATGGAAAGAATAGGAAAGATAGTAATGATGAATATAAAATATTGCCAATGATCATACCCAAAAATTCTCATAAATAAAGAAAAAACAATTACAATTCCCACAACACCCCAAGCAAAAACAGAGTGTAATTTGCTAACTTCTTTATCTGGATTGCTAGATGGTAAGGCAGCAACCAAAGGACTTAACAAAACTTCAACTAACCCACTCGAAATAGAAATAAAAAAAGTACTAATAACTAAACCAATATATTCATGATGCGGTAAAATCCATGGTGTTAATCCATACATAATCAATCCAACTACTGATAGAATTGGCATTAAAATAACGCATAGATTTATATTAAATTTCTTACTAAAAAAAGTAAATATCAAATCTATAAATAATTGTGTTAAAAACCCAATTACAATAAGTAACCCTAGTAATGAATATGAAATATTATACATCGTTTTTAGCGTTAAAAATAATAGCGGAGAAACACATGAAGTTGCTGAACAAATTATATTGGTTATATAACAAGCACTTATAATTGTCTTAGAATTTTTATCCATAAATTATGAATATCCCTTTCAATTTACAAATATCAAACGATTCAATTTTTTACTTATACTATTTAACTGGTATTATCACTTTATTACGATGAATAGAATCGTATTCATTATATAGTATATTATACTACATTATTGTAAAAAGACATATTTTTACACTAAATAATATCATTCATTTATATCATTTCTTTATAAAAAATAAGCGGAAAAACCATTTATCTTCCACTTATTTTTTTATGTTAATATTTTTTCTCATCAACAATGATATTGATACAATTTTAATATTGACCCTATACCAGTTTAACTTCAAATTTGATTTTGTTTTTGAACTTTATCAATAATCAATTGAGCAATTTTCTCAGTAGCATCAAGACTAACATTTTTTTCTTGAGCTTTTTTCATCTTTTCCATGTCATTTTCACTATTTAGTAACTTTAACCCTATTTCAGTGAGTTCTTTGGCATTTGGTGCTGAAATTGACATACCAAGATGATGAAAGAAATTTTTATTAGCAGTTTCACACCCTGGAATAGGAAAAGTATGAACAAGGGGTAATCTTGATGCGGCAGCCTCAGTTGATGTAAGTCCTCCTGGTTTTGTATAAACAATATCACAAGCCTTCAAATATAAATCCATTTGATTGGTATGCCCTAAAATAACAAACATTTCATTTTTGCCATACAATTTAAGCAATTTATGATATATTCTTTTGTTATTTCCACATATAACAACAATTTGAAGATAATTTTTATCTTTAATTTTATTAAAGTTTTTAACAAGTTGAATCAATTTACCAGCACCCATACTTCCACCAAGTAGTAAAGCAATTTTTTTATTTAATTTCAATTGTAGTTTTTCTCTTGCTTCCTCTTTGCTAATAGGGTTTAAAATTTTAGGAGTAAAAGGAATTCCTAAAGGGTATAGTTTATCAATCGGCATTCCTCGTTTAGTAAAATCGCTCATCAATAATTCATGAGGAATGATATAAAAATCACAATCTGTTTCCTCCCAAAATGGTGTACAAGTATAATCGGTAGCAACCCCTACAAAAAGTGGCAATTTGACATTTTCTTTTTTCATATAAGTTAAAGTTTCAGCAGGAAAAAGATGAGTCATAATAATTGCATCATAGTGGTGTTCTTCTAAATAAGGAATTAAATATTTTGCCATCTTTTTATTTATTTTATACACAGGGGATTCTTTTGAATGTTTACTAACATACATTCCCAATTTATACACTTCTCCAAAAACATAAGGAACCGTTTTGACTGTATTGACATAAGCATTCGCAACTCTTTTTGCTACTTTTTCTCCTGCAAGCGTTAAATAGTCAAAAACAAAGGCTTCATGTCCCATTTTTTCAAATTGAAGTTTTAAAGCATTTGCAGCCGCATCATGACCTCCACCAGTTTTACATGATAAGATTAAAAATTTCATATTAACGTTTTCTAAAGGCAAAGCGCACTTCAGTTTCCTCCATTTTTCTAAATGATGCAAGATGTTTAATGCCAACAATCATTGAAATACTAAAACATCCAATAAAAATGATGAATGATTTAACAATAAAAATACTTGTTAAAATAAAAGCAAAATAAGCAAAAAAGATTCTTAAAGTATGTGGTTTGACAATAATGATTAATGAAAAGAAAAGAAGCCAAAAAGCAAGTAAAAGTCCCATTTGCAAATAAGGAAATAGGCCTAATAAACTACCAAAACTAACCGCAATACATTTTCCACCACCTTTAAACCCACTATAAAGAGGATAAGCATGGCCTACAACAGGTGCAAGCATAATAAATGAAAACAAAATATGATTAGGTGAAATCGTATTTTTAGCTAAATAAACGGGAACAAACCCTTTGCCTAATTCTAATAAAAGTGTACAAATTCCGCATAGCATGCCACCTTGAATAAAAGCATTTGCAGTTCCAGGATTCCCATCCTCACTATCTTTTTTCGTATCCACTTGTTTAAAAATTTTAGGGATTAGATACCCAAACATAATACTACCTAATACATATCCTAGTATAATAAAGAAAATATAATGGATGGTAATTAACGTTTCTTTATTCAATATTAGTAAGTAAGTATTCATAAATTACACCACCTTTTTATTCGTATAATCGGTTAAGAATGCGAAGAAATTCTTGTGAATCGTGTTCTCCTAATTTATGAATCATCTTATTGATACTCATTGCAATATCATCAATAATTCTTTTTGCCACAATCTTACCTTTTTCTGTTAATTTAATAATCGTTTTTCTTCGATCATCTTCAGCCATCATTCTTTTAATAAAAGCCTTTTTTTCTAAATTTTTAAGCGTAGATGCAATTCGACCACTTGTTAATTGTTGAATTGCACATAGTTCACCTGGTGTTAAATTTTTTTGATGAATTTCTTCATAGATAAACAGGGTTTGTAAAATACCATTTTCTCCTTTATCTAATTCTTTCACTTGATGAATAAGGTGATTTCTCTTTCGAAAAATACGCATAAATTTATATGATAATTCTTTATAATTCATTTCATTTCTCCTAATTATCTTCTACTAGAAGATAATTATATCATCTTTGTCACATCTTGTCAATAGTATATCGTATTTATATATTCAATAATAAAACACTCTATTCTAATGTTTTAACATTTCATAGAGTGTTTATTTTATAATTTATAAAGTGATTTTTATTTTATCTTGCGAAAACACCATTATTCCAAATTCTACTTGCAGGATAAGTTCCATCCCATTGTTCCCAAGTTGTTGTACCAGGAACAATACTATGTAAAGTAATCGTTTTAGTCTGACCATTTAATTCAACAGTTAAATCATAAGATACTGTTGTAGTAATAGCTGGTGCTTTGATTACTCGGCCAGTATTATCAATAATATCAGGATTATTAGATTGAATAGAAATTTTTGCATTACTATAATTCTTTTGAATTTCATATTGTAATTCAACCATTTCCATAAAACTATCCCAATAAGAACCAGAAATCATTGTTTGAGGACAATTTTTACCACTCCAAGTATTATGCATTTTCACTCTTGTTGTATCTAAATCATTTCTTAATAAGATATCGGCAACAAGTTGTGCAGTTCTTTGGAATGTATCATAGATATCACCAGATAAATTAGAACACATTTCAATACCAATTGAATTATTATTTCCACCACGGGAACCAATTGTATTATAACTAGATGAATACCATAATGGTTCACCAATATAGTAATACCCATTCTCTACTTTCCAAGTTGGGCCAAGAATTGATAAATAACTAGCAGAAGGCGCCGCACCATTAATTGTTGGCACTTCAATTTGTGTAACAGTTCCATTTAGTGATAGATAATAAGCAGAACCACTTTGTACAACATCAAATTGAGGTGCTATATTGCTAGTAGCAACCGCATTGGTTTTCGTCCAAGTAAAGCTTGCAGATGTTCCATCACCGGCATGATATGCAATATATTTTTCAGGAACGACACCATAGATGGCATCATTACCTACTGTATAGTGAATGGAGGTTTCACCGCTTGACATACCTTGAGCAATTGATACAACTGTACCTGTAAGTGTTGCGGTGTCATGAACAGTAACAAATTCAATTGTATCTACACTTCTACGTTCTTTATGGTTATTTGGATTAGCCTCACTTGTTGCATAATATGTTTCATCCACTTTAAATTCATCAAATAAGTATCTATTGACACTTCCATAAGTAGAAACATATACTCTTTCAACACCATCATTATATAAAGATATGTTACCCGTTTCTACTACAGCAAAATTGTTTCTAGCAAGCAGTGCAATCAATCTATCGATATCTGTATCTTCTGAATATACTCCTACAGTGATACAAACTGATAAATTAATTTGAGTTCCTTCAATTGTAACTAAAACATTTGCTTTACCATTAGCAAGAGCAGTTACAAGTCCTGTTTCCGACACTGTTAAGATGTTCTCATCACTTGATTCATAAATAAATTTAGCGTTTTCTGTACCTTTTCCATAGGCTGTAGCAATGATTTGCAATGTATCATCAATATGAATTGATCCATCATAATGTTCTTCAAATGTAATATCAACCGATTGAATCGAATTTACAGTAATTTCATGTTCATAAGCAACTTTTCTTAGATAATCGTAAATTGTGATTGTTGCTTTTCCGGCATTAATAGCAGTAATTAAACCAGTACTTGATACAGTAATAATATCTGTGTTACTTGATTCATAGAATAAATCTTTAAAATATGCATCACTTGGTTCTACACTTGCCACAATTTGGAAAGTATCACCGGTTTCTAGTTCATCACAAATTTCATCAACTCGAATATTAGTTACAGGATTTAGTTGTTCCCATTTTGCATATAAAGTAAGATCACCATTCAAAGTTTCTAAACTAGTATATAGATTATCCTCGCTATCATACCATCCTAAGAATTTATATCCTAAATAACCAGGAACAATCAATTTATCACTATATCTTGAAGGTACAACTAAAGTATCATCTTCAGGTACTTCACTAAAGAAATATACTGTAGCTGGTTCATCTGCGGTAATATCCTCAATCGCTTGATCAAAAGCAACCATTTGACCAACTGTCAATTTAGTTGTAATTGGGTTAATACTTGCCCAATAATTGTTGTAAGAGTTAGAAATAGTAATAACATATTCAGCACCTTCTGGCCAACTAGATGCACCAGAAGAAATAATTTGAACAATTTCATATAAACCAGTTTCTAAATTTTTAGCTATATAAATACGATCAGAAAAAGTTGCTGCAGGATCATAACTACTTGTTCCAATAAAGATATCATTCGTATATCTTCCACCCCAGAATGTACCATTATTATAATTATAATTATTAATCGTTAAATGTGGAGCATTGCCAGAATGAGCAACTAAGTATTCTTCTGAATATCCACCATTAAATATATAAGTTACATCATAAATTTCGCCTTCTAATACTTTCCACTCAGCTACTAACACAATATCACCTCTTGAAGTTGAAGGAATTTCAGTTACATAATCTCCGTTTAAACTCCAACCTAAAAATTCACAATTTAATTTTGTAGGAGTAGGTAGTACAATAGGTTCACTAATTAAACTATTATAAGCAGTTGGATAATTTCCTTTTAAAGTACCACCATCAAGTTCATAATTGATAACATAAAATTCAAGTGGTTTTGCTTCATCAACAATTGGTTTAGTTGCCAAAGTAGTACCTGATGTTTTTAAATGTTTAAATAAACTAGCATAAGAAGTTAGATCAGTAATCACTTCACCCTCATTATTTTCATAATAATTAGCACCAAATTCTGCCAAATGTGGATTTGTAGTTTCAGTATCAGAACCTTGATATGTTCCAAAATAATGAGTAGTAGGAAGTCCTAAAAATTGATTGTTATCTACTTTGCAACTCCAATTAGATGTACTTGCTCCATTATTTCTTAACCACATATAATTATAGCAATGATCAAAAATATTGCCTGTAATTTCCCAAGCTGTTTTATTTTCTTGGAAAATATGAGCAGAAATTGCACCATTATATGGAACCGCATTAGACTGATCAGTACCTATTTGTTTAAAAGTATTATTTAACACATACACTATTGTATTTGATCCACTAGGTCCGGATAAAGCATACATAAAGATTGCATTGTATCCATTATTTTGAACACTTTGTTCAAAATAATTATTCGTAAATGAAATAATACCTTGGTTATAGCCACCCTCACATCTAATAGCATCTCGATCAAAGTCTAAGAATACATTCCCTTCTACTGATAAATTAACAACTCTATTGATTAATAAGTTAACATCACTAACATTCGTAAATCTATTATTTGCAAAATAGAAATGATTTGTTGAACCTCCCTTTGGTAAATTGAATTCTACAAATCCTTTCATCACATAACGATTGATAACCCAATCAGTAGTAGAAGCATTTGTATCATAAACTAAATTATTTACAAACTTAAAGTTATGATACTCTTTGTTTTCACTTCCAACGATTTTAGCACCCTTTGTAAAGGACAATCCATCCATTGTAAAATTATTAGCAGAAGCAAGAACTGTAATAACGCCTGTTAAAACAGCTTCTTCTTCTCGTGCGAAAGTATTTGGATTGGTTCCTGCATTTGGTCCAACAATTGTTAAGTTAGCCAAGGAAATCGTAACATTTTCATTATACTCACCAGCTAAAATAATAATCTTACTTCCTTCTTTAGCATCGTCTAAAGCAGCTTGAAGTGTAGAGTAATACCAATCCTCTCCAACTCCTACATATAATGCATCTTCACGCCATTTCGCACTAAGCACAATATTTCCTGTTGTTCCTTTTTCAATAGCAGTAATTTTTTCATCATTGAAATACCATCCAACAAAAACGAAATTGCCATTTGTTGGTACTGGAAGTTTGGTTAATCCAACTTCGCTATCATATTTAGTTGGAGCATTTGCTGGTAAAGTTCCACCATTTAAAATATATTGAATTTCCCAAAGATCAGCACTTTCATCAACATATTCAGGAACATCAGTTTCATTTTCATAATACGTATCCCAGCCATCAACACCCATAAATTTACTTGCTACTGGAGTTTGATCATAGTAATTATTAGCACCATCAATATTAAAAGAATATGCATTTTTAATATAATAGGTAGCTAAAGAATTCAATAATTTATTATAATTGATATGCACATCATGAGTAGTTTCGCTCATATCAGCTGTTTGATCTAATCTAAATAGCATATATGAATTATCTACCTTATTATATTGGAATTCAATTTTAGCAGTTCCTGTTGAGGCACCACTATATTTTACAAAAGTTGCTGCAGCATGACTTCCTGCTGTTTGACCACAATTTTTGAAAGTATTATTTTTGATTTCATAGGTTCCTTCACTATAAGATCTAACCCAAATTGTATATTGAGAATAATTTTCAAAATGATTATTTATAATTGAAACATTTCCCTTCACACCAAAGGAAGCCGTATTATCAATCTTAATTCCATCATTATAGTTAGCACCATTACCAACAAAAGAACAACCCTTTATAGTTAAATTGATTATTTGCATACCATAAAAAATCATTGGTCTTCCTGTAGATTTTTCATATTTGAGATTTGTTAATTCTATATCCTCAAAAATGGCATTTGCATCATCTGTTTGTGGAACAAAATGAATAGGTGCAGTTAAACTATCTTGTGCAGTAGAATTGACTGTTGACTCATAGCAATAAATATTTGTCAATTGAATATTGCTAACACCACTAGTTGAACCAACAATACGTCCCTTTTCAGTTAAAGCGATTCCATCAATCACAACATTATTTGAATTGATTAAAATATCACTAGTAAAAATAGTTTCTGCATTTCTAGTCTCATAAACTGGATTAATTCCCCAATTCGCACCATTGATGGTTACTGATTTATTGATTGTAAAGCCTTGATAAGTACCGGCTACCACCAAAATAGTATCTCCGTCTTTTGCAGCATCTAGGGCTTCTTCTATTGTCGCATATGCATTTTCATTATTTGGATCGACAATTAAATCTTTTTCAACCACTTGTTCTTGTTCCCATTTTGCAACAACTGTAATATCGCCTCTTTGCTCACCATTGATTTGTTCAATTAATGCATCATTGAAATACCAACCCAAAAATTTAAATCCTTCTTTTGTTGGAACTGGAAGTAATGTTATTTCATCAATAAAGTATTTTGTTGGTAAGTTATCGCATACACCACCATCTAATTCAAAAGTAATGAAATATGCAATTTGTTCCCATTTGGCATAAAGAGTAATATCTCCCTCTAGGCCAACTTCTAATTTATCTACTAATTGATCATTGAGATACCAACCCAAAAATTGATGATCTTCTTTTGTTGGTTCTAATAACTCAATTGGTAGAGTCAACATATCATATCCTTGGGGATTATCAGGATGATTGAGGCCTCCATCAAGTTGATAATCAATAGTATATTTTGTAACTATCCATTTGGCATAAAGAGTAACTTTACCACTCATGGATGCATCAAGCTCTGTTATTTTATCACCAGTACATTCAGCATCTAAATACCAACCATCAAAAGTATAGCCTGTTTTAGATGGATTATTTAAACCAACTGGTAAATCAGAATCAGTATATGATGTTGGATTATTTGGATGATTGATACCTCCATCTAATACATATTCTATCTCATATATTTCTTCTAAAACCGTAACATCAAAAACATATTCACGATACTGTATACCATCAACACTTGAGGTAACTCTAGCAATAATTTGTGTAGTACCTTTAGATACCGCTAAAACATACCCATCATTATCAACAGTTAAGATCTTATCATCATTTGATCTATATGTTATAATCGGATCGATACAACCTTCTTGAAGAACATAAGAAATTTTATATGTCTGTCCTTTTAACATCTTATCTTTTACATCAAATTCAACATCTAATGTCTCTGTATAGACAACTTGAATTGTTGTAGTTGCATATACAGAAGGGTTATCTTTAACAAAAACTTTTAATTCTGTTGTCCCCTCTTTTAAACCTGTTAATATTCCATCAATATAGGTTGCAACGGTTTGTTCAGATGATTCGTATACTAGTTCATAATTACTTTCATGTGAATCCTTGACAACTGTAGGCATAAAGTCTAATTTTTCACCTACTTTAATTGTGTATAATTCTTCATCAAACTTTAACTTGATATATCCGTCTGGAATACATGATACCAAACAAAGAATTACACCAACCATTGATAAAATTAAAAATAATCTTTTTCTTAATTTTAACATTTCTCCTCTTCCTTTCATAAAAAGATATTTAATTATATCACTGAGAATTTTTTTTTGCAAGCGTTTGCACTTTTAAAGTAAAGGAAGATGATTTTGTTTTTTATTCACTTTTATTTAAATTATTTTTCTTTGTAAAAATATAAAAAAACAAATAGAAGACTGTCAAAATTTAATATAGTATCCTATTTAATTTAAATGAATTTTTCCTAACAAAAAGCTTACTAGAAATCTAGTAAGCTTTGAATTATTCAAACTTATTGTGCTTCATCTTCAACAATCATAGTTGAAACTAAAGCTTTAAATGCAGCACTCCATTTTGTATTATACATACCAACAAAATAATTAGTTTGGCCATTTGGAATATATACTTTAAATCCTTCAGGCACTTTATCAAATAATGTATCACTTACATATGTAATATGTGCTGATGTTGTAAAACGAATGCCCGATAATGTAGTGTCAATAAATGCACTTGCATCAATGGAAGACAAAGTTCCCGTAGTATCTTTTAAAATAGTAGCCACACCATTAAAATTACGATTGGCAACAACTAAAGTATAATATGTTGAAGTTGCACTTGCCTTACGATAAATTAAATGATCAATTTCAAAGAAGAACTCATTTCCATCTTCAATTATAATTTCTGTTATATTTGGACAATTCGCAAATACATTTGCAGCCAAATCCTTTGTATTGGCAAGTAGTGTTACAGCTTGCGAATATTTCGCAGGAATAAATTCAAGTTTAGTTGTCGTTTTGCCACTCGTTGTTGTTGTTGAATATAAAACATTATTGTATACTTGATATTTGCTTGAACCATCTTCAACAGTAATGCTTTCAAGTTTTATTAAATTTGCTAACGCATTGACTTGAATGGATGTAACGGTATTCTTGACTTCAAAGGTTGTTAAATTTTTATCTGGTACAAGATATAATGTTGTCAAAGATTTATTATATAATGCCCCATTCACACTTGCATAACTTTTATTATCAGCACTCACATTGATAGAAACTAATTTCTCACATCCTAAAAATGCATTTAAATTAATATTGGTTACACCTTGAGGAATATATAATGAAACGATTTGACTACAATTTTTAAATGCCTCTTCACTAATTTTTGTTAATGTTGACGGAAAGGATATAGCAATTAATGATTGACAATTTTCAAAGGCATTTGATTCAATTGATTTAACCCCTTCTGGTAAACTTATTGCCGCAAGTTGAACACAATTTTTAAATGCTGATGTACCAATATGATCAAGAACACCATGAATTGGTAATTGAATTAAAGAGGTACATCCTTCAAACATTGAAGTTGCAATAGCAGTTGCATTCGCTGGTAAACTAATACTATTTAAAGCAGTACAATCTTTAAAGACATTGATTCCAAAAGTTAAAGGGTCGCTACTATCAGTACCAAGAAAAGTAACTGTTTTTAGATTGCTACAACCTTCAAAAGCACTAAATGCAATATTTTCAATTCCCTCAGGAATAATAACACTTGTAATCGTTTTATTGTTTTTAAATAAATTTTCTCCTAAAGCTTTCACTTCTACACCATTAATTTTAGCAGGAATTTCGATATCACCAGCTAAATCAGTGGCATCAACAATTGTTTGTGTCTTACTATCAAATTGAAAAACACTAACCCATTTTGCAACTAAAGTAATATTAGAAGTTACAGGTTTTGTAAAATCATATGGTTGATCATTGAAATACCACCCTACAAAATGATACAATGAACGCGTTGGGTCATTTGGTCTAACAAATGTCGAGCCAGACTTTACTTCAATCTCTTTTACAAGAGTACCTCCATTAGAATCAAAAGTTACAGTTAAAGTTTTAACTGGAAATAAATCTGGATTATCATTCATAAATTTATCAAATGCAATTGTAATTAAATCTTTAACTGTGTTGCTTGAAACGGTTGCACCAGAAACAACAACGAATGAATCATCTATAGTTGTGCTAGTAGCACCATTTAATCCCATTGATGAACCATTAAAGCTTTCCCCTTTACCTAAAGTATCACTTTGTGTTGTAACCATATTTACAATCTTTCCATCTTCATCTATTCCTACATATAGTTTTACAGTAGTAAAAACATTAGCCTTTTCAAGATAATAAATACTTACTTCTTTACCATCTTTTACTGCTTTATATTCAGCCTTTAAGTTTTCGGTTGCTGTTATTGATACTTTTGTATATTCTGCTCCTGCAACAATTTTTTCTAATTGCGTTTTTACCGCATTGGGGATTTCACCATCTGCTTCTTCATCTTTATAAGATGCAACAAGCGTAAGATTTGAATTTACTGGTTTGCTAAAATCATATTCAGAATTATCTAACATCCAAAACACAAATTCTTTTCCCTCAACTGTTGGCGCAATAATTGCTGTTGCTAGTTTTCCTTCTTCAACAAAATATTTTGCATATTCTTGATTGTTGACTTCATATTTTACTTCATAATAAGTTCCTAAATTTCTTTTTTTACAGCTTATAAATGTAAAAGAGAAAATAGTTACTAAGAAAAGTAAGAATACTTTAGTAAAAATTTTTTTCATATTTCCTCCAATAACCAATTATGTTATCTATTATACTAAATTTTTACGTAAATTACAAGATTTTTACACTAATTTATGACAGCTCTTACTTTAATTCATTTATTTAAAAGTTCCCATAAAAAAACTTATTGCAAATGGCAATAAGTTTTTTTATGTTATTTAGTTATTGATAAAATTTTATATTTTATAACTCCAGCTGGAGCTTGAACTTCTACTGTTTGATTTTTCTTTGCTCCTAATAAAGCTTTTCCCATTGGAGATTCATTTGAAATTCTATTTTGTGTTAAGTCAACTTCTGTTGAACCAACTATTGTATATGTTACTTCTTCATTAAATTCCATGTCTAATAATTTTACTGTGTTTCCAACTTGTACTGTTTTTGTATCTATTTCAGATTCATCTATTATTTTAGCATATCTTACCTTATTTTCTAATTCAACTATTAAAGCTTCATTTTCTGCTTGTGCATTTTTTGCTTCATCATATTCTGAATTTTCTGATAAATCACCAAATCCTAATGCTATTTTTATTCTTTCTGATATTTCAGCTCTTTTTTCTGTTTTTAAATATTCTAATTCTTTTTCTAGATTATCAAACCCTTCTTGTGTTAATATAACCTCTTTGTTTTCTTCCATATATGTTCATTCCTTTCCGTTTTAAAAAAGTTTATTTTTATCATATTGAATCCCAAATATCTTAATCCTTTTTACTTAATTTGTCAAGCTCTGTACGAACTTTTTTCAGCTCTCTATTTTGTATAAATCCATTCTTTCCTATTAAGTTACTTATTATGCAATTATCTTCATTATATTTTTCTTGTATTGAAAAATAATTTAAATTGCATATATATGATTCATATAATTTTGTTTTATTATAATTGCTTTTTTCATTATTGTTATAGGCAATTTCAATATTTTCAATTATTACTCCTTGATAATAATTACCTAATTTTAACTCATGGTCATTCAAATTTATAATTATTGCATTTCTATTAACCTTAAATTTTTCAAAAAATTCATCTGTATAATCAAAATTTATTATTGTTTTAGCTCTTTTTAATCCTTTTTTACAATTATTTGAAATTGAAAAAATTATATTTTCTTCTTTTTCTAAGTTTATTGATAATCTTCTCATATACTGTATCGTGATTATGAGAGTCCAAAATGGCCTTCAACGCTTTTCCCTGTTCAGCGGAAAGGACCTTACCGGTTCCACCACTTGACAGATTGTTGACAATATCGGAAATATTGAGTTTCTTCCCTAACTCTGTTGCCATAGTGGCCGCAAAATTCGGATCATTGTTAAGAGCGTTAGCCAATTCAATAAGCGTATCGAGGGCGTCTGGTGCTCCGGCTACAAGTGCATCGACCGCAGCCTTCACCTTTGCGTCAACTCCCGATACAGCATTGTTAGCAGCCAATGCAGCAGCATTTGCCTCATCAGTAGCCTTTTGGGCTAGACCTGTTTGTGCTACAGATGCATCCTTGGCCGCATTCGCATCGTCAGTAGCCTTCTTAGCAAGAACTGTTTGTGC
>ERZ834722.1953-NODE-1953-length-17720-cov-3.412850_pt1 | contig 17720 bp, 16 predicted proteins | sample MGYA00519576_ERZ834722 | MGnify/ENA primary metagenome ERZ834722 (study PRJEB31850, sample SAMEA3708759) | human gut metagenome | biome: human gut; feature: human-associated habitat; material: faeces | place: China | collected 2014 ...
ATACGCGTGGCGTTTTCGGGCAACAGAAAAAACGGCGAAGACTGGCGGCAGGCGGTAGCAAACCGTTTCCCCGATTTTGAAATAGGGCTTGACGCATTGCCTATAAGCATCTCCTGCCATGTGGGCGCAGACGCGCTTGGCATAGGAATATCCGTAATATCATAAAGGAATTTAAATAATGGATATAAAATCAAGGTTTAAAAAACGGATAAGGATAGGCGGTATTGTTCTTTCAATATTGCTGCTTGCCCTGCTTACGGCATTATTTACGAGCTTTCGGTTACAAACGGTTCTGCATCAGTTTTAAACGACTGGAGCCTGAGACTTAATATTACCGAACCCTGCTACATAAACAACGCTTGGTGCGGCACGGTGGAAATTCACCAAAACGGCGGCGGATACCCCACAGGTAAAAAGAGCAAGGACATACCCTTGATAGGAAGAATAATATGCGTGGCAGACTCTTACGACGCTATGAGCAGCAACCGCGTGTACCGCAGCAAGCTTTCAAAGGAAGAGATAGAGGAAGAGCTGCGCAGAAACAGCGGCACGCAGTTTGACCCCGAAATTGTAGAGGTATTTTTAAAATTTCTTAACAAAAAAGAATCTAAATAATGTCTACTGAATAATTGCATTAGCAAATGCAATTATATAAAATCGAGTTAAAATCTCGATTTTATGGGTCAAAACCTTTGTTTTGACCGTCAGTATCCATTGATTGTCGCCTGATTTTAAAAAGAATCAAAATGTGATTCTTTTTAAAGTGCAAGGTTTTTTCGCAAAATTGCGCAAAAACCTTGCACCTGAACAATTCAAAAGTTTACACCAACATGCTTGGTTAAGGTACTTTTGAATTGTTCAGCAGGCATTAAATAAGATATAACAAAAATAAATCAGGCTCACCCATAAGTGCTTGGGTGAGCCTGATTTTGTATAATTTACTTATATAGGCGCGTTAATTATGCTTCCATAATCGCTCTGAAATCCTCGCCGGATATTTTCTCTTTTTCAAAAAGAACCTTTGCAACCTCGTGAAGCTTCGGCATAGCGTTGTTAAGCAATTCAAGCGCTTTTGAATACTGCTTCATAACAACAGCCTCTATTTCCTCGTCAATAACGGCGGCGGTTTTTTCGGAATAGTTAGGCGTAGATGAGAAATCGCGGCCTAAAAATACCTCGTTATTATCGTGACCGTAGGTGACAAGCCCCAATTTATCGCTCATACCGAATTTGGTAACCATTTTACGCGCAAGATCGGTGGCGCGCTCAATATCGTTTGAAGCGCCGGTGCATACGTCGTTTTGGGTAAGCTGTTCGGCAGCTCTGCCGCCAAGGAGCGAGCAGATCTGTTCCAGCATCTGATTTTTAGATGTATGACCCTTTTCCTCGGTAGGCAGATACATTGTATACCCTGCCGCCATACCGCGCTGAATGATAGAAATCTGATGAACGGGGTCCTGCGTAGGCAGATAATACGATACGATGGCGTGACCCGCCTCGTGATAAGCGGTAACCTTTTTATCCTTATCGCTTATTATGTGGGATTTTTTCTCTGTACCCATAACAACCTTAATTGTTGCCTCTTCTATTTCCTCCTGCGTTATAGCCTTCTTGCCGTGACGAACCGCAAGCAAAGCCGATTCGTTAAGCAGGTTTGCAAGGTCGGCTCCCGTAAATCCGGCGGTTGACTTTGCAATGGTAGCAAGGTTAACGTCGGGCCCTAACGGCTTTCCGCGCGAATGAACCTTTAATATTTCCTCCCTGCCCTTAACGTCAGGATAGTTAACGGTTATCTGGCGGTCAAAACGACCGGGGCGCAAAAGCGCCTTATCAAGAATATCGGGGCGGTTTGTCGCCGCCATTACAATAACGCCCTCGTTCGCACCGAAGCCGTCCATTTCAACAAGCAGCTGGTTTAAGGTTTGCTCGCGTTCATCGTGACCGCCGCCCAAGCCTGCTCCGCGCTGACGGCCTACGGCGTCTATTTCGTCTATAAATATAATAGCGGGCGCTTCCTTTTTTGCCTCGCCGAAAAGATCGCGCACGCGGGACGCACCCACGCCCACAAACATTTCAACAAAGTCCGAACCGGAAATTGAGAAAAACGGAACCCCTGCCTCGCCGGCAACGGCGCGCGCAAGCAGTGTTTTACCCGTTCCGGGAGGGCCTACCAAAAGCACGCCCTTGGGTATTCTGGCGCCTAACTCGTTATACTTTTTCGGATCCTTAAGAAAGTCTACTATTTCAGACATTTCTTCCTTTTCTTCATCGGCGCCGGCAACGTCGGCAAATGTGGTTTTGCGCTTGCCGTCGTCCTTTCTTACCTTTGCTTTGCCGAAGCCCAAGGTCTTATCTGCACCCATTGAAGCGTTCATACGCTTCATTACGAACACCCAGAACAGAATCATAACGCCGATAAGCAGCACGGTAGGCAGCAAATTCATAATCCATGCGGCTTGTCCGCCCGATTTGTAATCGTATTTAATAACCTTATCGGTTCCCTTGTTCGCTTGGTTGATTTCGGATATTGCGTCCTTAACGTCGTAATAGAAAATCGAGGTGTCGGCTACCGTATAGCGGTATTTTTTGCCGTCGGCACGCTTGGTATAAATAAGCTCGCCGCTGTAAAGATTAAGCTGATACTCCGAAATCTCGTTATTTTTTACCATATCTACAATTTCGTAGTATTTTGTTTCCGCCGTGCTTTTTGATAAATAGTTAACCGACATAACCGCTATTAAAAAAAAGATCGGTATGCCTATAAACAAAAGCACGTTCTTTAAATTCTTGTTCAAGGGACTTTGCTCCTTTCCTATTTATCGGCGTAAACCTTGGGTGAAAGTACGCCGACATAAGGGAGATTTCTGTATTTTTCGTTATAATCAAGGCCGTAGCCTATAACAAACTCATCGGGTATAACCTTACCCACATAATCCGCCGAAATATCCGCCTGACGGTTCGCGGGCTTATCAAGAAACGCGCACACCTTAATGCTTGCGGCGTTTCTGTCAAGCAAAACATTCTTAAGATAAGCAAGCGTAATGCCCGAATCAAGAATATCCTCAACAAGCAGTATGTCACAGCCGTCCGGGTTAATATCAAGATCCTTTTTGAATTTTACAACGCCGGTGGTTTTAGTGCCGTCGTAAGACGATACCGCCATAAAATCAATCTGGCAGTCGCAAGTAATATTTCGCATAAGGTCTGCCATAAACACAACCGCGCCCTTTAAAACGCTTACAAGCAAAAGCTTTTTGCCGGCGTAATCGCGCGATATCTGCTCGCCCAAACGGCGGCATATTTCTTTAATTTCTTCCTCGGTAACAAGTACCTTTTCAACATCCATGTCAAGCGACATTGCTTTAACCCCTCAGTCTGTTTTATTTTGCTCCACCGAAACGGTTATAACCATAACTTTTTCGGTTTTTTTATTTACCGCGCAGCGCTGCGCCGCACCTGCGCCGTATACCCAAACAACGCCCCTATCGTCTGCAATAACAGGAACCGAATTTCTGACGTTTTCAGGTATTTTAAGCTCGTTCATAAGCTTTTTTAACGTTTTTGTGCATCCGCGGCCGGCAAGCCTTATGCTATCGCCGCTCTGTCTTGTTCTTATTACTGATTTTCCTACAATTTTATCACAGTCAAGAGAATTTTTTAATAACAAATTATTAACTTTTTCCCCTTCTGTAAATAAATCGTTAACACGGGTTTCGGTCTTAACGTAATATTGTTTGTTTTCTATAATATTATCGCTGTTTTTTATTATATATAACAGTCCGTTCCTTAACAATGCGGTACTGCCGCACGGCAGGCTTACTCTGCCGCCCTCTTTAAGCGAATATATCTCGTTTATATGAAGGCTGTCAAGCCTTGCACCGTTTAATAAAAGCTCCGCAAACCTTTTTATCGCGCGTTTAAGAACGGCGGGGTGAAAATCGGTAATCTTAAGCGCGCCGTTTACGGTATTGCGAAGTAAATATTCCTCTGCCGCAGCGGTTAAAAAATCCTCGTCCTCGCTTAACGAAATGCAAGCCCTTGCAGCCGCCTTTTCAGCCGACGGATTTACCGATTTAAGTATCGGCACGGCAGTATGGCGAATACGGTTTCTTGTATAATCGTCTGATAAATTGGTGCTGTCGGTAACAAAATCAAGATTATTTTTTTTGCAGTAATCCTCAATTTCAGACCGTGAAGCAAGAATTAAGGGACGTATAAATATACCGCGTTTCGGCGGTATACCGCAAAGCCCTTTAAGCGCAGTGCCGCGCGAAAGATTAAAAAGCACCGTTTCAAGATTATCGCTTGCGGTGTGCGCGGTTGCAATAACACCGCAATTAACCCTTTCTAAAAAGCCGTAACGCACTTCCCTTGCTGCGGTTTCAAGACTTAACCCCTGTATTTTGGCAAATGCCGGTACGTCCGTTCTTTCGCAAAAAAGCGGTATTTCATATTTTTTGCAAAGCTTTTTTACAAACTCTTCATCTCGCAGCGCCTCTTCGCCCCTTATCATATGGTTAAGGTGCGCCGCCGAAAGCGTAATACCGAGCTTTTCCCTAAGCCTATAAAGCGCGTATATCAACGCAACGGAATCCGCGCCGCCCGAAAGCGCCACGGTTATGTTTTTGCTTGCGTCAAGCAATGAAAACTGCTCTATTGCGCTTAAAACCGAATTTTCTATCATCTGTATACGTCCACCGAAGTAAATCTTGTATATCTGCCGTCCCAATGCAGATCTACCGTGCCGATCTCACCGTGACGGTTTTTAGCTACGATACATTCCGCCTTTGTTTGGTCGCTTTTATCCTCGTCGTCCGCTTTCTCACTGTCGTAATACGCGTCGCGGTAAAGGAAGAGAACTATGTCTGCGTCCTGCTCGATAGAGCCCGAATCACGCAGATCCGAAAGTGCGGGACGGTGCGATTTACCCTTTGCCTCGGTACCGCGGGAAAGCTGTGCGCAGGCAATAATAGGAACTTTTAAATCCTTAGCCATTATTTTAAGGTTACGCGTAATTTCCGAAATTTCCTGAACGCGGTTATCGATATTACGCGGCGAGTGCATAAGACCTAAGTAATCTATTACCACAAGGTCCACCTTAGACATTCTTCTTAACTTTGCCTTCATTTCCGGCACAGTTATATTAGAGGTCTCGTCAAAATAGATATTAGCCCCCGAAAGCGCTTCGCCCGCCTGAGCAAGCCTTGTCCACTCGTCGTCGTCAAGCTCGCCCGTTCTGAGCTTTTCGCTTTTAATTCCGGCTTCGCTTGAAAGCATACGCTGCGCTAACTGGTCGCGCGTCATCTCAAGCGAGAAAAAGCACACGGTTTTACCCGTATTCATAGCCACATTGCGCACTATATTAAGCGCAAACGAGGTTTTTCCCATACCAGGTCTTGCGCCTAAAATAATAAGGTCCGATTTATTAAGACCGGTTATCATTTTATCAAGCTCGCCTATACCGCAGGGTATACCCACATAATCGTCGCGCGTTTCGGGGTCGTTCATTTTTGAAAGACGGTCGTAGGTTTCGTTTTCAATAACGCTTTTAATATGTGTAAGACCACTTATTTCCCTGCCCTGACGTATTTCGTAAATACGCTGTTCGGCAGAATCAAGCAGCTTGCCCGAATCAAGCTCGTTATCGTTTATATCCTTTATAATTCCCTGCGCCGCCGTCATAAGCGAACGCGCGTAATAGCGCTCCCTTATAATCGCAACGTATGTAAGCACGTTTGCCGACGAGGGCACGTGCTGGGCTAATTGAGTAAGATATGCCTTGCCGCCGGCTTCATCGTAAACACCGTCGCTTTTAAGCTTTTCAAGCAGTGAAACAAAGTCGATAGTTTGGCTCAGCTCATACATAGACGCCATTGCGGCGTATATTTCCCTGTGCTGCGGAATATAAAAATATTCCGTTTTCATAAGCGTTGCTATATCCGTTAAGCACTTAGGATCTATGATTACCGAGCCCAAAACCGCCTGCTCCGCTTCAACCGAATAAGGCAGTCTGCCGCCGTCAAGATCGTAAATAAGGCGTTCTTCAGCCATTTTATTACTCCGATACCTTTACTGTAAGCTTTGCGGTTATGCCCTGATAAAGCTTAATTTCGGCAGTGTACTCACCGAAATTCTTTATATCGGCAACCTGCATTTTTTTACGGTCTATCTCAATACCGAGGGTATTTTTAATTTCTGCGGCTATTTCCTTAGAGGTAACCGAGCCGAAAAGCTTTCCGCCCGCGCCCGCCTTTGCCTTAATTTCAACGGTTTTACCGTCAAGCCTTGCAGCGGTTTCCTTTGCGGCGGCAATTTCTTCCTTTTTATGGTGCGCCGCCGCCTCTTCGCGGTTTTTAAGCTCGTTTAAAGCCGCGTTATCGGCTTCAACCGCCAATTTTTTCGGGAAAAGAAAGTTTCTTGCATATCCGTCCGAAACGTTGCAAAGCTCGCCTTTTTTTCCGTGACCTTTAACGTCCTGTAACAAAATAACCTTCATTATTGCTCATCCTTTCAGAGTTTAAACTTCCATAATTATCGGGAGTATCATCGGGCTTCTTCTGGTTTTTGCACTTACAAAGCGCGCGGTTCTGTCTTTAATGCGTGTTTTAATTGTAGACCAATCCTTAATACCGTCTACATAGCAGCCCTCAAGTATATCGCACACAAGCTCGTCTATATCGTGCATAAGACGCTCCGATTCCTTAACGTATACAAAGCCGCGGGACACAACGTCCGGTCCCGATACAACCTCGCGCGTAACGCCGTCTATTGAAACGGCTATTATTATAATACCGTCGTCCGCCAAATGCTTGCGGTCGCGCAGAACTATACTGCCTACGTCACCTACGCCGAGCCCGTCTACAAGCACTCTTCCCGCCTGCACCGTTTCGGTCGATTTAAGCGCGGCGCGCGATACCTCTATTACATTGCCGTTATCGGCAATTAAAATGTTTTCTTCGGGAATACCCATCTGCCGCGCTAACATAGCGTGCTTCATAAGGTGCTTCTGCTCGCCGTGAAGCGGTATAAAATACTTAGGCTTTACAATGCTCATCATAAGCTTTAATTCTTCCTGGCAGGCATGTCCCGAAACATGTACGTCGTACATACGCTCGTATACAACGTTAGCGCCGCGTTTCATAAGCTCGTTTACAACCTTGCTTACAAGCTTTTCATTACCCGGAATAGGCGTTGCGGATATAATTATCATATCTCCCGGTATAATTTCAACCTGCCTGTGATCCGAAAAAGCGATGCGGTGAAGCGCCGAAAGCGGCTCGCCCTGACTGCCCGTTGTAACTATTACAAGCTCTTCGGGCGGATAATTCTTTATTGTTTCAATATCAATAAGAACATCTTTGGGAACGTTTAAATAGCCAAGCTCAGCCGCAACCGATACAACGTTTATCATACTTCTGCCTGAAACCGCCACCTTTCTGCCGCAGCGGCAGGCTTCGTCGATTATCTGCTGTATACGGTGAATATTGGAAGAAAAGGTTGCAACCAATATGCGGTGATTTTCCGCCTTTTTAAACAGATTTGAAAAAGAATCGCCTACAATTCTTTCGCTCGGCGTAAAGCCGGGTCTTTCCGCGTTGGTAGAGTCCGACATAAGCGCCAATACGCCCTTTTTGCCAAGCTCCGCAAAACGGCCTATATCTATAACATAATCGTCTATCGGGGTTGTGTCTATCTTAAAGTCGCCCGTTTGAACAACAGTGCCCGCAGGGCAGGTAATTGCAAAGCCCACGGCGTCCGGTATAGAGTGGTTAACGTGTATAAACTCTATTTCAAACTTACCGAGCCTTACCGTATCGCCCGGATTTGTAACGTTAAGCTTAGCCTCGTTTAAAAGCTTGTGCTCGCGCAGCTTACCCTCGATAAGACCAACAGTAAGGCGCGTTGCGTAAATAGGCACGTTAAAATTGCGCAGCAAATAAGGTATAGCGCCTATATGGTCCTCGTGACCGTGCGTTACTACAAGACCTTTTATTTTATCCTTGTTTTCAAGCACATAGGTAAAATCGGGTATAACGATATCTATACCCGGCATTTCCTCATCGGGAAACGCCATACCGCAGTCTACAAGCATCATATCCCCGTCGTATTCATAAAGGGTGATATTTTTGCCTATTTCACCAAGCCCGCCGAGCGGTATTATTTTAAGCGGCTTTTGGGGTGTTCTGCCCGAATAACGGCGCTTTAAGCCGGTCTGCGGCTGTTTTTGCGGCACCGATTTTCTTTCGGTTTGCGGTTTTTGCGCATTTCTCTTCGGCTTAGTATTATCGGCAGCCTTATTTTCCGTTTTCGGTTTTCTGTTATAAGTCCTTTTCGGTTTATTCTGCGCTGTCTTTGCCGTGTTCCTTATACTTTCATTCTTTTCTTTTTTTTCATTCATCAAATAGTGATCCTCCAAATTAAGTTTATGTATTAGAATATACTGCCTTAACACGCACGGGCAGTATAGAATAATCAAAATATACAATATATATTTTACAGGCACAAAGCCTTGCTTGTCAAGTGATTTTGCGATAATTTATTATTGGCATAAAAATTTACCCGTATTCAAAGATAATTTTTACCCGTATTTTTATTCACGCCCAAAACTCCGCCTATCATAGCCGAAAGAATAATAATAACCAGGTGAAACAAGGTATTTCCCGTAACTGCGCCGCGGTTGATTATAAGCGAGGCAAGAGTTATTAAGGCAAAGGAAGCAAAGCCCACCGCCAAACCGATAAGCCACCCTTTAGAACCCATTTTTCGCGCTAAAAACCACGCCGCCGCAAATGCGCCCGCCGCCGCGGATACGGTTGCAAACACCGCCGCATATTTAAGACCGCCCGAAGCAAAGCAGCAAACGCCCGAAAATATTGCAATAAATACGGCGGTAACCGCCGCCTCCAATATAAACGCCTTAATATAATTTATATATGCGGCGTCGCCCTTTATAAAGCTTTTATCCTTATTCATAAAAAATCCCCTCCCGTATATTACTATTCGGGAGGGACAAAACATATTCTGCTTTTTATTTAGAAGCCGTATCGTCGTGCACGGTAAGGTTGGTTTGCAACGCCCAGCGCGCAACCGTAAGCTTTGAATGGTCGCTTGCCGATTCGATAACAAGCGTATCCTCCTTAAGTGAAATCACCCTGCCGTAAATTCCGCCTATGGTAATTATTTCATCGCCCACCTGAAGATTATCGCGCATTTTCTTTTCTTCTTTTTGCTTTTTGCGCTGAGGACGTATAAGCAAAAAGTACATAGCGCCGAAGATAACCGCAAGGTAAATTACCATAACAATAATGCTTTGCGGACCGCTTTGCTTAGAAGTATCTGCGGCAAGCGTGTAAATGTTTAAATTCATTGATATTAACCCTCCAAGATAACTGATAGTACAATTATATCCTAATTTTTACAGTATTGCAAGATTTTTTTAATTTAACTTTTTTCTTCGGTCTTTTTTACGTCCTTATGGTGCTTTTTGCAGCGCGAAACCAGCTTTACGTCGTCTCTGTGAACCTTGTAAGGCATAAGGTCTCCGTCAATCGGCTTTACAAACAGGTTTCCTGTTATAAGATTTACGTCTGTTACCGTTGCAAGCCCGTCTGCGGTTTTAACCGTTGAGCCAACGGCGGGCGTAAGCGAATTAAGATACTCATAAGCGTCCTGCTCGTATTTTAAGCAGCACATAAGCCTGCCGCAGCTGCCCGAAATTTTTGTAGGATTAAGCGAAAGCCCCTGCTCCTTTGCCATTTTGATAGATACGGGCTGAAAATCGTTTAAAAACCGCTTACAGCAATAAGGCTGACCGCAAATACCGAGACCGCCTAACATTCGCGCCTCGTCCCTTACTCCTATCTGGCGCAGCTCTATGCGCGTGTGAAGACGTGCGGCAAGATCCTTAACAAGCTCCCTGAAATCAACGCGGCCGTCCGATGTAAAGAAAAATACTATTTTATTTGCGTCAAACGAATATTCAACCTCAACAAGCTTCATATCAAGCTTATGTGAAATTATAAGCTCCTCGCAAAGCTTAAAGGTTTCCGTCTGCTTTTTCTTGTTTTCCTCTAATCTTTTAAAATCGCGCTCGGTAGCCTTGCGCAGCATTTTTCGAAGCGGCTTTACAATAGCGCCGTCGTCTACGCTGTGGTTAGCTTCGCTTACCGTGCCGAACTCGTTGCCGTTTTGAGTGCCTACGATTACGCTGTCACCGATATTAACGGTATTGCCGTCGGGATCAAAATAGTACGCCCTGCCGCCTTCTTTAAATTTCACTGATATAACCTCGGTCATATATTCCTCCGAAATATTATTTGTTAAGCTCTGCCGCTTTGCACACAAGCGCGCAAAACAGCAGACTTAAATTTATATTGGTGTTAAGGCTTTCTTCAAAGCCGGAAATTTCGTCATAAAAAGCCGCAAGCGATTTTGCGGTAAGCAGATTACGCCGATTTTCCTTAAGGCTTTTTGCCGCGCACAGCTTTAATTCCTTTAAAAACGCCGCTGCCGCAACCCTGTTTTTTTCAAACGCGGCTGTAATTTTAAGCATTTCGGCGTCCTCGCCCGATAAAAAGTATCTTATAAAATCATCAGCCGCCGAAACCGCTTTTTCGCCGCCGCCGTTTAAGGTCTCAAGCGCCGCGCCGATATTTCCGTTTGTTTCGGAAAGCGCCGCTTTGATCTGCTCCGGCGGAAATTTGTAAACAGCCTTAATATATTCCTCGGCGGCATCAAGCTCAGGTACGCCGAGCGATAAAACCGTACACCTTGAAATAACGGTGTCAAGCAGTGCCGCCTTGCTTTGTGCGATCAGTAAAAACAGCGTGTTTCCGGGCGGCTCTTCAAGCACCTTTAAAAGCGCGTTCTGCGATTGCTCGTTCATAGTGTCCGCCATATCTATTATAAAAGCCCTGCCGTTTGCTATATGCGGTTTTACATACGCCTCGTTCCTCAAACTGCGTATCTGAGCCACGGTAATATTCTTCTTGCCGTCCTCAGGCGCCGCAATATATATATCGGGGTGACTGCCTGCCCCCGCCAAGCGGCAGCTTTCGCACGCGCCGCAGGGTTTTTCTTCGCCGAAGCATAAAAACGCTCTTGTTAAAAAGCCGGCAAGCGTATGCCTGCCCGTTCCCTTTTCACCCTCGATTATCACGGCGTGCGGCAGGCGGTTTTCTTTAATTGCGCATAAAACCGACCCGTTTATTCTTTCATTACCGATAAGCGGTCCAGTCATAAAACGAAGCCGACCTTTTTCATAGCTTTAAGATAGGTTCTGCGCGCGGTATATTCAGCCTTTTGCGCGCCCGCCTTATAAAGGCGTTCAAGCTCGCCCTTGTCCTTAATTATCTCGTCGTGTTTTTGCTTTATCGGGGCTAATTCGTCGGCCACTGCCTCGCCTACCGCAAGCTTAAATTCGCCGTAGCCGCGGCCTTCGAACTCGCGCTCGATCTCGGCAACGGTTTTGCCGGTAACAGCAGAATAAATTGTTATAAGATTGGATACGCCGGGCTTATCTTCGGACATTATAACGCGCGAATCCGAATCGGTAACGGCGCGCTTGAATTTACGGATTATATCGTCCCTGCTGTCAAGTATGGCGATCCATGAATTAACGTTATCGTCTGATTTGGACATTTTTTTAGTCGGGTCCTGAAGCGATTTGATACGCGCGGCGGCTTTGGGAATAAAGCCATCCGGCAAGGTGAACACATCGCCGTAAATATTGTTAAAGCGGCTGCCGATATCCCTTGTAATTTCAATATGCTGCTTTTGGTCCGCTCCCACCGGCACAAGATCCGCCTGATAAAGCAGTATATCCGCCGCCATAAGCACCGGGTAAGAAAAAAGACCTACGTTGATATTATCGGGGTGCTTTTGGCTTTTATCCTTAAACTGAGTCATACGCGACATCTCACCGAACTGCGTATAACAGGAAAGAAGCCACGAAAGCGCGGTATGCTCCGGAACGTGCGACTGTATAAAAAGGGTGCTTTTTTCGGGATCGATACCGATTGCCAAAAGTATTGCGTAAGTAGAATATATCTGACTGCGAAGCTTGGCCGGCTCCTGCCTTACGGTTATTGCATGAAGATCGGCAACAGCGTAAAAGCAATCATATTCCTCTTGCAGCAAGGGCCAGTTTTTAAGCGCACCCAAATAATTTCCAAGGGTTAAAAGCCCGCTCGGCTGTATTAAGCTTAATACTCTTTTTTTATCACTCATATCCGTTCCGTCCTTCAAAAGTATTCATATAATTATAGCACAAAATAAGTCTTGTTACAAGCCTTACTTTATAAGCTTATCGGGGTGGCGCTTTGCAATAACCGAAAACGCGTCGTAGGCTATATCCGCCGCAAGGGCTATATCCTCGTCCGACAGCGCGGCGTTTATAAAGTGGTTGTGGTGCGAGGCTATAAACAACCCGCGCGAAACGCACTCGGCAACCCATTCCTGATGGAGCATAAGGCTGTTATCGTTTGCAATACGCATATAGAAAAGCGCGGGCTCGCCCGATATCACAAGATCAAAGCCGTTTTCCTTTGCCGCCGCTTTAAAGGCAGAGGTTAATTTTTCACCCTTTTCTTTAAAAAGACGCGGCGTATCAAGGCTTATCATTTTGTTAATGCAGGCAATAGCCGCGGCAAACGGCACGGCGCTCATCCAATAAGAGCCGGTAAACGAAAGCGATGAAGCCGCCGCCTTTAAAAACTCCCTGCCGCACGCGGCCGACATATTGTAGCCGTTTGCAAGCGCCTTGCAAAAGCAGATAATATCCGCCTTTATTCCGTAATAATGATCGCTGCCCTTAATATCCAACCTGAAGCCCGCGCGCACGTCGTCCATAATAAGCACTATGCCGTGCTCGTCGCAGAATTTTCTTACCTGCTGCCATTTTTCCTTTGTGGCGCAAACGTTATCGTAAAAATTACCGTGATCGTACGGCTGGGCTATAAGCGCGGCAACATCGCCGCCGGTTTCCTCCCATACCCTTTCAAGCGCTTCCGTATCAAACCACGGCACTATAACGTTGTTTGCAACGTCTTCGGGCAGTATGCCGGGGTAATCGGCTTTCATAGCCCACGGGTCGTTCCCGTGATAATAGCCCTTAAAGAAAATTATTTTTTTCTTTTTGGTAAAGGCACGGGCGCAAAGCATTGCAAAGGTGGTGGCGTCGGTTCCGTTTTTCATAAAATACGCCCAATCCGCCGTTTCCACCGTGTTTACAAGCAGCTCTGCACATTCAACCATTTTGTATGAAGGCGCGGTAGTGCAGTTGCCGTCCTTAAGCTGTTTTATTGCGGCGGCGTCAACGTCGGGGTCGTTATAGCCCAAAACATTCGGTCCGTAAGCGCACATAAGGTCTATGTAACGGTTGCCGTCCATATCCCAAAAATATGTACCCTCTGCCTTAGAGCTTATAAGCGGCCACTTTTCAAGCGGCAGGAAAAGTCCTTCGGACGGTCCTAAATGACCGTATATACCGGACGGAATAACATTAAGCGCACGATCAAACCACTCGCGGCTTTTTTTATGTGAATATTCAGGATATTTACTCATTTTAAATCCCCTCTCAAGCTAAGTATACCGAAACGCGGTCAAGTATACGGTTTATGTTATCTACCATTGAAAGCACGCCTGCCAAGCGTATATTTCCCTTGCACATTTCGTTTATTGTGGAAACCTTACCGGCAAACAGCCCGTTTGCAAGCTCTATACTTGCAAACTCCATTAAAGCGCGCGGGTTTTCGGGCGCAGACTTTATTGTTGTAAAATGATGGTCCTTAACGCTTACTGTAACCGCCGCCTTATCCTTAATGCCAAGGTAAACGTCGCCGTCTGGCGTGTTTTCGGCGGATATTCTTGCAATCGTGTCGGTATTTGCAAGCGCTGAAACCGCGCCTGCTATAACGTACATTGTAAGCAGTGTGTTTTCTTCAAAAAAAGCGGGATCGGCAAGCGCTTTTGCATCGGGCCTCAGCACCTCTTCAAGCCTTGCGGTAAGCTTAGTAAAGGGTCCCGTTAAAAATTTAAGCAGCTTTACGGCGCCCTTTACGGGAACGCCCGGCTTGCTTTCGTTTATTAAAAGGTTAAACCTTTCTGGTGATGAAAAATTCATTTTGCAGTCTGCGCCGCCGCTGCCCTCGGTAATCCTACAGCCCGCGTTATCAAAGTGAAACGTGCGGCAGGGCCCTTCCTTAACGTCAAAGCACAGCGCCACGGGCTTTTTTATTTCCTTTAAAATTTCCTTTGCCTTAGCGTCAAGCCCGCACAGGTTCTCAAGCGCGCCCAAAACCCCGTACATATTAACGTAAGCCATTGCCTTTTGATCAGTCATTTTCGGTTTCCTCCTTTTGTTTGTCAAGCGAGAGCGAAAAGCTCGGTATAAATTCCTTTAAAAAAATGTCCGCTTCGGGGCAGTGCATATCCTCTACCGCCCTTCTTACGGTTTTTTCTGCGTCAAAAAATTCAAGATTGCCGGTATTAAGCTCCTCTATGCACTTTATCAGCGCCGAAAGCTTGTCCGCCGCTTTAATGATCCGTGCGGTGTTTTCATCGGGCGAATATATTTTTTCAAAATCTTTCTTAAAATCATCAGGCAGCATATCGGTAAGAGTTTTGCCTGCTGCCGCCTCAATTTGCTTATATGCGGTTTTAATTTCACTGTTGTAATACTTTATGGGCGTAGGCATATCGCCCGTTATTATCTCGGTAGTATCGTGAAACATTGCCGCGGTCGCCGCAAAGCATGCATCGTAATCGCCGCCCAGACGCTCGTTTCCTATAATGCAGAGCGCGTGTGCGATAAAAGCCGTTTCAAGCGAATGCTCACTTAAATTTTCACGGCGGGTATTGCGCATAAGCCCCCAGCGGTAAATATTTTTCATACGGGACAGCACAGCATAAAAATGATTTTGCAAAATAATTCACGTCCTTTGTTGAATATTATATCATTTAATGTTATAATATCAATAACTAATTTTAAAAAGGACGTATTTTAATGGGATTTTCTTCTTCAAAGCTGACTGCACTAAGGCCCCAAAAAGAAAAATACTTTTCGACTTTTATAATTGCACTTGTTACCGCAGCGGCGCTTTTTGTGCCGTATATGATACTCGGCGAAGGGTATTTTACCTTTTACGGCGATTTTAACGTTCAGCAAATACCGTTTTATCAGCAATGCCATAAAGCGGTAAAGGAGGGAAATATTTTCTGGAGCTGGACTACCGATCTCGGCGCAAACTTTATAGGCTCTTACAGCTTTTATTTGCTCGGCAGTCCGTTTTTCTGGCTTACGATTCCTTTTCCAAACTTTATGGTTCCCTACCTTATGGGACCGCTGCTTATTTTAAAATTCGCCTGCGCGGCGCTAACTTCATACTGCTATATCCGCCGCTTCACACGCACCTCGTCTGCGGCAAGGCTGGGCGGTCTGCTTTACGCCTTTTCGGGCTTTTCGGTTTACAACATATTTTTTAACCACTTTCACGAGGCGATAATTTTTTTTCCGCTGCTTCTTTTATCGCTTGAGCTTCTTATAACAGAAAACCGCCGCTTTGTATTTGCCCTTACGGTTGCCCTGTGCGCCGTAAGCAATTACTTTTTCTTCTTCGGAATGGTTGTTTTCATGGTTATATACTTCTTTGTACGGCTGTTTTCGGGCGCAATAAGGCCCCGTTTTTCGCGTTTTATCGCCCTTGCGTTCGAGGCGGTGCTCGGCGTTGCGCTTGCCGCGTTTTTACTTCTTCCCAGCGTGCTTGCCATACTCGGAAACGAGCGTATTTCAAGCATACTGCTCGGTTGGAACGCCATTATGTACGGCAAGGAGCAGATATACGGCAATATTTTCGAATGCTTCTTCTTTCCGCCTGATATTCCCGCGCGGCCCGTATTCTTTCCGGGAGCGGACGTTAAGTGGTCCTCGCTCGGCGGATGGCTGCCGTTATTCAGTATGGTCGGCGTGTTCGCGTGGTTTTCAAACCGCAAGGGCAGCTGGCTTAAACGCGTAATCGGCATTTGCATATTTATGGCGCTTGTACCGATTTTAAACAGCGCGTTTTACGCATTTAACACCGCTTATTACGCAAGATGGTTTTATATGCCCATACTTATGATGTGCCTTGCCACCGTTTCGCTTACGGAGGACGACAGCGTAAACTGGTCCTCGGCATATAAATGGGTATTCGGAATTACCGCTGCAATAACCCTTACAATAGGTCTTTTCCCGCAAAAGGATTCAAAGGATAATATTATTTTCGGGCTTTACTCCCAAAGCGAGGACGGTATGTATGTTTTCCGCTATTGGGTAACCTGCGCGATCGCAATAGTAAGCCTTATAATACTCGGTATGCTGCTTAAGACACTTAAAAGCGACCGTCAGGGCTTTTACAGGGGCGCTGTTGCCTGCGTTTGCATTATAGCGGCGGTTTACGGCAATTTCTTTATTGCCTGCGGCAGATCGCACTCTTACGAAATTAAAGAGGTTATGATAGACCAGCTTATAGAGGGCAGCGTGGATCTTGAAAAAAGCGACGGATACCGCATAGACGTTTACGACGGTGTGGATAACACCTCTATGTATTTGGGTTATCCCGGAATCAACGCCTTCCATTCGGTGGTTCCCGCTTCGATTTTTGAATTTTACGATTATATCGGCGTTGAGCGCAGCGTAGGCAGCAGACCCGAAGTAAAGCAGGCGGCAATACGTCCGCTTTTATCGGTCAAGTACCTTTTAAACCGCAAAAACGGCGAAAGCTTTCTTGACGAGGACGACGAGCCGCGTATGCCGAATTATGAATACGTAAAAACAAGAGGCGGATACTATATATATGAAAACAAAAATTATATCCCCTACGGTTTTTCTTACGACTATTATATGAGCTATGATTTTTGCGATTCATATTCAAAATCCAACCGCGCCCAGCTTATGCTTAAGGCAATATTGCTTGACGATAAGCAGATTAAAAAATATTCCGATATACTTGAAAATATCGAAGCTACCGATACCCCGCCCTACGATTACGACGAAGGCACTACCCTTTCCCTTACGGACGAGGCTATGGAATACGACTGCGAAAAACGCAGAGAAACGGCGGCTTTATCCTTTAAAACCGATAATCACGGATTTACCGCAAGGGTTACCCGCGATAAGTCAAATCTTGTTTTCTTCTCGGTTCCGTACGACGAGGGCTGGAGCGCTTACGTTAACGGCGAGCCTGCCGAAATTGAAAAGGTAAACGCAGGCTTTATGGCGGTTAAGGTGGATAAGGGAACCAGTGAAATACGCTTTGAATATAAAACGCCGGGGCTTGTAAACGGGCTTATGATAACGGGCGGAGCGTGTGTTTTATTGCTTATTTACATTTTAATATTTACGCTTTATTCCAAAAATCACCCGTCGGACACCTGCTATCCCGAAGGCGATATGCTGATAGCAAAATGGCGCCTTGAGGACCGCGAGGACGCGCGCAGACTTTTGGCTGAACGCTTTGAGGACGGTGCAAAGGAAAGCATATTAAGCGATGACGCCGAAATTGAAATTCCGCATATGGAAAACGGCTTTTCTGGCGGATTTAAAATAGACTCGGAGCTTTTTGACGATAAGGAAGACGAAGAATAGCCAAAACAACAGCTTACGCTGATTATATATAAAATATTATGAACTCTACCGTCTAACGGAGAGTATCGGAGGTAATTTTATGTCAAAGTTTCAAAAA
>ERZ834722.1965-NODE-1965-length-17639-cov-3.527070_pt1 | contig 17639 bp, 30 predicted proteins | sample MGYA00519576_ERZ834722 | MGnify/ENA primary metagenome ERZ834722 (study PRJEB31850, sample SAMEA3708759) | human gut metagenome | biome: human gut; feature: human-associated habitat; material: faeces | place: China | collected 2014 ...
CGGCCTGCCCGTCCATATCGTAAGCCGTTAGTTCCACCGGCAGGATATTCCCGCCGCTCTCTATGGAGTTTACTGTGACTGCCATCCGTTGTCCTTCGATACGCACCGTACCATATAGCGGAGTATTGGCAGGTACAAGCACACCGCCCACTTGCAGTGGTTCCAGCAACCGGAACTTCAGTCATGCTCCGGTGGTCACTGTCTGGTCTTCGGCCACGCAGGCACGTATCGTATTGGCTCCGGCAAGCTGTCCGCCGCCCACGGCAGTGGCAAAACCGTAATTGCGGGGTATCGTGTCGGGTACCGGAGGTACGGCCAGTGACGAAACCACATTCTCCGTGGCACGTCCGGCAGCTATGGCGGCAGGATTGCCGGTACCGGTACCCCCGGCAGGCTGTATGTTCTTCACCTGTCCGCCCGTTTGTCCGGGGAAATAGCGTGCCGCCATCTCATACGACTTTTCCATCAGTTCCAGCGGGTCTTGTCCTTTCCGTTCACGTTCCAGCTTTTCGTTAAGCTCCTTTACCTGCCGTTCCAGTTCGTCCACCCTCGGACTCTCCTTCGGTTCCTTATAGAACGAGGTGATCTGTCTTGAAATCTGCCGCTGTTTTTCTCTGGACTTCCGGATAGCATCCGCTTTCGGTACATCTTCTTCCGGCTTCAGCCCGTCCGTTGTGTCCGGCATCAGATAGCCACCTGCCATGTCCTGCAAGGTTCTCACTTTTTCTTGCCTGCGTTTCTTCATCTCTTCCAGTTCATAAGCCTTCTGTTTGTCGGCCATCGTCTCCGGTGCGATAGCGTCGGGTATCGTCGTATTGATCCCCGCCATTCCTTCCACCGTTTCTGGCGTGTCCGGTTTGAAGATAAACCAGATGAACCCGGCACAAAGCAGGGAGAGGACTGTCACCACGCCATAGAATTTCAGCTTGTCGGCAACCTTGCGGTTTAACTTCTTCTCCTTTTCGGATGCGGGTTCCGCTTTCTGCGTTTCTTTATTCTTTTCTTCTTTCTTATCGGATTGTGTCATTGGATACATTGTTTTTTAATGGTTGGATACTGTCCGTTTGGGGAAGCGCAATCCTTTGGAGATGCTGTACCTCAATCGGAAATTTGTCTGTCCCGCAGAAACCGCCCACGATGTAGGCAAGGTCGATGGCGGCGAAGAGTCCGAGCAGGTAAAGGATGATAATCCTTTGCTGCCGGTAGCTCAACCGTTGCCACCGTCTGCGGAGTTTTGCTATATGTCGGTCTTTCTCCGTTCTGAACGAGTGGAAGACCTTTTTTATACCGTTATCTTTCATACTGTCCGATGTCCCTGTTTTCGATGATGGTAAAACTCTCTATCAGAAAGCCCTGCGGGTTGTTGTCGCTCCGGGTTACATTCCTCAGACGGCAGGTGGTGACAAGCGACCTTTCGGTAACGCTGCTCGAACGGATGATGTGCTGTCGGCTATAGGTCTTCATCTCGTAGGGATAACTATTGAAGTTCCCCTGTATGCTGTCCACCGTCAGCGTCTGCGAGATGTTTCCCGCGATCATCCGGTTGAAGTAGCCTTTCTCCTGCAAGTTCCGGTAGTAACCGATGGCACTTTCATCCGAAAGGTAAAGGGCACGCTGGATGTTGCTTTCAATGGCGCTCTTGTCCGGTGACAGGGTGAAAAACAGTTCGTGGAAACGTCTGATATGTTCCCTCGCTTCCACGGGGCGGTTCTGCTGCACGTCCTGCGAGAGTGCCAGCATCAGCGACTTTCCGCTGTCCAACACATAAATTTTCTGCCGCTGCGCTTCTGCAAACTCGTATGCCTTTCAGGTGGCGAAGACCGTTACCAGTGCGCATACTCCCAGGAATACCATTCCGAACAGCCGTAGCTGCCGGAATGATGTCTCGATGTTTTTTAATGATTTGAACTCCATGTCTTCTTTCTGTTTTTTTAAGTGATACGTTTAGAACATTTTCTTGATGCGTCCGGCTACCGATCCGCCGACTGCCCCACCGACTGCCGCCGCACCGTTTCCTGCCATCTTCCCTGCACTGTTGGCCTTCTGCCCGTAAGCTCCCGCACCGCCTGCCTGGATAATCCACGAGGACACCGTGGGAACGCAGAAATAACCGATGATACCTATAATCATAAAGATGCAATAAACGCTGTTCGAAGCATCCGGTATAAATGTCGGGTCCTGCATCTGTTTGATATCCTGCTGCAACATCAGAACCTGTATGCGCGAGAGGATAGCACCGAACAGATCACCCACGGGCAGCCATAAGTAAATACAGATATAGCGTGACAGCCAGGTAGTGAGCGTACTCTGGAATCCGTCATAAACGGCCAGCGCAAAGGAGATTGGCCCCAATATGGAAAGGACAATCAGAAAGAAAGTCCTCAGCGTGTCTATCAGTAGCGAAGCTGCCTGAAAGAACAGTTCCAACAGTTCGCGGAACCATTGCCGCACCTTTTCCCCCATGTCATACACCGCCTTCTGCCCGTACATGTTTATCATCGTGTCCATGTCCCCCAGCGACCAGCCAAGCTCGTCTATTTTCTTGTCAAATTCCTCATCACTCACAAGGAAAGCCTTTGCCGGGTCACGCAGCATCGCCTCCCGTTCCAGTTCGTCCTTCTCTTCCTGATACTTCCTCATGTCGAAAGTCTGCTGTTCAACCAGTGAGGAAGTGGCACTGCATACGGGGGAAAGAATCCCGTTGATTGTCCCCAGCACCATAGTAGGAAAGAACATGATGCAAAGGCCCAGCACAAACGGTCTGAAGAGTGGGAACACGTCTATCTCTTCCGCCCTTGAAAGGGACTGCCACACCCGGTAAGCCACGTAGAACAGGGCACCGATACCCGCCACTCCCTTTGCCACGCTTGCCATATCCTCGCACAGCGGCATCATTTCATCGTAAAGCGAACGCAGCAACTCATGCAGGTTCGTCCAGTCTATTGATAGTAATACCATAGTCTATCTTTTTTTAATGATGAATGATTACCAGTAACGCTGGTCGTGTGTCCCGTACAGGGCAAGCACCCGTCGGGAATCCCTCTTCTTCTTGCTGCGCAGGTACGATATGCCGATATTCTTTCGGGTATAGTACCATGTCAGGTTCTTGTATTCCAGCACTTCGCCGTATATCCGGTTGATGATGTCCAGCCGTTCCTTGTCGGTCATCGAGAGTCCGGTAGCCGTGGTCACTTCCTTCAAGTCCAGCAGCAGGTTGCTGCTTTCTTCAAGCAGCCGGTTATACCCGAAAGCAATGGCCGAGAGTTCTTCCACGGTGAAGTTCGGGTCGCCCATCATCGTATTGAAATTGGTCACGTAAATATCGCTGATGTCACCTACCAGAAGGATAGTCTGTTGTACCTTGCGTGCCCCTTTTACGAGATCGTGTACGGATTTCAAAGTGTCGTAGTAGGCCTTTCCCTGCTGGTAAATCTTTACAGTCTCCTGAAAGTTACTTCACATGTTCTGTGCCGTTGTGGAAGTCTGTACAATTTCATTGGCCGAGTTTACAATGCCTTGAGCAAGGTTCGTAGGGTCTATCACTGCCCACTGTGCTTTGCTTGTCACCGAAAGGGACAGCATTGCCATGAATAAAATTATCATTCTCTTTTTCATGCGTCTATCTCCTTTCTTTGGTAAGTAAATACCGGCTGTCGTCATCACGGGCAAACAGTCCGTAACAGCCGAACAGCAATACCTCGCTTCCGCGGAAATACCCGATACATCCGGCATCCTTGTTCCCGTGCAGGAAAAGGTCGTCCCCTTTCCGAAGCGGGATATTGATTTCGGTATAACTCATTTCTCCGGCGAACAGCGTAGCCTTGTAGCCCTTGAATCCGTCCGTCACATGGTTGGATTTACGGATTGTCAGCGTGGAGCCGCCTTCCTTGTTCATTCAGTGACCGCAGATGCGGTCGTGTTCCAGTTCCTTCTTCATTTCCCCGATCAGGTTCAGCAGATCCAGATTGGTCAGGGTCGCATCTCCGAGTGCTTCCCTGCATTGGCTTAATAAATCTTTCTTACTCATTGTTGTCTATAGATTAATATGGTTACTTGTTTTCCTGCCGTTTGCTTTCGGCAAGTTGTTTGATAGCCAGCTCGATGTTTCCGCCCAGCTTTTCCGTAAGGCGGGTAAGTTCCAGTTTCTCAGTCTCTTCGGTGGTGTAGCAAAGGTACTCTTCAGCCGAAACTTCTGTCGCATATACCGCACTTTGCGTACCGCCAAGCCCAATCCAGACCTCTTTATAAAGGCGGTTCGCCGCATTGGCAAGATTGATAGAAAGTATCTGGCTGCGTTCCTTGTCCGTCAGGCCGAGCAGGTTCTGTATCTGGTCGAACTTGTTCTGATACTTCCGCTGATCGAGCAGTATTTTGCAGTCACTGTTGTTGATAATCGTCTCTTTCACAACGGGGGAAGAGATAATATCATCCACTTCCTGCGTCACTACAACCGCCTCTCCGTAAAACTTTCTGACTGTTTTAAAAAGATAACGGATGTAGTTTGCCATACCTTCCTTGGCGATTGCCTTTCAGGCTTCCTCAATTAATATCATCTTGCGGATACCTTGCAAACGTCTCATTTTATTAATGAACGTCTCCATGATAATGATGGTGACAACCGGAAAGAGGATTGGATTATCCTTCACAACATCCAACTCGAATACAATAAACCGTTTGTTCAGTAAATCCAGTTCCTTGTCCGAGTTCAGCAGATACCCGTATTCACCGTTCTTATAATAAGGTTCCAGCACATTCAGAAAACCGTCCACATCAAAGTCCTTCTCCCGCACGTTCTTGTCCGCCAGCACTTTGCGGTAGTCCTTCCTTACAAAGTCATAGAACGAGTTGAAGTTCGGCTTTATCTTCCGGTTCTTCTTTATCTTTTCGATATACAGGCTGACCGCATTCGAGAGCGCCACCTCTTCCGAACGTCGGGGCGGTTCGTCCTCCCTTTTCCAAAGGGTGAGTATCAGTGTCTTGATGCTGTCCCGCTTCTCGATGTCATACTGGTAATCCTCCGTGAAAAACGGATTGAAAGAAATCGGATCATTTTCCTTGTATGTAAAATAAATCCCGTCATCCCCTCCGGTCTTCTGATGTATCAGGTCACAGAGTCCCTTGTACGAATTTCCGGTGTCCACCAGCAGGATATGCGTCCCTTGTTCCCAGTACTGTCTCACAAGGTGGTTGGTAAAGAAACTTTTCCCGCTGCCGCTGGGGCCGAGTATGAATTTGTTTCTGTTGGTCACTACCCCTTTTTTCATGGGCAAATCCGATATGTCGAGGAAGACGGGCTTTCCCGTCAGCCTGTCCACCATGCGGATGCCGAAGGGAGAGAGCGAGTTCCGGTAACAGGTTTCAGCCGTGAAGAAACAGAGTGCCTGCCCGGTAAACGTGTAGAACGTCTCTTCGGCCGGAAAGTCCGCTTCATTTCCCGGTATGCCCGCCCAATAGAGAGCCGGAAGGTCGGTCGTGTTATGGTGCGGAGTACATTCCATCAATGCCAGTGCGCTTCCCACGTCATTCTTCACCCTGCGGAGTTCGTCCCCGTTTTCCGCCCATGCGACGATGTTACAATGGCAGCGCACGGATTGCAGTCCGTTACTGTGCGCCTCATTCAGGTATTCGTCCAGCCACTCCTTGTTGATCTGGTTGCTGCGGCTGTACCGGGAAAGCGACTGCATGTTTTTCGCCATCTTCTCGAAACGGGAAAGGTTTTCGTTACTGTCGTCTATAAATATCCACTGGTTGTAGATATGGTCGCAGGGCAGCATCACGCCCACGGGGGCGGCATAGCTCAAACGGCAGTCCGAGCGGTCTGTCGAGAGGCGTTCGTACCGCCCGTCCGTCCTCACTTTTCCCGGCAGATAGTCGAGGTCGGAGAGCGTGTGCAGGCAGAGCCGCTTATCTCCGATACGCATCCCGTCCGGATTCAATTGCATGTCCTGCAACATGGTAGTTCCGTCTGCCGAGAGCGTAAGGTACCGTTCGATAATGCCCGGTTCGTTTTCCGTTCCCGTAATCTCTTCCGTGGTCAGCCGTTCCAGCCTGACAAGCCCGCTGTCATTGACGATACTTTCAAACTGTCCCACCGCTTCCATGAATCGCTCCACCGTTTCCTTGTCCCTGATTTCCTTCGGCACCAGAAAACCACGGCAGAGCGTGTTCCAGTTGCTTTGCTGCCGGGAGCGCTCTTTGGTGGTCTTGGTGAGAAACAGGTAGCAGGTGTGGTGCAGGTAGGGACGTTCGTTGAAGTGGCGTTCAAAACTGCGGGAGAGAAAGCTGAGCTCGTCCCGGCGGATGTCCGGCTCGTATTTCTCCGTGATGAAAATATCCTGTTTGTGCAGGATTGAATAGTTCGGCAACACCTTGATTGCCTTCGCTCATGTGGCGTGCATCGCCTCATATTCTGCGGATGATACCGAAAACACTTCCGGCAGTGTGACCCGGAAAGCGACCGTGATATCGGCGTCCTTGCTGACGATGCAGCCGTGTTCCACCGCCATGATGGGAAACTTGCTTTCCAGTGTGGATGCTTTTAATATACTTCTCATAATTTACGATTGTTGTTTGTTGATCAGACGTGTGATACGTTTTCGTGAGAGGATTCTCCGGGGATGCTGCCGGGCCGCGAACAGCTTCATCAGTCCGTGGCTGCCGTATTTACGGTTCAGCGTAAAGGTCAGCCATACCAGTACCGTAGCCGCCGATACCCCGAAACCGATGCAGATTCACTGTCCGACGCCCGCCATATACATGATGACGAACATCACGAATACGGCAAGCAGGCCGGTGGCGAAAATAAACAGGTATTGTGCCCGAAGCCCCTTGAACTCAACTTCACGGCCCACCCCTTTATTTATTTCAAAATCAGCCATAAGTTATTGTCTTTTTTATGTTTTTAGAGGAAGAACGACCTCAGAATGGTGGCGGCGACTATCAGAAAGATACAGGCTCCGAACCACGAACTGGCAGTTTTACTCGTGTCGGGGTCACCCGAACTGAACTTCTGATAGACCTTGATTCCACCGACGAGGCCGATTACGGCACCGATTGCATAAATCAGTTTTGTGCCGGGATCGAAATATCCGGTCACGAGTTGTGTAGCTTCGGTAATACCGGCTTGTCCGTTTCCTTGCGCCATTGCCGCACTTGCCGCCGCAACGGCGGCAAGCATCATAATCAATCTTTTCTTTTTCATTTATCTCCGTGATTTTTTAGGTGATTAAAAAGCCACGGACTGCCCCCTTTCACTATCCCCATAAGGCAGCCCGCAGCCGCTTATGGTTTATTGATTCAGGGGGTAAGTTCCGGCCGGAAATCAGCCGGAGTCATAATATGCCATTTGCATTATTACATAATTTGGTGGTGAAACATTCTTGTCAATTCTCTCTTGAAAGCGGGATGCGAATCATCCCGAATCGTAATAGCCGTTTGTTCTCATTGTCCTCGCAGTCTTAATTAGTTTATTTCAGATATTCCCCGCACTTGAATCCCTTGCGGGGTGTATAGTCTTCAAAGGAAGAGGATTTGAACAGCCACATCCGGTTCGCCCATCGGGCAAGGTCACGCTCGTACTGCGTAGGCATCCGTTCATTTCCATAATCCCGGAAAGGAATTACAAAGGGAGTGATTCCCAATTCCCTAAGTACGTTCAACCGGAACAAGTCCTGCTCAACAGTCGAATTGAATCCTATCAGTACGTAGCAGGTTATCTTGTAGGGTTTCACGTATTTTACCATCTCTTTCAGGCGTTCCGTCAAATCAAGCTGCGGCAAGTCCCACGCAATATGGATGTTCTGCTTCATCTTCAGCCTGTTCAGATGCCAGGCCTGTTCCTCGTCCATAATCCTCACGTCCACACCGTGCAGTTTCACGGGTTGCCCCTCTTTCATCAGATAATCCACCGCCGATCTTCACTGCGGGTTGGCAAAAAAATTATTGTCCAGCACCTCAATCCATTTCCCTTTCGGGTTCAGTTCCACCGGCTCTACGGCCTGAATGTATCCCTCTTTCTCGCGGACGAGGCAGAAAGGGCATTTGCGGATGCAGCCTCTTGAAAAGAACTGGAGTGAAAAAGGGTATTCGGGGTAAATGGAATAGTCCATCATCCGGCTGTTTTCCACAGTTTCGGGAAGCCTGCCCGGAATATCATACCCGGTTCCGCCCTTTATCACTTCCCTTGCATCCAGTAGCCGGTAATCATAGTCTGGTGTGAAGGTGAACACCTTGCTTGCCAGCACCTTGTCATAACGCCTCGCCGGTTCCGCTCATTCTACTTGACAACCTTTAGCCTTGTTGTAAGCCGAAAGGCGCATCAGTGCAAAATTGGGGAAGTTATGTCCGTCCACATCTACCAGTCCTATATTCATACGGATAAAATTTAATGGTGAATAGTTCTTGTTACCTTACCGGGTGAATGCCATGAACGGCCTGTCATCCCGAATCATAATAGCTTTTTGTCATTGCCGCTGTCGTTTTATGGATAAGTTAATGGAATGATTGTCTCTTTTGGAGTTAATACGTTTCCCGTCATAAGGGGGAAACCGTCGTTTGTCAACTTGAATCGAAATACGTCATAAACATGGATGATACGTTTTGTTGTTGGTTTTCTACCGAATCTCTCTCCTTACAGTGATACGGGTTATCAACCCGTATCAAAATAACCTCTTGCCATTGTTACCTCCTTTTTTTATTGGCTAGTCACTGTCCGGAGCAGCCTCATTCAAATGTTCGGCTTCATCCAGAAATTTGCTGATACGGCTGTCGCTGCCATTGATACTTTCCAGTATCGAGCGTTCAATCTGCGTATCCTTGATATGATGGATCGCCCTTAAAAGGGACAATCGTTTGTCTGTCGGAATATCCTTGCCATTGCAAAGGTCGATAATCAGGTCAATCTCTTCCGGCCCGATACCGGCTGCACCGCCCGGATAATCTTCACGGGCACAGTTCAAATCTTCCAGTTCCTCGTTCAACTCGTCGGTATCCACGTCGTCACCGTTTTCAGTCTGTCCCTTATCATCCTCAAGCCTGCCGGAACTGTCGGCCTCAGAAGCCCGCCACTCTTCCACACGCTTGTCCCGGAACAAATCCGGGATGCGCTCAGGCGGCACTTGTACTGCCTTCTGTGGCACTGTTTCCCCGTTTCTGCCAGCAAAAGTAGAGGCATTTTCCTTACCTGCAATAGCCCCGGAACCGATGGCGTCTATTGGCGGCTGTTGGCGTGTACCATAGCTTTTTATAACGACAAGGCTGTCCGTTTCAGGCCGTTTTTGAGGCGGATTTTCCATGTTCCTGCCTTTTGTCTTTTCCTTAACTTCATCCTTTTTTTTGCCCTTCATTTCCACTTTTACAGTTGGGGGGTTCCTTTCCTCAGCTTCCGGCACTGCCACTGCCGGAACTTCTTTCTTTTCCGTTTTTCCTTTCGTACGCCTGCGTCCTTTCTTCGGTTCTTCTTTTGTCGGATCGAACCATCCGGCAATGCTCCGCAGACCTTTTGCCATCCGGCGGCGCATCTTCCCGAAACATATCTCGCCGAGTCCGCCCCTGAACAGGAACTTGTCCATGAACAGATAAGCGAACAGCAACCAGAACAGAACTATTCCGGCTTCATAGTAACCTGATTGTATATCCATAACCTAAAATATTTTGTTATAACTCTTTTGGAGATAGGTCTTCACCTCATCCGCATGTTTTTCGAAATGCTCTTTCAATACATTATCTATATAGTTGCCTACCGTCAACTGCCGCTTTCCAGCAATGCCCACGATGACCGATATTTTCTGGTGCAATTCCTTGTCTATATACACCCCCTGTCTGCCATCACATTTATAGGGTGTAAGGAACTTACGGATAAAGTCGGCCAATGCGGTGCGAATCGTTTTCGGTGACGGTTTATCCGTAACCAATTCCGAACAGCCGATATCATCCGCACCGGAAATATCCCTTACTGTTCCATTCACATTGTTATCCGCTTTTCCTTTTTCATCGGATAAAGCGGTTGCTCTATTTCCGCCACTCTCTCCGGTAATGGAAGGGGCCGGAGATGAAAGAGGCTCCGAAGGCCCCCCTGCCATCAGACTACGCAGATACGCTTCGTCCACCGGATTCTGCCCACCTGTTTTCTTTGCCATGACTATTCGTTTTTAAGTATTCCCATGATTTCATCCATGAACATATCAAAGCCGCACTCTCTGGTGAAGGCCGCATCGGGAGCGAACAGCGTACTCCGGTAAACGGGGCCGCCCGTAGAAGACAAGTCTTTAGTGAAGTTACTGCGCACGGGAATACGGGTTTGGAGGCAGTCCAGCCCTAACAGGGAGAACCCCTGCTGGTAGATGTCATACAATGTAGTGCGTTCTCTTCGATCCACCATGTTCCAGAACAGACACAGCCTTTTCAGAGAAGACAAGCCGGTCTTTATCAGGCGGTCATTGATGGTAGTAGCAAAGTTCAGCGTACTTTCCAGCACGAAACGGTCTGCCTTTATCGGTACGAACAGATAATCGAGCGCACTGATTGCGGCGATAACCCCGTCGCTACCCATAGTTCCGGGCAGGTCAAACAGCACCACGTCATAATGCGTATCCGTTTTGTCTTCAAATGCCCTTCAGTCCGCCATGCAGTCTGCCGGGTTACTGCCGATAACCGGATAAGCCCTCTTGTCCAGCCGTTCCGACTGTTCAACAAGCAGACTCTGATAAACGGGAACAGTCTTTACCACTTCCATATCCCGTTTTTTCTGTTTGATGATTGAGTGCTGCGGATAGTCACAATCCACCACAGCTACATTCAGTCCTTTCACATAATGCAGTCACGATGCCGCATAAATGGTGAATGTTGATTTACCCACGCCCCCTTTCTGGGTAGCGAACGAAACGAATAATGTTTTCTTTCTCTTTTCCATTGTTACCTAATTTAAGTGAATAATTTGATTTATTGATAGTTTAGCGGATAGAAGCCTATCCACTTATCCGTTCATTCATTTCATTATCAGTTTAGCTTTATAGCTATATAGCTACTTAGCTATGAAGCTATTTGTCTATTTAGCTACATACTTACATAGCTATCCAATTATATAACTATTTATCTATTCAGCCATGTAGCCACATAGCTATCTGGTTGTTTATCTAAGTATTTAGCTAATAGTCTATTTACTTCTCCATTTATCCGAATATCCACTTGCTTGTCTATACATCTTTATATATCTATAGACATATAAGCGGATAGATAACTTTATGAACGCTTATCTGAAAACTTATTTAATCAAATGGCTATCCAGACAAAAAGCTATTCGGATAGAAAACCGTCCGCATAGTTATCTTGATAACCATCTTTTTATCTATCCGGATAAGTGGCTAAATAACTATCCGGCTACAAATAAACCTCAAAAAGAGCAGTCATGAAGTACCCCCGGTTCCAAAGTCATTCATTGGCGAGTGTTGGCGTGATACGCCATGATGCACGGACAGAAAAAACTATCTACCTTTGTCGCCGGGAGAGCGCAGCCCGTTCTCGAAAAGAGAACGTAAAACAAACCCTTTAGACCTTTAATCCGGCCCGGCCGGATTTTAATATGCGTCAGCATATAGCGAGGTGTACTTTGAGGCCCTCACTTGAAGTTCAGGCCCTCAAAGTCTCGCCCGAAAGGTCTTTCGGGGGTGGCGGTTCTCCCAAGTCGAACCTTCTAAAATATTCATGTCATGAAGAAAAGGATGCTTGTAAGCAATGAAAAGGGGCACAAGGTGCTCGCAGACCCACGGGTGCATCGCCACTCAGTGCGGTTGAACAGTGAGGAAAATGAAAAATTCCTCACGATGTTTGAACAATCGGGTATGAAGAACAAGGCCGAATTTATCTTCGCCCGTATCTTCGGCTGAGAGTTCAAGGTGGTGAAGATTGATAAGGAAGCGCAGGAATACTACGCCCAGCTCACCGCTTTCTATCAGCAGTTCCGCCGTATCGGGAATAACTATAACCAATGTGTAAAGGTCATTCATACCATTTACGGAGAGAAGAAATCGCTTGCATTTCTCTACAAACTTGCCGAAGAAACCCGTAAACTGGAAGAAGTATGCAGGCAGGTTATCGAACTGACAAAGCGGTACGAAAAGGAGTATCTCACTAAAAAGGAATAACTTCATGGTGCCGAATATCACATCCGGCAGTTCATTCTATGGAGTGATTGCCTATAATAAGATAAAGGTGGACGACGGTACGGCAAAGGTATTGTGACACCCGAAAATAGCGGCGGACACTTCCGGCAATGTACCGATTGGAAACTGCGTGCAGGCTTTCGAGCCTTATATCGCACTCAACCCGCACGTCAGGAAACCGGTTATCCACATCTCATTGAATCCTTCCCCGAAAGACATTCTTTCAAAAGAACAAATGACCGTATTGGCACAGGAGTTCATGGAAAAGTTCGGTTACGGGAACCAGCCCTATATCGTATGGCTACACGAAGACATAGACCGTAAACACATGCACGTGCGCCCATAAGGGCATATAATAAATGTATTGGTAGCGCAATACCTGACACGAGTTTACAAGTCTGTCATCAACCGGCTTATCCGAAGGGGAAACCCAAAGGGGAGTATAGCATACCGGCAAATCCATAAGTCAACTAATCGTCATGTTGCGACTGAATGGGAAGATGAAATGATAAGTATGAGGATAAAATCCGTATTGATTAAACGATAGCCTGAGCGGACAAATGCGGGTCTATGACGAAAGACGATTAATGGCGTCATATTGTGATACTCCGTTATCATGTGCATGTAGCGGAAGCGTAAACTGATCACAACGCAATTGCGGTAAGCAATAAAAGGTGGATGTCGTATCCGACAACTTATCGAGCTATAGTTATTATATGTCTAAATGGGGATTGCCTAACCCAAAATGCCAGTTGTAAGGCTATAAGGTTTCAGACCTTTGAATATTTGGCATGGCAACGGAGTCTCCGTAGTAGTCTGAGCAAGGGAAAGCCTTGTACATGGCAAAGGGAGACAGCTAATATTTTTAATACAATTAACGGAAAATGTGTGAGACATTATGAGAGATCCAGAAAGAGTATTAAACAGTCTGGCGCAGCAAAGTAAAATCTCAATGTACAGATTTGAAAGGCTATATCGGATTCTGTTCAATAAGGAAATATATTATGTTGCTTACCAAAAGCTATATGCAAAGGAAGGTAACATGACTCCCGGAGTTGATGGAAAAACCATTGACGACATGAGTATATTCCGTATTGAACAATTGATTGAATTGCTCAAAAGTGAGCAATATCAGCCTGTATCATCAAAAAGAATTTATATTCCGAAGAAAAACGGATCTAAACGACCTTTGGGAATACCTTCTTTTGATGATAAACTGGTGCAAGAGGTTATCCGTATGATTTTGGAGGCGATCTATGAAGACAATTTTGAGAGTTGTTCTCATGGATTTAGACCAAACAGAGGATGCCATACGGCACTATCCCGTATCAAGGATACTTTTACAGGTTCCAAATGGTTTGTTGAAGGAGACATTAAAGGATTCTTTGATAATATCGATCATGATATTTTGATAAGAATACTTGAAGAAAGAATTTCTGACAACAGGTTCATTAGGCTAATCAGAAAGTTCCTGAATGCTGGATACATGGAGGAATGGACATTTCATAGGACATACAGTGGAACACCACAAGGTGGAATTATTAGTCCAATACTGGCTAATATCTATCTTGATAAGTTCGACAAATATATGAATGAATATATCCATAACTTTAATGAAGGCAAAAAACGCAAACCCGATACAGTTTATGCAAAATATGCATTGAGAAAAATCAGAGCCGAGCGAAAACTTAAAATTGAAACAGATAAAAAGAAACGTGAGTTTTACCTGAATCGCATTAATGAATGTTGTAAAGCCCGTAACAACTATCCAAGTTTAGATGAGATGGACAGTAGCTACAGAAGATTGAAATACATCCGATATGCAGATGACTTTTTGATTGGAATAATCGGAAGTAAAGCAGATTGTGTTAAAGTCAAGAAAGACATCAAAGATTTTCTTGGAGAAAAACTCAATCTTGAATTATCTGACGAAAAAACATTGATAACCAATACAAAGAAGAACGCAAAATTCCTCGGATATGAAATCGGAATCTACAAAACAGATCAAACAAAACGGATTGGTAAAGGAACTGCTCAAAGATACTACAGGTCAAAAGTCTTTTTAAAAGTATCTATGGATACAATGAAAAAGAAACTCTTCGAGTATGATGCTATCAAACTGACCTATCATAATGGGAAAGAGAGATGGCATCCCAAGGCAAGGCCTTGCATGAAGAATAATGACGACTTGGAAATACTTTGCCAGTACAATGGGGAGATACGAGGCTTTTACAACTATTATTCATTGGCGAATAACAGTTATACTATTGATTCTTTTTATAATATCATGGAATACAGTATGTACAAAACCTATGCTTGCAAATATAAATCATCAGTTCGCAAGGTTCTTCGAAAATACAGTAAAAACGGAGAGTTTGGAGTTGACTATATCAAAAAGAATGGGAAAACAGTACGGTGCGAGTTTTATCATGACGGTTTTAAGCGCAAGCCTTTAAGTAGAATTAAATTCAATGATGATCAACCGCTTATTAAAATCACAAGAACGAGCCTAATCGATAGGATAAAAGCCAATAAATGTGAGATATGCGGAGCAGAATCGGTATTATCGATGCATCATGTGAAAAAGCTCAAAGATCTGCAAGGAAAAAGGATCTGGGAAAAACACATGATTGCCCGCAGACGAAAAACCATTGCGGTATGCCATGATTGCCATTGGAAAATTCATACAGGGAAGTTAGACTGATAATATTAGTGGAGAGCCGGATACGTCGAAAGGTGTAAGTCCGGTTCGGGGGCGAGTACTTGGAAACCTAACATAGCAATATGTAAAGGCGCTGGGTGCTTAGCCTACATCGTTTCGGTACGCATCAACGGGCAGGGTGAAAAGATAGACCACAACCGGGAGGCTATCCGGGCACAGAATATCTGTCGGGATATGGAAGTGAAGTACGGCCTTCATCCCACACTCGGAGAACACAGTGAAAGGGAATTACTATCCTTGCAAAAAGTGGATTATCCGAAAGGTGACGTGAAAGCGCAGGTGAAGCATACTGCCCGTACTTTACTGGAAAGTTACAACTACCATTCGCTTGCCGAATACAACACCCTTCTGAACCTGTATAATGTCACTGTTTACGAAGTCAGGGGAAGCGTGGACGAAAAGGAATACCACGGCATCATGTACGGAGCTTTGGACGATGACGGGCAGCAGGCGGGAACGCCTTTCAAGTCCAGCAAGTTCGGAAAGGTATTCGGTTATGAAGCCCTGCAAAAGAAGTTTGCCGCCACCGCCGAAAAGGTGAAAAGGAATAGCCTTGCCGAAAGGGCACGGCAGGAAATAGTCAAAGCCATGCAGGACATAAGTACGAAAGAAGCGTTTGCCCGCAGGCTGAAAGATGCGGATATAGAGGTGGTTTACCGTATCAATCCCGAAGGACGCTTATACGGTATCACTTTCATAGATCATACCAACCGGACAGTGTTCAACGGCTCGTGTTTGGGGAAAGCCTTTTCAGCCAATGTATTCAACGAACTGTTCAACAATCCGGATGCGGACCGCACAAGGCTGATACCGCCACCGGAGCAGGATACGCCCCGGCAGGAACGGGAAACGGATACGGAAGAAAGACAGGAATACCGGCAGCAGGAAAATCGAGGCTACCAGAGTGAACCGTCCGGCAGTCTGATTGATACGTCCGCACTCGGTGCCATTGACATTTTCTCCGTACTCATGGAAGATGGCCATACGCACGAGTACATCGATCCCGCCTTCCGCTTCGGGCGCAAGAAAAAGAAGAAGCGCAGGCGCAAGTTATAATAATGTATTGAAGAAGTCTAATTTTAATAGTTACAAGTATGCAGAATGAAGATGATTTAAGAGGTCTTGCCAAAGTCACGGACTTTATGCGGGCCATCAGTTTTTTATTTTTGGCGATACACATCTATTGGTTTTGTTACGGCTGGCTCCACGAAATGGGCTGAACGCTCGATATAGTGGATAAGATACTGTCCAATTTCCAGCGTACCACCGGATTGTTCTCGTCCCTTCTTTACACCAAACTGTTTTGTGTCCTCTTCCTCGGTCTGTCCTGCATGGGCAACAAGGGAGTAAAGAAGCATGAAATCACATGAAGGAAAATAATTATTGCGGCCATAGCGGGTGCCATACTCTTTTTCCTGAACTGGTGGTTGCTGTCCATTGACGCATCATCCGGTGTATGCGCCATACTTTATACCACGACATTGGTCGGCGGCTTTTTCAGTCTGTTGGCATCAGGATTGTGGATAAGCCGTCTGTTGAAGAACAATTTACTGGAGGACGTTTTCAATACCGAGAATGAATCGTTCATGCAGGAAACTCGCCTTATGGAAAACGAATATTCCGTCAATCTACCGACCAAATTCTGGTACAGAGGGAAGACTTACAACGGATTTATCAACCTTGTTAATATTTTTCGAGCGACAATGATATTGGGAACACCGGGCAGCGGGAAGTCCTATGCTATTGTCAACCAGTTTATAAAGCAGACTATAGAGAAATCCTATGCGCTCTATATATATGATTTTAAGTTTGATGACCTGTCGGTTATTGCCTATAACCACCTGATTAAGTACAGGCACCGCTATAAGATACCGCCAAAATTCTATGTAATCAACTTTGACAATCCGAGGAAAAGCCACCGTTGTAACCCGTTGGCACCGGAACTGATGACGGATATTTCGGATGCTTATGAATCGTCGTACACCATTATGCTTAACCTCAATAAGTCGTGGGTGCAAAAGCAGGGTGACTTCTTTGTGGAATCTCCGATTGTATTGTTTACGGCCATAATATGGTTTTTGAAAATCTATGAAGGTGGCAAGTTCTGTACGTTCCCACATGCTATTGAATTGCTTAATAAAAGGTATGAAGACGTCTTTACCATTCTGACAAGTTACCCCGATTTGGAGAACTATCTCAGCCCGTTCATTGACGCATGGAAAGGCGGAGCGAGTGAGCAGCTCCAGGTGCGCCCGTAAGGGCATATAATAAATATAGCTTTGGCAAGCTATTAGGTTCGTGTTCTTTGAAATAATAACCTATCACCAGCCGACTTATCCATTCAACGAAAGACGATGGGGAGTGTAGCATGTCGGAAAAGCCACGAGTGGACTAACTGTCAAGTCCTGACCGAGTGGCGAGGTGAAACGATAGATATGAGGATAAAGCCTATACTGGTTGAACGATAGTCTAAGCGGCTCGATGCTTAAGCCTTGGCGGAAGACAGTTATATGACTCAAAAAGTCATCCTACGCCAAGCCGTGATACCCAACTTCTCCTTGCAGGTTGCTTGGGCAAAAGAACTTATCACGGAGCAACTACATACATAGTAAAGGACGAAAGTCGTATCCGACAATCTATCATGCCAATAGTTATTATATGTCTAAACGGGGATTGCCTAAGTGGGGCAACCCATATGGCAACAGAGCTTCCGTAGTAGTCCGAGCAAGGGAAAGCCTTGTACATGGCGAAGGGAAGCA
>ERZ834722.1968-NODE-1968-length-17625-cov-3.504269_pt1 | contig 17625 bp, 19 predicted proteins | sample MGYA00519576_ERZ834722 | MGnify/ENA primary metagenome ERZ834722 (study PRJEB31850, sample SAMEA3708759) | human gut metagenome | biome: human gut; feature: human-associated habitat; material: faeces | place: China | collected 2014 ...
ACCCCCGACCTGCTGATTACAAATCAGCTGCTCTACCAACTGAGCTACACCAGCAGAATTCAAGAATAAATTCAGTCTGTTTTACACAGCTCTAAAATTCTATCATAAATCTTCGGCTTTGTCAATACCTTTTCCGAATTTTTTCGCACGGCGGGACATATTTTGAAAGCGAAGCACTTCGGGGACCTCTCCGCGGATAATCCGCCGCGCAGACGCTCACGGTCACGCCGCTGTCACCGCGCCCGGCGGGATTTTACGGTGTCTGCGCTCCGCCTCCGCCGTCTCGCCGCCTCCGTCCGGGCGCAGCAGCCGCACGGTCCGGCCCAGATTCACGCACCGCCGCCGGTATTCCGCCAGCCATTCCACTGGGTCGGTCAGCACAGTCCGCATGGCTGTCAGCTGGGCCAGTATGGCGTCTGCCAGCGCGTCCGGCGACACGTCAAGCTCTTGTAGGGCAAGGGATGTGGCCATGTCCGCGATGTCCGGCGGAAAAGAGGCCTGTCCCACATTGACACCGATACCTACCACCAGCCACGCCGCACTGCCGTCAGGGAGCAGGGAGGACTCGGTCAGAATGCCGCAGAGCTTTTTGCCGTGCAGCACCACATCATTGCACCACTTGATGCCGCAGTCCGTGTCGCAGAGGCTCTCAACAGCGCGGCACACAGCCACCGCGGCCAGCGGTGTCACGGTGAGCAGCTGCCCGGCCGGGCAGCCCTGCCACAGGGCGGAAAGATACAGGCCGCCCTCCGGTGATTGGAACGAACGGCCCAGCCGGCCCTTACCGGCGGTCTGCGCCCGGGCGATGACGGCGGTGCTGTTCAGCCCCTGCGCGGCAAGGGCCTTGCATACGTTGTTGGTGGAGTCCACGGTGTCATAGCGCAGAACATCCCAAGTCACGGCCATCATCTCCTTTCGGTCGAAAACACATTGTAGCACTGTATTCCGCGTTTGTAAATAGTTGACAGGTGTTAAGGAATTTAGTATCATCAGGACAGTTTTTGGAGGAGGGACGCCTATGAACACCCGTATCCGCAAGCTGGTCTATACCGCCCTGTTCGCCGCGCTGACGGCGGTGGGTGCGTTTCTGCGTATTCCGATGGTGTACAGCTCCGTGACGCTGCAATATCTGTTTACGGCCATGGCGGGGCTGCTTCTGGGCCGGAGGTGGGGAGCTTTGAGCCAGGCGGTGTACGTCCTGCTGGGGCTGGTGGGCCTGCCCATCTTCACCATGGGCGGCGGCTTTGGCTATGTGTTCCAGCCCACGTTCGGGTTCCTGCTGGGACTGATCCCGGCCGCATGGGTGGTGGGTGCCGTGGCAGGGGAGAGTCTGGACCCCAAACGCATGGCACTGGCGTCGCTGGCGGGACTGGCCGCGCTGTACGCCGTGGGAATGCCCTACATGGCCTTGATACTCAACGCCTACATGGGCAAGGGTATGACGTTTTCCGCGCTGCTGTGGGCGGGGATGCTGCCCTACCTGCCGGGAGACGCCGTGAAGATCATCGTGGCGGCGGGCGTGTGCCCCGTTTTGCGGCGGCGGTTAAGATTGGCGGATGGCAGCGATAAGCGGGGCGAATGACCTTGTGCAATACAGCCAAACCGTCTTCTGAAATTTTGACAAGATATTGGCACAGAAATGTATTGCATTTTGCGGCCGAGCCCCGTATAATAGGCAAGAAAAATGAGAGGAGGGACACGCCATGACCTGCAAGACGATCGTGAAAAAGCGGACTGGCGCTCCCTCTGTTTTTGTTTCTGATATTGTTTCCATTTGACCGGTGATTTTTCACCGGTCATTTTTTTAGGCTGTTTGTAAGTAAGTAAACATATACGGATGAACGAGAAAGAGAGGACAAGTCACATGAACAAGAAATTAGGACACGACGCCATCTATGACGCCCGGGAGCTGGGCGTGCCCCGGATGCTGCTGCTGGGATTGCAGCACCTGTTCGCCATGTTCGGCGCTACGGTGCTGGTGCCCATCCTGGTGACGGGCTACGGCCTGCCCCTGTCCATCCAGACAACCCTGCTGTTCGCCGGTATCGGCACCCTGCTGTTCCACGTCTGCACCAAGCTGAAGGTGCCCGCCTTCCTGGGCTCCTCCTTCGCCTTCCTGGGCGGCTTCCAGGCGGTGGCTGACCTGAACACCGGCAAGTTCGCCGCCATGACCGGTGAGGAGAAGCTGCCCTACGCACTGGGCGGCGTGGTGGTCGCGGGTCTGCTGTACCTGGTGCTGGCCCTGCTGTTCAAGCTGGTGGGTGCCAAGAAGGTCATGCGCTACTTCCCACCCATTGTCACCGGCCCCATCATCATCCTCATCGGTCTGAACCTGTCCGGCACCGCCGTGACCAACGCCTCTACCTGCTGGTGGCTGGCCCTGGTGGCCATCGCCATCATCATCGTGGCCAACATCTGGGGCAAGGGCATGGTCAAGATCATCCCCATCCTGCTGGGCGTGGTAGGCGCGTACATCGTGGCACTCATCGCCACCGCCTGCGGCGCGAAGCTGCCGGACGCTGACGGCGTCATGCAGCCCCTGATCAACTTCGCCTCCGTCAAGAGCGCCGACTTTGTGGGTCTGCAGAAGTTCGTCATCGCCAAGTTCGACGTGACCTCCATCCTTGTCATGGCGCCCATCGCCATCGCCGCCATGATGGAGCACATCGGTGACATGTCCGCCATCTCCTCCACCACCGGCAAGAACTTCATCGAGGATCCCGGTCTGCACCGCACCCTGCTGGGCGACGGCCTGGCTACCGCATTCGCCGGTATGTTCGGCGGCCCCGCCAACACCACCTACGGCGAGAACACCGGCGTGCTGGCACTGAGCCGCGTCTACGACCCCCGGGTCATTCGTCTGGCCGCGCTGTACGCCATCATCCTCAGCTTCTCCCCCAAGTTCGACGCACTGGTGAACTCCATCCCCACTGCCATCGTGGGAGGTGTCAGCTTCGTCCTCTACGGTATGATCTCCGCCGTGGGTGTGCGCAATGTGGTGGAGAACCGCGTTGATCTGACCAAGTCCCGCAACCTCATCATCGCCGCCGTCATCTTCGTCTGCGGTCTGGGCTTCAGCTCCACCGGCGGCATCACCTTCACCGCGGGCAGCGCCGATATCACCCTGACCGGTCTGGCCATCGCAGCTCTGGCGGGCGTGATCCTGAACGCCGTCCTGCCCGGCAACGACTACGAGTTCGGCAAGAGCGTCGAGGGCGACGCCAGCGCCGACCTGGGCAGCTATTGAGTCATATACCGTACCGGATACCGAGCCGTGCGGCCCACACCCTGGGGACGCACGGGGAAAGGCAGGCATCGTAAGATGCCTGCCTTTCTGTTGTCCACTTTTGTGCAACACCGGAGAAAAACACCCCGCATAATAGGACGGCATACACTGTAACGGTGCCGCTGAATAATGTGTGGGGAGGACACAAAGGATGAAAAACGAAACTTCTGTTATGGCAATTCTGGCGGCGGCGCTGGGTGCGCTGTGCAGCTACGCTTCGGCGCTGGTGGTGCCGCTGGCGGTGCTGATCGCCGTAATGCTGGCGGACTATGCCAGCGGTATGGCAAAGGCCTGGAGCGCGGGCAAGCTCTGCTCCAAAACCGGCCTGCGCGGTATCCTGAAAAAGTTGGGCTATCTGGTGCTGGTGGGTGTAGCCGGTGTGGTGGACTGGTTGGTGCGTTACGGCCTGACCCAGGTGGGGGTGGAGGTCAGCTTTCAGTTCCTGATGGCGGCGATGGTCATCGTCTGGCTCATCATCAACGAATTGATCTCCATCCTGGAAAACGTGGCGGCGCTGGGCGGCCCGGTGCCGGGCTTTTTACGCAAGCTGCTGACGCGGCTGAAAGTCGCCGTAGAAACAAAAGCAGGGGAGGGGGACCAAAATGCAGATCAATGAAGTTGCCTATAAGTGGGCGGGTCAGCTGGCCCGACGGACGGCTACCCGCCGCATCATCCTGCACCACGCCGCGGCGGTGACATGTACGCCGCAGCAGGTCCACCAGTGGCACCTGGCCAACGGGTGGACGGGGATCGGTTATCACTTTTTCGTCCGCAAGGACGGCACGGTCTACCGCGGCCGTCCGGAGGACACCGTGGGCGCCCACGCCGGGAACAATAACTACGACAGCCTGGGCGTCTGCTTCGAGGGCAGCTTTGACCGCGAGACTATGCCTGACGCCCAGCTGCGCGCTGGGCAGGAACTGGTGGCATACCTGAAGCAGAAGTACGGCATTTCCACCGTCCAGCGCCACAGCGATGTGAACGCCACCGGCTGTCCCGGGGGCAATTTCCCCTTTGATGCCCTGGTGGGCGCGCAGGCCGCAAAGCCTGCGGTGCCGGCGCCGGTGGTCTCCGGCACGACGCTGACGCTGCCATTGCTGACCACCGCCAGCCGCGGCGATACCGTGCGCTGTGTACAGGCAGCGCTGACCGGATTGGGCTATGATGCCGGCGGGGCGGACGGTATCTATGGGACCAACACCGCCGCGGCGGTCAAGCGTTTCCAGGCATCCCGGGGCATTGCCGCTGACGGCTTGGTGGGCCGTGATACCTGGCACAAGCTGCTGGGTGCGTAGAAAAAATAGCGTGCGGAAAGAGGGAGGCATCGGCCGCCCTCTTCTCTTGTATCCAAAAAGCCCCCATGCGGACGCATGGGGGCTTTCATTATGCCAGAATGTTCTTCAGGTCCGTCAGACCGGGTACATTGGTCACCACCAGCACATGATCTCCCGGCTCAATGGTGGTCATGCCGCCGGGAATGATGGTCCGGCCCTCTCGTACGATGGCGGCCAGCAGGACGCCGTGGCGCAGGGGCAGCTTCATCAGCGGCGTGTGCAGTATGCCGTTGCCGTCGTTGCTGGCAGTGAATTCCAGAGCCTCCACCTTGCCGCCCAGCAGCTTGTACAGTGACTCCACCGCCATGCCTTGCGAGTTGGCCAGTGCGCGGACGTAGCGGGTGATCTGGTTGGCGATGATATCCTTGGGACTGATGATGCTGCCCAGTCCCGTCTCCTGTACCAGCTCCATGTAGTTGGGACGGGTCATTTTCGCCAGCACCTTCCGCACACCGGCACGGCGGGCGGCCAGGGCCATCAGCAGATTTTCCTCGTCACGGCCCGTCAGTGCCACGAAGCCGTCCGCACCGAACAGGTTTTCCGATTTGATGAGGTCGATGTCCGTGCCGTCGCCCTCGATGATCATGGCGCCCGGCAGGTCCTGAGACAGCCGCAGGCACTTATCATGGTCCTGCTCCACCACATGGACCCGCGTGCCGGCCCGTGCCAGCTCCCAGCTCAGGTACATACTGATTCGGCTGCCTCCCAGGATAGATACATCCTTTACCCGCTGGAGGCTGCGGCCCATGCTCTTGAGCATTTTGTGCAGCTCGGCCTTGCTGCCCACCATGTACAGCCGGTCCTCCAGCTGGGGCACGAAGGCGCCGTTGGGGATGATGAACTCATCGCCCCGCTGGGCGGCGCAGATCAGTACCTCTGCCACGCGCTCCCGGTGAAAGTCGCTGAGGCTGCGGCCGAGGATGGTATCCTCCGGGTGCAGCTGAAAGCCGATCATGTCGATGCGCCCGCCGGCAAAGGGCTCCACGGAGATGGCTGCCGGGAAGCTGAGGATCCGCGCGATCTCCTGCGCCGCGGCCAGGTCAGGGTTGATGACCATATCCAGGCCGATCTCCCGCTTGAGCATATCCGCGTCCCGCCGGTATTCCGGGTTCCGCACCCGGGCAATGGTGTGCTGCGCGCCCACGCTTTTGGCGATCAGCGCGCACACCAGGTTCGTCTCGTCCACGCCGGTGACGGCGATGACCAGGTCGGCGTCCCGCGCTCCGGCCTCCATCAGAACGCTGATGGAGGCGCCGTTGCCGTGGATGCACAGCACATCCAGCGTGCTGTCCGCACGGTTCAGGTGGGCGGCCTCATCGTCCACCACCGTGATGTCGTGCTTTTCCTGGGTCAGCTGCTGGGCAATGGCATAGCCCACCTTGCCGCAGCCTACGATGATGATCTTCATGCGTCCTCCTCTCCGCCCGAGGGGGCGGCGGTCTGTCTCTTTTCCAGCAGGGCGGCGGAAAACTCCGCGCCCAGTATCAGTATCTGTCCCGACATATACAGCCACAGCAGCACCACGATCACCGTGGCGATGGAGCCGTACAGCACCGAGTAGCGCCCCAGGTGCTCTACGTAGTACGAAAACGCCATGCTCAGCACCATCCACGCCGCCAGTGAACCGCCCACGCCGGGCAGCACCTCCCGCAGCGGCCGGCGCTGGCCCTGGGAGAGCATATACAAGATTACCAGCGTGATAGCCATGACCACCGCCAGCAGCACGAAGCGCAGGGAACTCCACGCGGTGATGAACGAGTCGGTGATGGTGATGAACCGTCCGACAAACTCCAGCACGGACCGTCCCACCACCACCAGCACCAGCGTCACGGCGATAACGACGATCAGCCATACGGTGAACAGCAGGATCCGCAGCTGGCTGCGCCACAAGCTCTCCGGCGCGCTGCGGCCAAAGGCCTTGCGGAGCGAGTGCATCAGGCACCCGGAGGCCCGCATGGGGAACCAGATGGAGAAGACGAGACTGAACCACAGCAGCTGACGGCTCTGGTTGGCGGAGACGTACTCCAGATATGAGCGCACCACATCCACCACATCTGCCGGCAGCAGCGGCTCCAGTACGGAGGTGATATACGCTACGTCCAGCTCCAGCAGACCCAGCAGGGTGCTGATGAAGATCAGCAGGGGGAAGATGGCGAACAGCAGATAATACGTCAGCGCCGCGCTGTCCCGGGCTACGTCGTGGGTATAGTACCGCAGCACCATGTCGGCGGCCAGCCGGCCGGCGGGGGTGCGGGGGAATTTTTTGTTACCACTCATATCAATATACCTCGGATGTTTAGTATACCATGATTGTTGGTAAAATCAAAGCATAATTTATCGGCGCGGCTGTTTCCGCCCGACCGGGTTCAATTTTTCGTAAAAAACCGAAAAAATGAAATTTTTATTAAAAAAAGCATTTCAGGTTGTCGAAACGTGAAAAGCATGCTATAATACTGTAAGCATAACTGGAAATTATAGGAAATCACTTTATCATTATTATACATGAGTGGAGGACGTATTATGGATAATCTGACTACCATCGTTCGTGACGAGATCTCGCGGCAGTACCGGAGCGTGCGGCAGTTTGCCTTTGCGGTGGGCGTGCCCCTGTCCACCATCAACAGCGCCCTCCACAACGGCGTCGGCGGTTCTTCGTTCGATACCGTCATGCAGATCTGCAAGACGCTGGGCATCAAGGCGATGGCCGATGACGCCGCCTTCTATCTGACCGATGATACCGAGCAGCTGCTGACCCAGTACGCCAAGCTGGATGACTACGGCCGCCACACTGTGGCCTCCGTCATGCAGGTGGAGTACGAACGCTGCTCCAAGCTGAATAATCTGGACGACTGACACATACGGCCCACCGCTCTCCGGCGGCGGGCCTGTTTTTTCCGCCGCCGCTGTGCGGCGGCTTTTTTCGCTTTTTTATTGCAAACACCGCCCTGCTGCGATACAATGTATACGATAGATTTGTTGATGAATTTATATTATATTGGGTGTTGATATTACCATCGATTGACAGGGATTTGATTGCCAGGCGGGAAACGCTTTGCTGAATACAATGGCCGGCCGGCTGCGGAGGAAGTCTATGGAACAGTTTACCGTCCAACTGAACAACGCGACCTGCACGGTGTGTATCGGCGCCGGTGTGCTGGGGCGCGCCGGCGCGCTGCTGCGGCAGCGTGTGCCGCAGGTGCGCCGCTGGGCACTGGCGGCGGATGAAAATGTATCTGCCCTTTATGGCGAGTGGGTACAGAGCAGCCTCCGGGCTGCCGGACTGCAGGTGCGGCTGTTCCCGCTGCCCCAGGGCGAGAGTGCCAAAACGCCGGAGGCATGGTTGTCCCTATGCCGCCGGATACTGGACAGCGGTTTTGACCGTTCCTGCGGCGTGGTGACGCTGGGTGGCGGCGCCTGCGGCGACGCGGCGGGCTTTGCCGCCGCGTCGCTGCTGCGGGGCGTGCCGTTGGCCCATATCCCCACCACGCTGCTTGCCCAGGTGGACAGCGCCCTGGGCGGCAAGACGGCTCTGGACTTGCCGGAAGGCAAGAATCTGCTGGGCGCGTTCCACCAGCCGTCTCTGGTGCTGTCGGACCCTGCCTGCCTGGCGACGCTGCCGCAGCGGCAGTTTGCCTCCGGTATGGCGGAGGTCATCAAGACCGGGCTGGTGGCCGATTCCGCCCTGCTGGCCGCCGCCGAGCAGGGCCTGCGTAGCGACAGCGGCGAGGCCCTGACGGCCCTTGTCGCCGCCTGCGGACGGGCCAAGCTGCACTTGGTATCCGGTGATGCGGAGGACCACGGCGCGCGCCGCCTGCTGAACTTTGGCCATACCTTCGGCCACGGTTACGAGGCTGTCGGCGGGTATGACACCTGGACCCATGGCGAGGCTGTGGCCGCCGGGATGTGCCGTACCCTTCGCTGGCAGATAGCCAATGGCTATGGCGGCACCGATGTGCTGGCACGGCTGGAGCCGCTGCTGACGCGGTACGGCCTGCCCACGGCCATCGACTGTGACGAGGCGGCCCTGCGCCGCTGCGTGGGCCACGATAAAAAAACCGCCGGCGGTACGGTGCAGCTGGTCATCGTCCGCTGTATGGGACAGGGTGAACTGGTGACGGTGCCCCTGTCCGATTTATGGGAGGATAAAGCATGAAGCTGTTATTGACGCCTTCGTCTCTGCGGGGCACCGTCACGGTGCCGCCCTCCAAAAGCCTGCTGCACCGCGAGCTGATCTGCCGGTTTCTGGCGGGCCAGGTCACGGAGCTGCCGCCCCACGCGGCACAGGATGTGCTGGCGACCTACCGGGGACTGGCCTGCCTGACCGCCCCGGCGCCGCTGGTGGACTGCGGCGACAGCGGCAGCACCCTGCGCTTTTTGCTGCCGCTGTTCATGGCCCTTGGCCGCACCGACGCGGTGTTCACCGGCTCCGACCGGCTGCTCTCTCGTCCTATCCCCGGGGATCTGGGCCTGCGGCGTACGGAGCAGGGCCTTGCCCTGACCCGCCCGCTGACAGCGGGCCACTGGTCGCTGCCGGGAGATGAGACGTCCCAGCTGATCTCCGGTATGCTGCTGGCGCTGCCGCTGCTGCCGGGGGACTCGGACATTACCGTCACCGGAGAGGCCGTCTCCCGGCCCTATGTGCAGATGACTCTGGCGGTCCTGGCTCCCCCTCGCCACGGCGTCACCGTGGAGAAAATCACCGATGGCTGGCATATCCCCGGCGGGCAGTTCTGTCGCCCCGCGCCGCTGTTGGATGAGCCGGACTGGTCCGCTGCGGCCTATTGGCTGGTGCTGCGTGCCCTGCTTCCCAGACAGAGAAGAGAGGCTCTTCGTATCCCGTTGGCGCCGCCGCCCTATCTCCAGGGCGACGCGGCCATCTTGCGCTATCTGGACAAGCTGCCGGAGCAGATCGATATCTCCGACACCCCGGACCTCCTGCCGCCGCTGGCCCTGTACGCCGCGCTGCGCCCGGGCCGCGATACCCGCTTTACCCACGCCGCGTTCCTGCGGCGGAAGGAGAGTGATCGCCTGACCGCCGTCTCCGCTGTGCTGAACGCGCTGGGCACTTCGGTGAAAGAACAGCCAGACGGGCTGATCATCCATGGCGTGAGCGCGCTGCACGGCGGAGATGTCTCTGCCTGCGGTGACCACCGCATCGCCCTGCTGGCTGGCTGCGCCGCTATGGTGGCCGACGGCCCCGTGACACTGTCCGGCGCTGAGACGGTGGCGAAGTCCTACCCCGCCTTCTGGCGCGAGCTTGCCGCCCTGGGCGGAAACTGGGAGGTGCTGGAATCGTGATGCACTACACGCTTTTCGGCGAGTCCCACGGTCCGGCGGTGGGTGTCCTGCTGACGGATGTGCCACCGGGGCTGCCGGTGGACGAGGTCTTTATCCGGGAACAGCTGCTCCGCCGCATGGGGCAGGGGGGACTGACCACCGCCCGGCAGGAAAAAGAGGATGTACACTTCTTGTCTGGTGTCTATCAGGGCCGCACTACCGGCGATCCGCTGGCGGCGGTCATTTACAACGGTGATGTCCGTTCCACTGACTACGACAGCCTGAAACACAAGCCCCGGCCCTCCCACGGTGACTACACCGCTGCGGTCCGCGCCCTGGGCTGCAACGATCCCCGGGGCGGCGGCCATACCTCCGGGCGGCTTACCGCGCCGCTGACCGTGGCCGGCGCGCTGGCGATCACGTACCTGAAGACGGTCCATATCGCCGTTCACGCGGAGGTCCTGGATGAGGAGGCTCTGCGGGCACGCGCTGCCGCTGCCAAAGCGGACGGCGACAGTGTGGGCGGCGTGATCCGCTGCACCGTCAGCGGTCTGCCTGCCGGTTTGGGCGGCCCTGACTGGCGGGATACCGTGGAGGGCACCATCGCCCGCCATGTGTTTGCCATTCCCGCTGTCAAGGCCATCGGCTTCGGCGCGGGGGAGACCTTCGCCCAGATGCGCGGCAGTGCGGCCAACGACCCGTTTACGGTGGTCCATGGCGCTGTTCGCACAGTGAGCAATCATTCCGGCGGCGTCAACGCCGGCATTACCAACGGTATGGACGTGGTGTTCGATGTGACGTTCCGCCCCACGCCGTCTATCGCTAAGGAACAGCGGACCGTGGACCTGACTACCATGACGGAGACGACTATCTCCGTCCCCGGTCGCCATGACGCCTGCATCGCGCTCCGCGCCGCCCCGGCGGTAGAGTCCGCCGCCGCCCTGGCGGTGTGCCAGCTGCTGCCGGACGTTCCCTCCGACCTGAACGGCCTGCGTCAACGGCTGGACGAGACGGACGCGGCGATCCTGGAACTGTTTGACCGCCGTCAGCGGCTGTCTGCCGCCATCGGCGCGTATAAGAGCGCCCACGGTCTGCCGGTCCGGGATAAGGCCCGGGAGGCGGAAGTCCTCCGTACCCGGGGCGATATGCTGCCGGAGCGCCGCGATCAGGCGGAGCGCCTGATGACCCTGCTGATGGCGCTCTCCCGGGAGGAGCAGGCATGACGGGGCGGATCATCCTTATCGGTATGCCCGCCGGCGGCAAGACCACCATCGGCGCCGCCCTGTCCCGGGCGCTGTCCGTGCCCCTTTACGACGCGGACGCACTGACGGAGCAGACGGTGGGCCGTTCCATCCCTGAGATCTTCGCCGCGGAGGGCGAGGCTGCCTTCCGTGCCCTGGAGCGCCGGACGCTGGAAGCGCTCTGCACAGAGACGGAAATACCCTGCGTCATCGCCACCGGCGGTGGTGCGGTGTTGACGGAGCAGAACCGTGAGCTCCTGCGTCGAAGCGGCACGGTGTTCTGGCTGGACCGGACGGTGGATAATATTATGTCGACTGATTACGCCGCCGGACGTCCGCTGCTCGCCGGGGGAGAGGCGGCCCTGCGGGCCCTGTATGCCGTCCGCTGCCCGCTGTACGCGGCCTGCGCCCATTATCGGGTGCCTGACGGCACTGTTGACCAAATGAAGGACTTTATTCTGCGACTATGGAGGGATACGCCATGAAGCTGCTCATCCTCAACGGCCCCAACCTGAACCTGTTGGGCCAGCGGGAGCCGGACATCTACGGCAGACAGAGCTATGACGATTTATGTAAACTGATTTACGAGCACGCCGCCGCCGTGGGCTGCCAGGTGGAGCTGTTCCAGTCTAACCATGAGGGCACGCTTATCGACGCTATCCAGGCCTCCCGGGCCGGCTTCGGCGGCATCGTCATCAACCCTGGGGCCTACGCGCATTACAGCTACGCCATCTATGATGCTCTGCGCTGCGCCCCCGTCCCGGCGGTGGAGGTGCATATTTCCGATATCAACGCCCGCGAGCCCTTCCGGGCCGTGTCCGTCACCGCGCCGGCCTGCGTTAGAGTCATCACCGGCCACGGACTTGCCGGCTATCTCGAAGCCATGGACTATCTGCTCCAACACACCAATAACACTGCGGCTGCGCCCACCTGCGGCTGCACTGGGGAGGCATTTGTATGACCAACAAAAAGCTCTATCTTATCGGCGACCCCGTGGATCATAGCCTTTCGCCGCTGCTCCACGGCGCCATGATCGCCCAGACCGGCGCACACTACACCTATGAAGTCCGCCGCGTTCAGCCCCGCGATCTGGCCGACTTCGTGGCCGAGGCCAAGGCCGGCGGCTGTGCCGGGTTCAACGTCACCATGCCCCACAAGGAGGCTATCCTGCCCCTGCTGGACGAGCTGAGCCCTGCGGCGGCCGCCTGCGGTGCGGTGAACACCGTCTGCATCAAAAACGGCCGTGCCATCGGCTATAACACTGACGGCCGGGGATTTGTGGACAGCCTGCGCGCCCGCGGCCTGGAGCCGGAGGGCAAGACCGTGCTGCTGCTGGGTACCGGCGGCGCCGGAGACGCCATCTGTGATGCGCTGGTCGGCGCCGGTGTTAAAAAGATATTTGTCACCAACCGCAGCGTCTATCCGGCCCAGGATCTGGCCGCGCGTTACCCGGATAAGGCGCAGTTCATCTACTTCGGCATTTTCCCCGTCCGCCGCGCCATGGCCGAGAGCGACCTGTTCATCAACGCCACCTCTCTGGGCATGGCCGGCATGAAGGAGTTTTCCGACCTGGGCTTCCTGCGTGACGCCCCGGCGGGCGTCACCGTCTACGATCTGGTCTATAACCCCCGGCAGACCATGCTGCTGCGCGAGGCCGAAAAGCGCGGCCTGCCCACCGTGTCCGGCATCGACCTGCTGCTCTACCAGGCGGCCCGTGCCTTCAAGATGTTCACCGGCAAGGACGTGGATATGCCCGCCTTGTTCTCGGCACTGGAGGGCAAGCTGGACTGAGGTTGACACCCGTCCCGCGCGGTTATATAATACCCGAAGGCTTTTCACCTTTTCTTTGAGGTATTTTCTATGAACTTTCGATTGCTCTCACACACAATGGGCTACATCCTGTGGGTCGAGGCAGGCTTCCTGCTGCTGCCGGCACTGACGGCCTGTATTTATGCCGAGACCTGCTGGCAGCAGTTTCTGCTGACGGCGCTGCTCTGTGCCGCGGCGGGCACGGTGCTGCATCTGATCCCGGTGAAAAAGGCACAGATGCACAGCCGCGACGGGTTCGTGGCCGTGGCGCTCAGCTGGGTGCTGCTGTCCCTGTTCGGGGCGCTGCCCTATGTGTTCACCGGCGTTCTGGACAGCTATATCGACGCCCTGTTCGAGACGGTCTCCGGCCTGACCACCACCGGCTCGTCCACCTTCACCGCTGTGTCCCATCTGCCCCGCAGCGTGCTGCTGTGGCGCTCGCTGACCCAGTGGATGGGCGGCATGGGTGTGCTGGTGCTGTTCCTGGCGCTGACGCCCCGCATGGGCGAGGGCGCAGTGTTCCTCATGCGCGCCGAAAGCCCCGGCCCCATCAAGTCCAAGCTGGTGCCCAAGGTGGGCGGTACCGCCAAGATACTCTATCTGATCTATGTGGTGCTGACCCTCTGCGAGGTGCTGGCCCTGCGTCTGGCGGGCGAGAGCTGGTTCTCCGCCGTCTGCCACAGCTTTACCACCATGGCCACCGGCGGCTTCTCGATTTATGATACCTCCCTAGCGGGCGCGTCCAAGGCGGTCATGTGGATCGTCACGGTGTTCTCCTTCCTGGCGGGCGTGAATTTCTCCCTGATGTTTTTGGCCGTTCGCGGCAAGCTGAAGGAGGTGCTCCGCAGCGAGGAGCTGCGGATCTACGTCGGTATCGTGGCGGCGGCCACGCTGCTACTGTGCATCAATCTGCGGGTGCAGGCGGGAATCCCCTTCGGGGATTCCATCACCGACGCCGCCTTCCAGACTGTTACCATCATCACCACCACGGGCTTTGCCACCGTGGATTTCTCCCTGTGGCCTACCTTCTGCCGCATGGCGCTGGTGATGCTGATGTTCATCGGCGCCTGCGCCGGCTCCACCTCCGGAGGCATTAAGATATCCCGCGTCGCCATTCTCTGCAAGAGCCTGAAGCGGGAGCTGAAGCGGCTGGCGCACCCCCACCATGTCAGCGTGCTGAAGGTGGACGGACAGGCCGTGGAGGAGCGGGTCGTCTCCTCCGCCGGCGCGTTTATCGCGGCATACCTGCTGGTGTTGCTGGCGGGCGCACTGGTGGTCAGCTGGGACAACTACGGCTTCCAGGAGTCCTTCGCCGCGTCACTGACCTGTATCAGCAATGTGGGCCCCGGCCTGGGCATCCTCGGCCCCATGGAGAATTTCTCCATCCTCTCGCCCCTGAGCAAGCTGGTGCTGTCGCTGGAGATGCTCATGGGCCGTCTGGAGCTGATGCCCCTGCTGGCGCTGTTCCTGGGCAGCACCTGGCGTGACTGACGCAAAAAAGCACCCCGCGGGGGTGCTTTTGTCATTTCTGCGCCGTGCAGTATGCCTCATATTTTTCCTGCAGCCAGGCCTTCAGCGTCTCCACGCCCGCCTCGTCCCAGGTGAAATCCCGTTCCTCCTTGTCCTGCGCCAGCTCGTAGCATACATTGCTGTATACAGCGGTGTGCAGGATTCCCGCGTCCTTATCCCCATCGAAGCGGTAGCGGAACTCCCCGATGGAACCGGTGTATATGAACGCCCGATTGAACCAGTTGGGCGTCAATTCTGCGAATTGTGGGTGCATGACGGTCGCTCCTTTCGTTTATCATAGGGATGATACCACAAAACCGACGGACTGTACAGGCAAAAATTTGCCGCGGCTCTCCGAAGGACTTGAAAACAGACCAAACGTATGGTACAATGTGCCTGCATATTCAGGGGCACCGCCCCTTGACAAAGTGAGGGAATAGCGTATGAAAAACGCAGTCAAACGTATCGGCGTGCTGACCAGCGGCGGCGACGCCCCCGGCATGAACGCCTGCATCCGCGCCGTGGTCCGCAGCGCCAACGCCCGGGGCATCGAGTGCGTGGGCATCCGCCGCGGCTATCAGGGCCTGATCTCCGGCGACATCGTCGAGATGGACAACGCCAGCGTCAGCCGCATCATCAACCGCGGCGGCACCATCCTGTACTCCGCCCGCTGTGACGAGTTCCGCACCAAGGAGGGGCAGGAGAAGGCCTACGCCACCTGCAAGCTCATCGGTCTGGACGGCCTGGTGGCCATCGGCGGCGATGGCACGTTCCGCGGCGCGCAGGACCTGTCCAAGTTCGGCGTTTCCGTGGTGGGTATCCCCGGCACCATCGACAACGACATCGTCTGCACCGACTACACCATCGGCTTCGACACCGCGGCCAACACCGCCGTGGAGTGTATGGACAAGCTCCGCGACACCATGCAGTCCCACGAGCGCTGCTCCGTGGTGGAGGTCATGGGCCACCGCGCCGGTTATCTGGCGCTGTATGTGGGCGTGGCCATCGGCGCCACCGCCGTGCTGGTGCCCGAGCGCCCCTACGACTTTGAAAAGCACGTGGCTGAGAAGATCCGCCGCGCCCGCATCAGCGGCAAAACCAACTTTATGATCGTGGTGGCTGAGGGCGCCGCCAGCGGCATGGCCGTGGGCGAGCAGATCAAAAAGGAGCTGGGGCTGGACCCCCGCGTCACCATTCTGGGCCACATCCAGCGGGGCGGCAGCCCCACCGCCAAGGACCGCGTCACCGCCACCCGCATGGGCTACGAGGCGGTGCAGCTGCTGGCGGAGGGCAAGACCAACCGCATCGTCTGCGCCAAGGGCGACCGGATCAGCAACGTGGACATTGATGAGGGCCTGGCCATGACCAAGACCCTGAACCACGAGGAGTTCGAGGTCATGACCGTCATGACCGGAAGATAAGGAAAAGAGCAAAAAAGAGACGCGCCGCAGCGCGTCTCTTTCTGTTTACTCAGCGTTGACTGGATATTGGTTGATAAGTCAACAATAGGAAATGTTCGGATTATGGTCGAACGGTCTTTGAAGTTTGTCGAGGAGTATGGTCCGATAATTTTGGAGGGATTCACATTCGAGGGCGGATATACCGATATAGTGCAGGCAGGCGATGGAGATTTCATTACGGAGGATACTTTGTGGGACTTTAAGGTTACTTCTGCATCAATAACGACGAGACACACCTTGCAGTTGCTTATGTACTGGAGGATGGGGCTTCGCTCTGTACATCCGGAGTTTGAAAAAATTGAATACCTTGGGATATATAATCCGCGTTTGAACCGGGTTTATAGATTATTCGTGAAAGATGTACCCGAAGAGGTGATACATACGGTGGAAAGAGATATTATTGGCTATGCGGATTAAAGCCCAAGAGAACGAAAAGAGGCAGGACCATTCCTGCCTCTTCCCTTATTCCATCTCCGGCCGTTCGTCGCCCATGAAGAACACCGCCACGGTGCCCTGTCCGGCATGGCTGCCGATGATGGTGCCGATGTCGCACAGGCGTACCTTCCCCTTCAGCTTCGGAAAACGGTCCTCCACGGCGTCCATGACCAGCCGGGCGTCCTCCGGGCACTGGCTGTGGCAGATAAAGCACTTGCCGTCATAGTCCCGGCCGCCCTGGGCGTGCTGCTCCATGGTGTCCACCGTGGTCTCCACGGCTTTTTTCTTGCCCCGCACCTTGCTGTATGCCTTGATGGCGCCCTTGTCGTCCAGCCGCATGATGGGGCAGATGTTCAGCACCGTGGCTACCGTGGCCGCCGCGCCGGATACCCGGCCTGTCCGCCGGAACTGGGTCATGTCGCTGGAGAAGAACTGGTGATGCACCTTGTTCCGGTTGTCCAGCACCCACTGGGCCACGGTGTCGATGTCCTCACCCGCGTCCCGCATATCGGCGGCGTAGTCCACCAGCAGGCCGTAGCCGCTGGAGGAGCACAGGGAGTCGATGACGATCAGCCTTTGCCCGGGGTACTTGTCCTTCAGCTCTGCTGCCGCCAGATAGGCGTTGTTCACCGAGCAGGACTGCCCGGATGTGAATGCGATGTGCAGCACGTCGCCGCCCTGCTGCAGCAGCTTCTCAAAAAAGTCCATATAGCCCGCCGCATTGATCTGGCTGGTCTGGGGCAGCTTGCCCTCCTTCAGAAAGCCGTAAAACCGGGGCAGCGCCGCCGGATCGCGGCCCATATCGTCGTCATAGGTTTGCCCGTCCACCACATAGGTGTAAAACAGCACGGGGATGTCCCGGCTCTCCATATATGAATAGGGCAGGTCCACCGTGGAGCAGCAGCTCAGTGTAAATTTCCGTTCCATTTTTTCTCCTTTTTACTCCTTTGTTCTGCTGTGTCTGCGGCAGGGAAGGGGGCACGCAGAACGCCCATTTGTAATACAAGTTCATTATATGGCCCTGCCTGTTTTTGTCAATATGCGCTTTTCACGGATTGCAAAAACCGATGGGATACGCTATAATAACCACCTGACTACAATACAGGGAGCGATCCGTTATGATACTCGTACTGCAAAAGAACACTCCGGAGCCTGCCATCCGCCAGCTGCTGGCCCAGCTGGCTCTGCAAAACGTCAAGGGCGGCTGCGTAGCGGGGGAGACATCCATCCTTCTGCCCCTGGTGGGGGAGACGTGGCGGCTGGACCCCGCCGCG
>ERZ834722.1970-NODE-1970-length-17603-cov-7.897025_pt1 | contig 17603 bp, 8 predicted proteins | sample MGYA00519576_ERZ834722 | MGnify/ENA primary metagenome ERZ834722 (study PRJEB31850, sample SAMEA3708759) | human gut metagenome | biome: human gut; feature: human-associated habitat; material: faeces | place: China | collected 2014 ...
ACGCTTCGCTTCATAATCCTTGTTGGAAATGTGTCAAGTGTTATTGACAATTTCAATCAATGTTTACATAATCAAAATCATAAGCTGAATAATTATAAGTTCCTACATTTACAGGATCATATTTGAAATTAGAATTATTTTTTGCTTTATCATAATCATCCGTTAATATCTGCCAGTGAGTTGCATCTGTAAGATAATTATAAATTTCTTCACTGCTCATTCCGCTGAGATCTTTGTTTGGTGTGACTACTACTTCATTCATACCATATTTATCAACAAATTTTAAGTTGTATTCATTCCAATTTGTAGAGTAGCTTGGATAATTAGGATTAGAACTTATATATATTGGAATGTCGATATCGTTATTATTCATGTGGTATCGTGTATGTTTTTTGTCGTATAAATACCAATCTTGTGAATTATTAACCAATTCTTCAAAACTTTCTGGCGTTCGATTAAGTTTTAACCTGAAGTAATGCAGTTGCTTATATATGTCGTCATAGGATTCTACATATCTATTGAAAGATTCACAAAATTTAAACCAGTTTTCATTTGATACTAAATATGTATAAGGACAATCGTTGACATCATTCATCATAATATCAATTGCATATTCTGCTTCTAACTTTTTGTGATGAATTGCATAGAATGCGTAATCACCTAAAAGTGTTGGTATAGAGTAATCGTATAAGCTGGTATTATTCTGCGCTTCTAAAAGTACATTGCTGAGATAGCTATAACTACCAAAATCCTTTATCATTGTATAATCATACGGCTCAGGATCTACATCGTCAGTATAAGTATCACCATCTGTATCAACTGATGTAGGATTAGTATTAACATTGCAAAGTACACACGAATACTCAGACTGAAAGAAATCAACAACTTTGGCTATCGGAGCGCCGCCAACTTCATCGAAGTCACTTATGCCATCATCATCTGTATCCGCTTTATTAGGATCTGTTCTGTAAACCTGACCGTTTTGATATTTTATTCCTTGTGTTTCATAGACATCATATAAACCGTCTCCATCAGAGTCGGTCATATCAATAGAAGATACCGTACTCTGCTGTAACGTTGCCATTACTGATGCTATTTGAGCTGCTGTTGCAGCCTTATAAGGAACTCCGCCTGTTTGAGTTGCTATTGATTCTAAAGCGTCAGAATCAGCATCACATACGTTTAATGTATAGATATTTATTGGCTTTTCTGCATTTTTAGCGATTTGCAGAAGCCCACTTGTTGTGCTATCATTTTCTACATCGCCGTCACATATAAGAATTATTATATTCTTTTCAGTAGCCGACAGATGCGGAGTCATTTCATTGATAACTGCGCTAAGTCCACTGTTTGTACTTGTTCCACCAGACGCTGTCAGAGCTGAAACTGCTGATTTAAGCTCGCTTTTTGAGGTACCGAAATTCTTTACAACGTTTCCAGATGAATTGAATGAAACTAACGTAGCATCATCGCATTCATACATTGCATCGATGAATGTATTCAGTGCAGTCTTGACATTGCTAAGTCTCTCACTATTCATGCTGCCTGAAACATCAACAACAAATCCTATATTATATGCTGTTTCTATCACACTTGGCTGACGACTGTATTCTATCTGTTCTCTCCATGAATCCAGCCAAATTTCTCTGTCAATAACAAGATATGTTGAAAAATGAGTAGTTGTGCAGCTTACGTTATTATTTGCAGCATCAACTACGGTATCTTCGAGCATAACATATTCCTTTTTTTCTCTGTCATACCATAAGATGATCAGATCTTCTTCGGCGGTGTTATTAAGCAGGGTGTCGTCATAGGTGAATGTTATTGTAGCAGTATTGAACTCTGCGCTTGATGTTATGTTCACAGGCGAGCCGACAATACCAACAACATCACTGGATAGCATATCAACATTATAGGTATTTTCAATGTTCACACAATTATCTGCGTTTCCTTTACAGTCAAGCTCAACTTCTACACCTGTTACTGCCGAAACTTTAGGATCATCAGATGTCAAGTCCTGACTTACATATCCCGAATAGTATTCGTCACCATCTAAAATACCGTCTTCATCAGTGCCAGGTACATTTGGCAGAACTCCAAGGGCTACCTCATCTGCATCATCAAGACCGTCGAAGTCAGTATCAGGTTCAAGAGGATTTGTGTTGTGTATATTAACTTCAGTTCCGTCGTCTAAGGTGTCTTTATCTGAATCATTATCCCAAGGTGATGTACTCAATAAATATTCTTGAAAGTTAGTGAGACCATCGTTATCAAAATCTTCGTTGTCATCGCTTATTAAATTATCATCAGAATCAGTGTCAACAGGATTTGTAAAGGATACCATTACTTCATAGTAATCATCAAGGTTATCGCCGTCTGAGTCTGTAAGCATTGGATTTGAAGAAATTGATTCCTCTATACAATCTGGTAACATATCGCTGTCTGTATCTTTAAGCAAATACCAGTTGTTGAAATCTTCTATGAAATCGGGAAAATTATTCTTGTTCTCATCCTTCATGTACTTCCATTCATCATAAGGAATATCCAACGGCTCAGACGTAGTACCTACAAATGAACTTACGTTACTGCTGTTGTTGGCATTTACATTTGGGCAAGTCAGCTCGATACTTTCAGCAATGATAACAACATTATTAAGGTTAAGATTCTGAGCATTGATCGTTACGCTGCCGAACGGATCATAAACAAGACCTTTCAGGTTGACATTCTGGCTGTCAATGACAATATCGCCATATTTAGAGAAAATAATAGAATCATTAGTATTTTTGACTTCCCCGTAGAGGTTGATGTTTTCCAGGGCTTTCAGTGCATTGTTAATGTTGATGTTTCCATTCAAAGTAGCCTCACCCTGTACCTCAGTCGGCACATTTATATTTATATTCAACTCGTCAAGTATGTAGTCTTCATCATGTGCGTCGACATTAGAAGCCGTGAAATACTGATTGTCAATTTTGTCAAAGATATAAATCATTGACTCACCAGCATCATCTTCTAATGCGCCGTTTACATTCATATTACCGCTTGAAACGATAGTTCCATTGGTGGCAATATTACCATTTACGCAGAAATTCCCTGCATTTACTGTTATGGCTCCATCATCATATGATGATGCAAACATAGTGTAAGGATACGGTTCTGTACTTTCAACGGCATAGACTGAAACAACAGAAATAGCACTTAGTGTCATTGTTGCACTCAATACGCCTGAAAGCATACGGTTAAAAATAGGCTTCATTATTGCCCTTCTTAAATTATTATTACATATGATTTAATGATGTAACATTATTAAAATCAAATATTATATACAGTATAATGATTTGACAATATTTTGTCAATAGACAAATTAGCTAGGTCGTGTTGACACTAAGCCTAACAAAGCATCTTTTCGGCAAAATTTCACGCATCCTGCGTTAAAAAGTCTTGACAGGCGACAGCCTGCCTGCGACTTTTTGCCTTGTCTACGTAAAATTTATGCTCGAAAATCTGCATATTATCTTAGTGTCAACACTCCCTAATAGATATCAACATCAATCGAACTATTGTACCTTTCAATTCATTCAAACATCTTTTATTGTAATTATTATGGGTATAGCTAAAGATATAGTGAAATAAGGGGAGAAATTTAAAGACCTCAGCGACAAGGCAAACACTTGCCCTATTGCTGAGGTCTTTCATCAAACATGGTTTATTGCTTGATTTGACAGTGGTGGGTGTACTTATAATTGCTTCACGGAACGAAAACATGAAACGCCGCCACGCTATGATGCGGCGTTCAAGGAAGGCGCTATCCGGCAGGTGACCGAAGAAGGTCGCCCTATGCGGGAGGTGGCGGAAGAATTGGGCGTCTGCACGGATACCATCCGGAACTGGCTCAAGGCATCCGGCATCCAGCCGAAGGAAACCAAGCGGCAAAACCGCATAGAGCGCCGCCAGCAGAATCTGGAGGCGGAAATCAGATCCTTGCGCAAGCAACTGGCGCAGAAAGACGAGTTCATCGAGATCCTAAAAAAATCCGTCGGCATATTTTCCAGACCATAGAGGATAAGTATAAATTTATCCAGTCTGCATCTGCGGGAGTCTCTGTGGATCAGCTATGCCGGCTTCTGGAAATCTCCCGCAGCGGCTACTACGCCTGGCTTCATCGGGGCATCAGCCCCAGAAAACAGCAGGATCAGCGGCTGTCCTGTCAACTCATTACCCTGCATCAGCAGCAGCCAGCCTCCGGGCTGGACACCCTGTTTCACATGATCCGGAGGAAAATGGTCTGCTCCAGAAAGCTGATTTATCGGCTGATGCGGCAGCTGCACATCCAGTCCGCACGCAAATTCGCATACAAGCGCACCACCAACTCCAAGCATTCCCATCCTGTTGCACCGAATCTGCTGAACTGGAATTTTCAGGTTTCTAAGCCAAATACTGTCTGGGCGGGCGATATTACATACATTCCAACCGGGCAAGGATGGCTTTATCTAGCAATTATAAAGGACCTTTGCACCAAGAAAATGGTGGGGTATGCGTTTTCCAACCGCATCGATACGGCGTTGACCCTGGCGGCACTCCGCATGGCTGTAAAACGGGAGCGCCTGGCACCGGGACTGATGTTTCATTCGGATCGGGGCGTGCAGTATGCGGCAGCGGCATACCGGGAAGAGCTCGAAAAACTGGGCTTTGTGCAGAGTATGTCCCGAAAGGGCGAACCACACGACAATGCGGTGGCGGAGAATTTCTTCAGCTGCCTTAAGTGTGAATTGGTATATCTAGCCAGCTATGCAACCCGTCGGCAGGCGCAAAATTCAATTTTTCGGTACATTGAAGGATTTTACAATCCGGTGCGTCCTCATTCTTCCATTGGCTGGTTATCCCCGATGGAGTATGCCCGGCAGTTGAAGCGGCAAAATGTCGCATGAGCATACCGGAGCAATCCGGCGATTCATTCGACTTTTGTGTGCTTTTTCGTGTCTATTTTATCGGGAAGGGGGCATTCTTGTTTTTTTAATATCGATTTTGTATCCAAAAATCATATTTTATAAATGACCTGAAAAATGTTTTTCGTTTTGTCCACCAAATATTCGTTTTTTGCATTGAATTCTGATGAAATTACTCTTAAAATAAAAGTGTAGTTTACGATTAATTAAAGATAATGTGTTTTCTTATAAATTACAAAAGGAGAAATATTTATGAAAAAAATAACATCTATTGTTGTGTCGGCTGCGTTGACTGTGTCGATGTTACTAAATGCTGTTCAGAAAGTAACAATACATGCAGACAATCCATTAGCACAGAATGTTTACACGGCTGATCCAGCGCCAATGGTTCACGATGGAACACTGTATCTTTATACCAGTCATGATAAAGATGGTTCGGATTATTTTTATATGCCGGATTGGCAGTGCTATTCTACCACGGATATGCAGAACTGGACTCACCATGGAACTGTACTTTCAGATACAGATTTTTCATACGCTGAAAAAGATACTGCATGGGCAGCTCAGTGTGTCGAGAGAAATGGCAAGTTTTATATGTATTGTCCGCTTTCAAATGCAGAAGGAGGAGGACGTGTTATAGGTGTTGCCGTTTCAGACAGTCCAACAGGTCCGTTTAAAGACGCTATTGGAAAACCTCTTTTAGGTCCGAACTGGGATTATATTGATCCGACAGTTTTTATTGACGATGATGGACAGGCGTATCTTTATTTTGGCAATCCTCAGCTTTATTATGTGAAGCTCAATGAAGATATGATTTCCTATTCCGGAGAGATACAAAAGGTTGATATGAGCCAGGGCTTCGGCGTCAGCAGCGATCCTGATAGTCGTACAGGTGCTCTTTATACTGAGGGACCTTGGTTTTATAAGCGTGGTAACCTTTATTATATGCTTTATGCAGCAGAGGGAATTCCGGAGAATATAAGTTATTCTATTAGCAGTTCCCCTACAGGTCCATGGACTTATAAGGGCGTTATCATGCCAAAAGGCGAAGATGGGTCGGCTTTTACAAATCATTGCGGCGTAATTGATTATAAAGGTCATTCATACTTTTTTTATCATAATCAAAGACTTCCCGGCGGAGGCGGATTTACTCGTTCTGCTGCAGTAGAGGAATTTTCTTATAACAGCGATGGCAGTTTTCCTGTCATCAGGATGAGTAACGACAGACCTGAACAGCTTGAGGCTTTAGATCCATATGTACGAAATGAAGCTGAAAAGATTTGCTTTGAAGTTGGTATTGAGACAGAAAGTTGTTCTAATGGCGGCATGAATGTTGCCAATATTGAAAATGGTGATTATATTAAAGTGTCTGGCGTTGATTTCGGTACAGGCGCGGAAAGTTTTACTGCAAGTGTTGCATCTGCAACAAATGGTGGAAAAATAGAGATACATCTTGATAGTATAGATGGACTGCTTGCCGGAACTCTTGACGTTCCCGGAACAGATGGCTGGCAGAATTGGGTGGAGGTTTCATGTGATATCAGTGGAACTGAAGGAAAGCATGACGTTTATTTCAAGTACATTGGCGGTGACGGTTATCTCTTCAACGTGGACTGGTGGAAATTTAAAAAAAATAATGCGGAAACCTCAACCGTTTCAAATCCTATCATTTGGTCGGATGTTCCTGATCTTGATGTTATTCGTGTAGGGGATACCTATTATATGGTCAGTACAACTATGTTTTTTAATCCCGGTGCTCCTATCATGAAATCTAAGGATCTTGTTTCATGGAAGATATGCAATTATGTTTACGATGTTCTTGCCGACGGAGATGTACAGAATCTTAAAAATGGCAAAAACGATTATGGTCATGGACAATGGGCTTCAAGTCTGCGTTATCATAACGGCACTTATTATGTCTTCTTCGGAAGCTACGGAACCGGAAAATCATACATATATAAAACTAATGATATTGAACATGGTACATGGACGAAAATCGAATTGAATGGGATGTATCATGACGCTTCACTCTTCTTTGATGATGATGGAAGAAACTATCTTATTTACGGAGCAGGCGGTACAATTAGGGTTAAGGAGCTAAATTCCGAAATGACCGGCTTCAAGGAAGGAGGAGCTGATAAAGAACTGTTTTCAACAGGTCTTGATGGGCTCAGCGGAGAGGGTGCCCATATTCAGAAAATAGGAGATTATTATTATATTTTTCTTATTGCATGGCCAAGCAATAGCGGAAGAATAGAGCTTTGTTACAGAAGCAAGGATATTCTCGGTAATTACGAAGGCAGAACTATTCTTGACTCGGAAGGAGCAGCTCAGGGTGGTATTATAGATACTCCCGACGGAAAATGGTATGGACTTGTCTTCAAGGATCATGGGGCAGTAGGACGTGTACCTGTACTTGTTCCGGTAACGTGGCAGAATGACTGGCCAATCATGGGTATAAACGGAAAAGTTCCTGCAACTATTGAAATCAACGGCAGTTATAACGGCACTTTTCTTGCGACTGCTGATGATTTTAGTTATGATTCAAATAAACTTGCTCTGGAATGGCAGTGGAATCATAATCCAGATAATACGGCATGGTCGGTAACTGAACGAAAAGGTTATCTTAGACTGAGAAATAAATCGCTTGCAACAAATATTCTTGATGCGAAAAATACGCTTACTCAGCGAACAGAAGGTCCGTTTTGCAGCAGTATTATAAAGCTTGATGCATCAAATATGAAAGCAGGCGATTATGCGGGACTTTCTGCTTTCCAGTATAAATATGGAAATGTAGGAGTTTATATTGCCGATGACGGTTCAAAAAAGATTTATATGGCTGAAAATGGAATTGCTTCAAGCGGAGGCGAGATTTCGGAAAGCTATAATAAAATAATTGAAGAAGTAGATATGACAGGAAACGAAATATATCTTAAAGTCGATTTTAAATTCAATGATGTTAATGAGAGTAATATTTCGTATAATATTGATAAGGCTAATTTCTATTATTCCTATGACGGAAGTAATTGGATAAATATAGGAAATGAATTGAGCATGAGCTATGATTTGAAATTGTTCACAGGTTACAGAAGTGCAATTTACAGTTACGCCACAAAAACAATAGGAGGCTATGCCGATATTGATTTTTTTGATTATGAGCGTGCCGAATGGAATCAGCCAGAAGAGATAAAACCAAATAGTCTTGGCTGGTACTTTAGTAATGGTTTTGAAAACGATACGGAGGATTGGACAGGAAGAGGTACGGCAAATGTTGCTTCCAGCGCTAATACAGGATATGTAGGCAATAATTCTCTATTTGTTTCAGGCAGGACATCTTCGTGGAACGGAGCGCAGAAAGCTCTTAGCGATAGAGTTTTCAAGCCGGGAAATGAATATAGCTTCAGCGTAAATGTGAAATTTGATTCAGAAAAAATCACTGATAAATTTTTTATGAAGCTTGAATACTCCGATGCAAATGGCAAAAAACAGTATGCTCTTATTACAGAGGGAACAGCTGTAAAAGGAGAATGGATGCAGCTTTCAAATCCGAATTTCAAGATACCGTTAGACGCAGAAGATATGTATCTTTATATTGAAACATATGATAGTAATAACAACTTTTATATTGACGAGGCTATAGGTGCAGTCGGCGGGACAGGAATTCTTGGTGCGGGAGTGCAGAAATATATACTTGGAGACATTAATTTTGACGGAGTTGTTGATGCTTATGATATGATACTTGCCAGACGAGGATGTTTAAGTAGTTTTGACAGTACATTGGCTCAGGCGGCTGCGGATGTTGATCAAAATGGTGTTTATGACAAAGCAGATCTTGTATTGATTCAGGATTTTATTCTTGGAAGAATTAAAGAATTTCCTGTGGCTTGAATGTTGATAATTTAATTTTAGAAAGTTGTTAGAACTTGTGTTGATATGGAAGATGTGCGGATTTTCAAGTATAATTTTGCTGAAAAGACGTGTATAAAAAAAGATATTCTTTGATACAAAATTAAAGGCAGTGTTGCATAGTAAATGAGCAACGCTGCCTTTTTTCTATAGTATGTTATTCTTTCCGCTATTGCAAATAACGCAGAAAAGAATTATCTGATAGTGTCAGAGCCCACCTATTTTGTCATCCAGAAGTGAGCATATTTTGTCAAGGGCAGGCACTGTATTTTGTCAAGCTGAGGTCGGCAGAAAACAAACTGACACCTCCCAGCGGAGATGTCAGTTTCAGATATAGAGAGCAGATGCTCCCGGCAAAATCCAACGAGGCGCTCAGGTCGCTCCCCAGCGTTGCCCTATCCTCCGTCGTGGGCAAAAGCCCGTAGGTCAAACCACCTTGCGACTCCGCATTCTGCGCATGATCTCAATCTGCTTGTGCAGATTATCCCGTGTGGTGTTGCGCAAAAACTCAGATTTACAGCCGAGCTGTATCAGCAGATAATTGTAAAAGCTGCGCGGTGTCAGCTTTGAATCCGAGATGTACAGCACCATGTATTCCGCTTCCGGCAGCTCGTCTTTCAGACGGCGGAGCGTACTTGTCTTACCCGTTCCGGGTTCGCCGATCAGAACAGCAAAGAGCTGGTTTTTGGCGGTGTATTCCAGCCTGCTGAACACCTCCGAGCTTTGGTGCGTTTTGTAAAGCACGCTGGTCGGAATGCCGCGCGTGAACGGCGTATGTTTCATTTCATAGAACAACTCAAACGTTTTCATCATCCTCCAAAGCTCTCGTATACGAGATTGCAGCCCGACGCTCCCTTTCTTCTGCGGTTCTGGAAATCGCATCGAGAAGGCGTGAGGAATCCGCAGGGATACGGTCGACCTCCGCACGCTTCGGCTTTTTGCCCACTCGTGTGCCGACCTTTACAGGCTCGGCATAAAACGGCTCATTCCCTTTGGCTTCGACCCGTACCTTAGCGATGTTCTGCGGATCATAGACCACATCGACCTGCTGACCGGCATACAGAAGCCCCACATCATAATCCTTGCCCATGAAACTGATGCAGCCGGACTTATTGACCTTGCGCAGCTCACAGTGCAGAAAAGCACTTGCCAGGAGCGCTTCATCGGGATAATTCAGTGGCATAGAACCGCATTTAAAAGCGTGTTCGGGAGTAATACCGAGCGTGCTGTGAATCTTGTGGTGGTAGCATTCCGAGAGCCACGCATTGAACATCTTGTTAAGCTCCTCGATGCTGTCAGGCGGATTCACGTCAACCTCTGAGATGAACGAATCAACGGTACGGTTGAAACGCTCCTGCTTACCCTTGCCCTGCGGATTGCGGGGCTTAGCATACAGAAGCCGGATACCGAGCAGACCGAAGGCACGCTTCATCCAGTGGGTGCGGTACTGAGAGCCGTTGTCGAAGTAGATACGGCGCGGAACACCGTACTTCTGAATGCCCTGCGTGACAAAATACATTCACTTTTGGATGACAAGATGGGTGGGCGGTAACAGATAGCTTGCAATGGCGGTGAGTATGAATGTTTATAGATTTTTAATATGGTTCGATGAAATAACTTTGAATTGTTTAGGAGTCATTCCGATACAATTTTGAAATTGCCTTAAAAAATACTTGTCATCTTCGTAACCGCATTGATCAGCAACAGATGCAATGGGAATATTGGTGGTGTATAATAAATATTTGGCTAATGAAATACGGCTTCTGATGCAATCCTGATGAAAACTTACTTTAAAGCATTTTTTATAAATTGTTCTGAGATGACCTGGGCTGAATGTATACTTTCTGCATATTTCGTCTGTTGACGGCGGTTTTTTTGGATTAAGATAAATCGAATTACGTATTTCCAGCATTTGCTCATAATGCTGAATCGTAAATCTTTTACTGTTCATTTTTATTTGTTCAGTTAAAGCAGAAAAATGTTTTTGTTTCATTTCATTATATTGCTCGGTATTACACAAAGGAAAAATACTGTAAACATATGAATCCATTCCATAGTTGGAAATATACGTTTTGTGCTGAGTAATAATAGATTCTAATTTGTCGGCGATTATATGTTTTGATTCGATGTTGGTTTGTACGAATAACAGGAAGGTCGAATCATCAATTCTTCCGCAACTATCGCATTTATGGTTTGTAATTTGAAGGAGGGCATCAGTAATATCAAGCAACGATTGTATCTTATTGCTTTTATTAAAATTATCATGAAACAGACAGGTTTTGAGCATAACAGAGAAAATAGTGCCGTTTTTATAATCGTCGTGCCTTAGGAGTTCATAAACTTTTTTCATTCCTGAGTCGTTTCTGAGAGAAGTCAGAGAGTCGAAGTTTTCAGTCATGGACTGACATTGCATCAGATAATTGATATCATGTTTCATTCTCAGAAATTCAAGTCCGTTTGCAACATAAGTAATCCAGTTTCTGTATATATCGTCATATACATCTGATGAATTATATTTTAATACAATATATCCAAAAAGTCTTTCTTTGAAGTGAAGTGGGTTGAAATAGTATACGGCAGCTTTATTATGTTTTTGAAATATTTCGCTTATGTAATATTGATTGATTTGGAAGGGCGTATTATCTTTACCAAAAACAATACTGCGACATATGAGTGTATTTTTGTTTATTTCGGATTTACTTTTATGCCAGCCGTCGAATAAGCATAAAAAAATATTCTCTACATTGCGTACAAGATATTGAAAACTTCCAAGCAACTCTATAAATTCCTTCAAGTTATGACATTCGGTCAGCTGCTGATTCATCTGACTGAGAAGATTCCACTGTTCGTATGTTGAATGCATACGTGCAAATTGCAGCTCTTCATTCATCGCTTTTTTAGAACAATTGCAAAAGCAGCTTGTTCCAAGCTTGAATAAACCTTTTGGAGAATGAATCTCTCCGCATCCGGTGATTTGTAATTTGCTGAGTAATATTCTAACCGCATTTTTTCCAAGTTGTTCTCTGTTACGCTGATATGTAGTGAGTAAAGGCGAATGTTCATAACGATTCCATGCATAATCGTATCCGGTAACAGCAAAATATTTACTGATATCTATGTCTTTTTCAGCGAATTCGTCTAATAACCCGTAAGCCATATAATCATTTGCGCACATTACCGCTTCAGGATATGGACGCTGTCCGCTGATGTATTCATCTGCAAGCTTACGTCCTGAAGACATCCAGAAATCTCCGAAAATAACTTTGCGGCTGTCAAAGGGTATTCCATGTTTTTTCAGTGATTTTTTGTAACCGTTTAACCGAATCTGAGAACTCTGAATGTCGCTGGGACCGGTAAGGAATTCAATATTTGTAAATCCGTGATCATCTATAAAGTGATCTGCAATATACTCAATGTCACTTTCGTCATCTGTATCGATCGAAGTTGCATTGTGTAAGTCAAAATCAGGAATGAATGCTCCGCAAACAATGATAGGTATAGATTTTTGTTGAAGAAGATATTCACGAACCTTAGCTCTAGGTTTATCGCATCGGAAAGGTTCTGAAAGTACAATTAATCCATCAAATTCCTCAGAAAGGATTAGTTCGTATATCTGATTTTCATAAGGAAGCGGATAGTCCCAGCAATTTAAGTTGTATGTGTTTGATATTACGGCGGTATCAATATTATGCAATTGTGCTTCTTTGATGATGCCTTTGATAATTTCACGCTGAGCTGAGCCGTTTACTTCTGCACCAATGACTCCAAATATCATTCTTTTTTTCATGTTTATAATTCGCCTTTCTGCGAAAGTCACCAATGGTGTTATGAAAAAAGTGCTTTCACTGTGAAGTTTTGTGCGTCATTTTTTAGGGAGTGTTGACACTAAGATAATATGCAGATTTTCAAGCATAAATTTTACGTAGACAAGGCAAAAAGTCGCAGGCAGGCTGTCGCCTGTCAAGACTTTTTAACGCAGGATGCGTGAAATTTTGCCGAAAAGATGCGTTGTTAGGCTTAGTGTCAACACGGCCTGGATGAATTACGCTTTGTTTTCAAACGTATCTCTGTTTTGTTAAAGATGAATATATTATACATTGTTTTTGTTGGAATGTCAATATAAATAAGCCGTTTTGTCCACCTTTTTTTCAAATTATGAGTTGATATTTTATTTGATTTAGAATATAATAAAATTATAGAATACCATTTTGAAGTTGAGAAATAGGGAAGCACTGATTACGGCAATTCCAGTTGAGATTAAGCGGAAAGGAGATGAATAAAAATTTTTCACAGCAAAGACGACAACGCAGTCCGTAGGAAATTTTTATCAGCGAACTCCACTTTATTTCAAGTGGAATTGCTGTAAATATGGTGCGCCGGATTTTTGTACAGGATGACATGCCAAGCCGAAAGCGGTATTTAATCAGCGGTTCTCTATGCAACGATAAATGATTTGTGGACATCCATGTCACAGATGATGGGGGAAACGATTTTCAGCATAACACATCCCTCGCAAATAGTTTTTGAGAAATACGGATATTGACTGGATTCTCAATGAAAGATTGAAGCAGTGTGTCTCTTCAAAGATAAGGTTACAGGGCTCGAACCATACTTATTTGTGTTAGAAAGAGAAGTCGGCACACATAAAATTCGGTTCAGTGAATGCTGTTCACACTCACCTTAACGTGCTCTGTAATGTGCCTGTTTCCTCAAAGATATTATAAGAGCCTGTTTGATATTTTTCGTACGTCCTTTCGGCAAATTTTGACGGCGACTGCGTTAAAAATACTTGTAAGGCGACAGTCTTACTGCGGATTTTTTCCTTGTCCTCAGCATAATTATACTCGAAAAGCCGTACATAAAAAGATACTGAACAGGCTCTAACGAATTATTACTTGCTGCGCCATATACTCGCACATAGGTATTCTTTTGTGCCTTGTAGCGTAGCAGAAAGGAATGGTCATAAAATGAAATTTAAAAATCTGTTAGCATCTGTAATGTCAGGTGTTCTGGTATTTGGAATGCTGCCATTTAACGCTGCATTGGGCAACGGTGAAAAAACTAATCCGATACAGCAAGTATTTGAAGACCTTTCATTAAACGCAGAATCAATTAATGTTTCTGCTGCAAGCAGTAATTTCCGACGTCCGATCAGCAACGAGTCTCCCGTATGGATAGTACATATCGATTCGTGGAATTACCCTGATCCTGAGAAAATTATTGACATTGTTCCGGAGGATGTTCTGCCGTATGTCGTTTTTAACCTTTCTCTGTCAATCAACTATAGTCCTACGGAACACAGGTGGCTGATGGTTCAAGACGGTATTGAATGTGCACGATCTTGGATGAAAGCCTGTGCGGACAAAGGAGTATGGACAATGATTCAGCCTGCGAGCGGCGGTCAGTGCCACTTCCCTGATTATTCTGCCGATTATGATTTGGACAACACAATATTTGGTGAATTTTTCCGTGACTATCCAAACTTCCTCGGATATAACTACTGTGAACAGTTCTGGGGATTTGCGTCTCAGGACTTTCCTGTAACATATCAGCAGCGTTACGATCACTTTGCCGCCCTCTTAAAGTTATGCAACAAATATGGCGGCTATCTGGACGTAAGCTGGTGTGAAAATCAGTGGGGGTCAGCTCTTAATCCAGTTGCAATGCTGAAAACCAATGCCAACTGGGAAGAAGCATGCCGTACATATTCTCAGAACTTTATACTTGAAGAAAAATATACTCAGCCAGGTTATATTGCTGATGTTGAAAGCGAGGTATATGGTGCTTACATTTCAGGTTACTGCGGAAATTACGGCATACGTTGGGATGATACGGGTTGGTCGGATTATCCGTGGAACGGAGGGGATTTAGATCCCCAGACTCACGAGCAGTATCGCCTTTCCACGAGTTTGCCGATATACTTTGAACGTATGGCGATGAACGGTATGACTGTTATCGACGGACCTGAACTTGTATGGAACGACTGCATTAAAGGTCTTTGGGACGGAACTGATGACGAAGGCTATAAATATCGTCGTTGGGATTTTTACGACCAGTGCAAAAATACAAATCTTGATCTGATACGTAAATTCATTGACGGAACAATTCGTATTCCTGACAGAAAAGAAGTAATTGACAGAACAAAGGTTGTTGTTATTCAGGATGTGGACTCCGGAAGCAATGATGACAAGTACTGTTCGTATAAAACGCTTTTTGAGGGCTTATATCGCGCTGATAATGACGGAAATTATAAGGATAATCATAACCCATTCAAGAGTACGGGACGTTATCAGACGATTCCAACTGTATATGGTCTTGCAGATGATCTGGCAAAGTCCATTCCAGTACAGATAAAGCAGTCAACAATAGCTTCACGCTGGAGCAGTATTTCTGACAAGCAGGCTGAATTTAACAAGCTTTATCCTGATTCCTATTACGCAAACTGCTATATTGCAAATAATCAGAATTCATGGGTTACTTATTATAACAGCAAGTTGGACGAAGGCTATAAAGGAGCGCAGTTTGACCTTAAATACAATACTTGTAAATCCTTTGATATTAAGCATCAGCTTTATGGATCTGCTTTTATTAATGAATATTCTGATCACATAGACGTTTATATGAACAACTATGACGAAGATGCATCAACAACTCTGAAAACAGAAAGCATTACAATTGCCGGTGCAAGTTCCAAACCATCATTTACAGCTAAAGATAGGGGCGTTAATCAAACAGCAAGTGTTATAACAGAAAGCTGGAGTAATGGTACGTACACACTTACTGTGAAGCATAACGGACCTGTTGATATCTCTATCAAATGCTCAGGCAATGAGACGGGACGCCTTACTTCTTATCCGCAGGCTGTACAAACAGAACCTTCATTCCCTGATTTCTATACCGGTGCTCGTCAGTATGAAGGGGAAAATTTCGATCAAAAAAATATTGAAGAAAACGTTACGAACGGCTGTCGTACGGATGTTACTAAATTTCAGGGCATGGGATTTGTAAAATTCGGAACCAAGGATACTGCTGCCGTTAAGGATACTGTAAAAACTACAAAAGCAGGTGTGTTCAAATGGACGCTTCGCTATTCGGCAACCTCTGATGTTAATTGCGTGGATCTTTACGTAAATGGTTCTAAGATAAAAACGCTTTCGCTTCCAAAGGGTTCAGGATATAGCGACTGGAAAACAATAAGCGAAAATATTAATCTCAATGTCGGAGAAAATAAAATTGAACTCAAGGCTAATTCAACTCTTCCCTGCTCGCTTTACATTGATAACTTTAAGGTCGAGGGCGATTTTGGCGATGCGGTAATTACAGTTGAGCCTCTTAACGGTAAGTTTATAAAAAATCTTATTGTAAATGATAAGGAAAATTCCGCTGATTGGTCGATTAACGAAAAATTTGAAAATGGTGCGTTTTTATTCGGCGACCGTGACGTTACTGCAATAGATGTTCCGGCAAATCTTATAGGAGCAGAATTTGTAAAAACTGCCTGCGATTCAAAAATGTTTGCCGAAGATCTGGGCACGTTTACAGCAGGGGATGATATTACCATTTATATAGCAGTCGATAATCGCGTTGTTCCGATAATTCCTGAATGGCTAAAGAATTGGACTAAGACTGACGATGTGCTTACAGCTACAGGCAACCTGACGTTTACGATTTTTAAAAATAATTTTAAGTCAGGAGAAAAAGTTACACTTGGTACAAACGGTGGTACTGGCGATAACGCTAACTATGTTGTATTTGCAAAGAATATGGAAACAGTTTTAAACGGCAAGCTTATTAAAAATCTTCAGGTATTCGACAGCGAAAATGCGGCGGATTGGTCGATCTACAATAATACGGGAGTAGGCTCTGCATTATTTGGTGATAGAGATATTACGTTTACAAGCTTCCCTGAAAATCTTGTTGGTGCCGAAACCGTAAAGACTGCCTGCGATTCAAAGCTTGTTACAACCGATTTGGGCGTTTTCACAGCAGGAGCTGATATTACTCTTTATGTAGCAATGGATTCACGCGTTACAAATCCTGTACCAAATTGGCTCAATGACTGGAAAAATACCGGAGTCACAATGTCAATTTCAAATGATCTTACATATATTCTTTATAAGCAGAATTTTAAGTCAGGCGAAAAAGTTATAATGGGTACAAACAGCGGTTCAGGTGCTTCGGCGAATTACATTTTTATGGCTGTTCCTCAGGAGAAAGTTATTAAGGGCGACATTAATTTGGACGGAGTGATTGATGCTTTTGATATGTGTTTGGCAAGAAAAGGCGTAATAGATGGTTTCACGAATACACTCTCGCAGGATGCAGCCGATGTGGATGAAAATGGCATAGTAGATATAAATGATCTCAAGCAGATTCAAGATTATATTTTAGCAAGAATCAAAAGTTTTAAAAAGGCATAAGTTTTAAATTTCTAGATCCCTGCACTATTAAATTGTTTAAAGACTATTCATAATGTAATCTTTGCTAATGTATAGGGTTAAATTTTACTCAAAGTCTGCACCAGTAGATATAAGAAAAGGTTTCAGATTGTCTGCTGTGGGTCTGAAAAATAAACTGTGTAAATGCAATTTTCTCCAAATTAATGCCAATACTAAAAATACAGTCAAATAGGGCAACGCTGAGGAGCGACCCGAGCGCCCGGGCGAGTTTGCGGGAGGCAGTGTGCATGAGCATGCTGCCTTTTTTATCACTGCCTCCTGGAAACCAAAGCGCTAAACCTCGGGGTCCGGGGCA
>ERZ834722.1974-NODE-1974-length-17557-cov-2.721289_pt1 | contig 17557 bp, 17 predicted proteins | sample MGYA00519576_ERZ834722 | MGnify/ENA primary metagenome ERZ834722 (study PRJEB31850, sample SAMEA3708759) | human gut metagenome | biome: human gut; feature: human-associated habitat; material: faeces | place: China | collected 2014 ...
AGCCTCCGCTCTGCTCATACTGTTCCGGCACCACATCTTCTGCAGCTCCCACGAAAAACTCTGTGTTGGTAAATCCGTTACGGTCTGCATTTTCTCTGGCATCCTCAATCGCCTGTGGTACGATTTCCACTCCGCAGACCTTTGCGGCCTTTTGAGCCAGAAACAGGGAAATCGTACCAATGCCGCAATAGAGATCCCAGACAACTTCATTTCCCTTAAGATCTGCATATTCCAAAGCAGTTCCGTAGAGCTTCTGTGTCTGCTCCGGATTCACCTGATAAAAGGAAAGTGGAGAGATCCGATAGGTGATATCTCCTATTCTGTCCTCAATATAGGTCTGTCCATATATTGGGACAACCTTTTCTCCAAGAATACGGTTCGTTTTATCTTTATTGATATTGAGGCAGATGCTTTTTATTTTATATGTCGTTTCCACATCAGTTGCTTTTTTCAGCATCTCTACCAGCTTGTCCTGATGTGGCAGCTTATTTCCATTGATGATCAGACATACCATAACCTCGCCGGTATATTTTCCCACTCTGGTGAGAATATGACGAACCAGCCCGGTATGCTTCTTTTCTTCATAAGCCGGGATATCATACTGCTTCATAAATGCAAGGATTGTCTCCAGGATCATATGATTACAAGGATGCTGAATGGCGCAGTCTGTATTTGGAATGATCGAGTGGGTTCTCCCCGCATAAAATCCGGCTACAGGATTTCCCTCTTTGTCATATCCCACAGGATATTGTGCCTTGTTGCGAAAATGATATGGCTCGTCCATTCCCATGATCGGCTCCATGGGGATCTCCTCAAAGCCACCAATTCTCTGAAGACAGTCTCGAACCTTCTTTTCCTTCCATGCAAGCTGCTTTTCATAGCTGCAATGCTGGATCTGGCAGCCACCGCACTGACGGGCACAGTCACACGCCGGCTCAACACGCCATGGTGAAGGTTTAATCACCTCCAGCAGACGTCCATAGCCAAATTTCTTTTTCGCCTTGATCACTTTTACACGGACAATATCTCCCACAAGAGCATCTTTAACAAAGAGGGTATAACCCTCCTTATGGCCTATACCCTCTCCGTCCGTTCCCATATCATCTATTTCCAGAGAAAACTCCTGTCCCTTTGTAATCTCCATCTCAGACTCCTTTATCCATTTTCTTTTTTTGCACATACCCGGAACTCTGGCGCACATTGGAATCTACATAACGGCTGAATCCAAGCCACTCTGTAGTCGGCTCTGCCTTATCATAGATTTCCGTGATGGTCTCCAGCTTGGCATCCGTATTGTCCGCAAAACTCAAAGCGATTGCCTCTGCCAGTGCCGGTTTTTTCGGAGATCCAAACTCCAGCTCTCCGTGATGAGACAAAATACAGTGGCGCAGTTCAGAAGCCAGAACCGTTGGAAACTCCGGAACCTCCTGAATCTTCTGTCCAATCTTCTCTGCCCCCATAAAGATGTGTCCCAAAAGCTGTCCATCGTCCGTATAATCGTTAGTTGGAAAGCTTGATATCTCATATACCTTTGCAAAATCATGGAAAATGGCTGCTGTCAGCAAAAGATCACGATCCAGTACCGGATAATTTGCCGCCATAAAGTCACACAATCTGGTGACTGCCAGTGTGTGCTGCAACAGGCCTCCGACAAATCCATGATGCACTGACTTAGCTGCTGAATGTACTTTAAACTCCTTGATAAATGCAGCATCCTTCAGAAATGTATTCTCCGTGAGCTGCTTTAAATGCGGCTCCTTGATCGTTGCAACCATTTCACAAAGCTCACGGTACATCTCCTCAATATCATATTTTGAAGAAGGTATGTACTCTGCCGGATCATATTCTCCCTCCTCTGCCTTACGCAGACGGCGGATATTGACCTGACGTGCCCCCTGAAAGGAGGTCACCATACCATCTGTCATTACAAAATCCATGGAATCGAAATCAGCAATGCCATTATTAAGCTCCCAGATCTTTGCATCGATCACACCTGTCTTATCCTGCAGGAGCAGAGAATAATAGGTTTTCCCTGCCTTTGTCTTTAAAATCTGCTTGCTCTTGCACAGATAAATACCTGTAAATTTGTCTCCTTCTTTATATTCATTAATGTAATACATGTGTCTATAATCCCTTTCTGTCCCAATTCACAACTGCCCTGTCTCAGCAATACATAATTGCAATAGATTATTGCAATTCGTAATTGATTTAAGTGTATCACAATCATTCTTCACTCACAAGAGTACAGCGAAAAAAAACACAAACTCACAAAATGCTCTGATAACATTTATTCAGCTTCATCAAAGCTTTTTTTTCAATGCGGGATACATAAGATCTGGAAATGCCGTATAGCCGTGCCACTTCCTTCTGTGTTCTCTCCCCCTGACCATCCAGTCCATAACGCAGAGTCAAAATCTCCTTTTCCCGTTCCGTCAGGACCTCATTCATAAAACCCTTCAGCTTTTGCAGATACTGTTCCCTTGTGATCCGCTCTGAAATATCCTCATCTTCATATTCAATAATATCAATCAGACTGATCTCATTGCCCTCTTTGTCCGAACCAATGGAATCATACAGGTAAACATCTCTGGCTGTTTTTTTCCGGGCACGGAAATTCATCAGGAGTTCATTATCAATACATCGGATAAGGCGACATTCTCCTCCATCAAGATTTCTCCGGAAAATTGTGCAGGGAATGCCTCCAAAGCATTCCCTGACCTTCAAGCCGACTGTATCTCCGGAAGCTCCTCTGCCCAGAGATGAATCTCAGCATTTTCTCCATCCCACACAATTTCTTTTATAATCTGACTTAAAATATCGTGCCGCTTCTGTGCTGACAATTCCTTAAAGTGCTTTTTGTCAAATTGCAGTATACTCTCTGCCAAAAGCTCCCCCGGTTTCACACGCAGTTTAGAGACATTTGATGTCTTTTTAGAATCCAACTGCTCCTGCCATTTTGTTATATTCTGATTCAGTTCATCCATCCGCCGGATAATATTATCAGAGGTTGCCTCATTGGAGCTTCGTCCCAGCGCATCCAGCAGGCTTTGCAGCTGTCGTTTTGCCTGAGTGATATCCCTTTTCAAAATCATATCTGCTGACTGACTGGAAACCGTCTGCTCTATCTTTCCCAACGTCTTCTCCAGGAAGCCATACTCTGTAATCACCTGATCCTTCAGTTTCATAATCTCATCCACTACTAGATCATCCAGTTGTGACCCCAGTGCATTTGGAATCTGACACTGCTTTGCTCTGGATTTTTCCTTGTTCACACAACTATAAGAGTACCGTAGTTCCCCATCTTTGGTTCTTCGTGAAGTTCTTGGGCGCATACGCCCCCCACAACACCCACAAACTACCATCCCACTCAGAATTGCTTCACTTTTCTTGGGACGATAATAGGAACGCTTTGAATTATCCTGTAGTTTACGCTGTACCTCGCACCAGGTTTCGGACGAGATCACTCCCTCATGCTCCCCAACCGCCACAATCCATTGATCCGTGGGATTCACTCTTTGGACTGCACCCTGATTATTATTTTTATTGTATGCAATCAAACCGTGCTCCCCATTAAATTGATTCAAGTCAGCATAAATCCCATACCCTTTTTCTTTAAGATACTGATATACATTTTCATCTGCAACACAATACACAGGATTAGACAGCATTGTTTTAAGAACATAACGTCCATAATCATTATTATTCTTTGTTTTGCACCCCAGATTATAGAGGTACATTTCCAACTGTGTCAAAGACCCCAGTTCAAGGTATTTGGAATAAATCAGACGCACCAGTTCCTGTTCCTCCTCAACCGCTTCCAGACGTACCCTGCTGCGCTTCTGACCGGATGCATCACATTCTTCAATTCGTCGACTATAGAACCCCAGTGGAACCTGTCCGCCAAGCCAACGTCCCATTTTAGCCAAACTATACAAATTGTCTGATATACGTTCTGCAATCGTCTCCCTCTCAAGCTGCGCAAACACAGAGCAAATCATAATCATTGCCCGTCCCATCGGAGTACTTGTGTCAAAAGATTCACTGACACTGACAAACTGTATTTTATTTTTCTCCAGAAAATCAATCAAATTAGAAAAATCCCGTACACTACGTGATACACGATCCAGACGATAACAAATCAATGCAGAAATCTCTCCACTTTTAATGCACTCCAACAAAAGCTTCATATTGGGACGCTCAAAATCCTTTCCAGATATGCCCTCATCAGTAAAAACCTGAATATCATATTCTGCAAATTCCATATGACTTTCTATGTATGTTTTACATGCATCTATCTGATTTTCAATGGACTTTCCTTTCTTGGTCAATTTACTTTTACGCGCATAAATTGCGACAATACTTTTCTTTTCTCCGCTCATAGTCACCCTCCTTTTTCTTCTTATTATAGATGGAGAAGGGGATATTAATCCCCCTCTCCAACGATTGCTGTGCAACCGCACTTCTTCAGTACGTTGTAAAAAAACATTTTCCCTATACCGCCCTGCCGGTAGAAGGAGCAAGGCTCCCTCTACACATGGCAAATATCTAGGCGGTGCGAGCCTTCTGCGACTCCGACAAATCACGGATTTTGTCCCGCACAATTTCCACAGCTTCTGCAATATCCCGATCTTCCATCTGATCTTGATTCAAATAAATTTGCTCCACTGTATACTGACTGTACATCCGTTCAAACAGCTCAAAGAGCTTTTTCTCATTCATCGGAGTTTCAGAAATACTCGCCATGATGTGTCTTTTCACCATAACGACCTCCGAATATCCTTTTTTAACATTTATTCACCACGCAGCATGTCTTATGTATCAGTGAGATACCGTGCAATCAAATACATCCGCATTTCCCCTCCTTTCTTACTATGCTCAGGTTTATAATATATAACTATTTTTTTCATACATTACAATTTCGAATTCACTCTGCTTCCTGTTCTGCCATCTCCTTTAATCTCTCGATGCTGAGTTTCCAGAACCTGCGCTGATCCTTCACTCGACGGGAAAAGGGCAGTTTTGTCCCATTACGCATTTTTCCCCCTTCCGAGGTCTGGAGCAAAATTTTCTCTGAAATCAAAACCTTCTTGACAAGTGCCTCATCTGGCTCAATTACACTATTCTGCGTCGTTAATTTTTTCTTGATTGCCGCCACCAGAGTCTCACTATAGGCAAAAATATACCCCTGGTAACTATAATAATCATTTCTTTCTTTGGCTGTTTCTCCATCTGCTATAAGTACCTCTTCCCCCTCAAACAATCGACTCAGGCTACGCAAAACCAGCTTTGCCGGATTCTGTTGTTCCATTGCTATCTCGTTTCGCAACAGAATTTCGCAAATCACCGTATCGAAATTGCGGCATAAAGCCTCTCGCTGGTCCATCAGTATAACCTGTTGACCATAGAAATATTCCGCCAATATCCCCATGGTAGTTGACAGAAAGGCAGCAATATTAGCTGTTCTGGATTTCATAAAAATTGACATAAACTTGCGTCTCTGTTCTTCAATATTGCCGCGAATCCACGTCCTCATAGTTTTCTGAACATTCTCAGCAGAGCAGAATTTCAAAAAGTTCCACATAAAATATGCCGGGATCATTTTATCCTCCTGCTGGTACTGTGTCAGTAAAGCGAAATCCAGATCCCCTCTTTCCAGATTTAAGATCATGCAACGGCTTAAAGACGATGTCGCACCTGTCATATATTCGCCTGTCAGCAATGCCATACCTTGCGTCTCGTAATTTTCAAACCCCTTACTGCGTTTCTTGGATGCAGCATCACCGAACATTCTTACAACCTTTTCCAATGTGTTTTCCAGAACACGTTGCTGGCTTTTTTCCGAAGCCGGATACAGATCATCCACAATCATAATAGAATCCTTATAATGATCTAAATTTTCCTCGATGCTTGTAATTGTCGAACGCAGGCTATTTTCAGGCTCTGTCCGCTGACTCCGCTGATACAAATTTGCTATCGCCATTGCCAAGGACGTTTTGCCCGCCGATGCCTCTCCCACTAACGCAATCAGGAATTTGGGGGCATCCACCGCCTCCTTAAATACAGCATAAAGGGACGCTAACACAGTGTACACCAGCAAAATCAAAGCTACTGGAGATTTCGTGAGGTGTCTCATTCTCCAAAATCTTTCAGCCACCTCCCGTTCATCCAAATGCGCAGAAGGTACGATTTCCGCCCCTTCCTCAAGGGGCTGGATATCTTTGAGAGTTCCGGTAATTTCGCCTGCCTTCGTAACAAAATACTGCCGAAAACCATCCGGTTCCCTAATCCAGCCAACTGTTTTGCTTTGGTAACACGTCTTTAAAGCCGCTGTGCCACAGCAGTCCCTGCAGAACTCCCGAAAAAGTTGCTTATTTTTGCAAACTGCATCGTGGATGCCATCCGCCCAATTCCCCTCGCGAAACTCCTGAACATCCATGCACATTTCACGCATTGCTCCTGTATGTAGCTTGATTTTAAACCGATAATGCTGCTGTTCCGGCTGATCGAATCTGACCACCAGACACAGATCACATATTTCAAAGTTTGCGATTTCCTCACCATCGCAGTCTTCCAACCCCTCTCCGCAAATCTTTCTATATGTGTTCTTCGACAACTGAACACGGTTCGCCCTCTCCGCATGTTCAAAATAAACCACCATGGGCAGGAACTCCTTCATCCTAGGGTGTGCCCCCAGATAATTGACTTCCCTTTGCAGCTCCACCTGCGCTAAAGAGTTCATTGCACTTCGCATTCCCTCCGCCTCGTCCTCAACGGAAAGCTTGGACTGAACACCTAATTGCATAACCTCATTCTCGGCTTTTGCTCGTAAGTTATCAAAAAAATCATCTACTTCATTATTATCAATCAACATCTACACATCCTCCCCTTCGTCAGCGCCTATTTTGAGGCAGTCATCGCTGCCTTGATGTAAAAACCTTCTTCAATAGTCAACGTCTGGCAGACCTCCTGCAGTCCTGCATTGCGGTCGTCCGGATGCTTTGCCATTATATCGCAGTATTTGAGCTGTGCCAGAACCGCCGGCGGAATATCACTCTGCCAAAGTACCATTTGGGGCACTCCCGCCGTCCCCGATGAATGCAGAATTTTCTGCAGCCTGTGTGCTTCTGCCGCATATACGTTGTCCCGCGTAGTTTTCTTTAATAAATTGAATTCTTTCATGATTTTCCCTCTTTTCTTAAAATTTTCAGCAAATGTTTCTCTGCCGATAGAAATATAATAACAAACATCATCTCCGCAAAACATTCAAATATCAGATATGTTTATTCAGAGTTTTATTTTCTATTTGACTATTTTTCATATTTTTATATAATTATTTTATATAATTCGGAATTATAATCCGATTTATTTTCATCAAATTTTCGTCATAATAATACAAGGAGGATTGCTGTGAAACGAAGAAAAACATTTCCTGCTCCATTTATAGATCCGCTTGCTCTATTCCATAATCGTAATGAGATTGAGGAAACAAAAAATTATTTCAAATATCTTTTCTTTACTGATATACCAACATTAGTAACAGAGCACAATATCACAGAAAATAATTTTGCTGAAAGCGTTAAGGCTTATTTAAATTCTGCCCTGCCAAATTATCTTAAGGCGTATGCCCCCTGTATATTTCCGCGCTTATATGGCAACTCGTCTGTCTATGTTGGGCGTCAAAATTTCCACATCTACGAACACTGTATGATCCGTTCCCTACATACTGTTCAATATCTACGATATCTGCTCTCCCCCAATACCAGTACCATGACCGAAAGCCAGTTTAAATATCACAAATTAATGTTGCCGGATACCCCTTCCTCATACATTCCTGGTCATTTTGAAAGAATATATCTGTCGCAATATCCCTTGAAGTTTCAGAAACTTCAGACAAGCTCCACAGATACTTCTTCATATGCTTTCTGGTCCAAACAATTTTCCAAGGGACGGACAGATCGCACGGATTACTTTTTATTCATATTAGGAAGATTGGCATACAAAAACGAGGAACAGATTCCTGTATTATTTCCAGAATACAATTTAAAGTATTATAATCATATCCAGAACTACCAGAATCGAATCTGGCAGGGAATAAACTCCGCAGCCTTTAAAACCGCCTCCCCCAAGCTCCCTAATGACCGTCTGGAAAATATCATTACCAGCATCAGAAACATATGTGCACTTCCGGCACCATTTAACTATGCCTCCTGGAATATAAAAGACATTCCGGAAAATCAAATATGGCTTGATAATATCCTGGTACAATATCAGTGTGAAAGATATTTTAATATACATCTCATCAAGCATATTGTAGATCACAAGCCAGAAGAATTAAATTTTCAAGAAAAAGACTTATGGCTAAGTTTTTTCTCTTTACCAAATGTATTTACGCGGAAACAATTTGTCAACATGGCATTCGAAGAGTTTAAAAATAATACAATGTATAATTCCGACATCTATAATTCATTAACGATGGATAGGACAAATGTTGGGATGATGTTTTCAGATATCTCCGATCGTTTTCCTGTAAGAAACAAATCCGATTCCTATGCCATTTGGTTAGATGTAGTATTTAATGTCAACCGCTATTTGTCTAATGTAGTCTTTCCATTTTATGAAAAGCTCCTTTTTCTTTTGGCATACTATGTGTGTAATGAGGAAGATCGACTAACCTTTGATTATTACGAAACCACCTTAGAACACATGGAAACTTTTCTATATAAAATGTGCTGTGATTCCCGCGACACGATCGATGCCGATTTCAAGGTAGAGAACACACACAACCGCCAAACTGCTTATGATGTAACAGATACCCCGGAACATAAACATATATATTTGGAAGCATTGAATGCACTATTCAATAATGAGGATATTGATCTGATGAATTATTTTCATATCCAATATGATTATAAATACTTTAAAGTGCCCTCAAAACATAATGAAAAAGGGACATCGATACCAACCATTCCAGACATGTATCACAGCTTGATTGGTAAACATATCCATCGGTTACTAATGCTTGATTTACCATAAAATTTCATATAACAAAACAAAATCCTAAGCGGTCATATTTTCCAATACTTCCTCCAAGTGGGAATTTCGGGAATTTTGGGATCATTGATTCCACTACACCCCAAAATTCCCACTTTTTATGCCCAGATACACTGTTTTTCATTCTAAATCACTCAAACCACGTCATCCACTATAAAAATTTATCAAACATAATAACACATAAATAATATGAATGAATCGCTGCAAGAGCTAATACCTTTCTGTGGCATCTACATTCATATGATCCAGTATTAATATATAAAAGCATTAAAAGAACTAATAACCTAATAACAGAAAGGAATATCATACTATGAATACAAATAATAGTATACTAAGTAAGAAATCAAAAAGAATCTCTGTATCTTTTACTCCTGGGGAATATGACACCCTTCACTCCAAAGCTTTATCCTATAACCAATCAGACTCTGCATATCTTCGGAATTGTATCCTGAACAGATGGAATCCTGTCATTACTCCCAAACAATATGCAAAAATCTGCAATACCATGCAATACATCTCATCTGAATATTCAAATATCCCCGGATTGTGCAACGATATCGACCGACTAAACTCCCAGATACAACATTATTTTATGGAGGTATAGAAAATGGCAACACTTACGTATTTTACAAACAATTATAATCAGGAGCATATCCACAAAACACTTGTTCATTACATTCTCCATCCCAAAATATATAATGCAGATCACCACGTCATTAGGTATACCGCAGCTAGACTATATGGAGGACACAATCTGTATTTTCAAAATATTCTGGCTGATGACGGTAATAATATTGACCGTGTTATGATGAATACATTAGCTTTCTTTGGCAAGGATGCTTCCACATGTCTCTTACACTTCTCGATCAATTACGACACCCCAAATACAGAACATTTTGTCTGTCCGGAGCTTGCCTGGCAGCACGCCGATTTTATTTGTAAAAAGCAACTCTTTCCCTATCAGTGCCTCTTCGCCATCCACGAAAATACCGATCATCTTCATACACACTTTGTCATTAATTCCATTGATCTGAACACTGGTTTAAAGATCCATGCCCATACATTTTATAAAAATCTGGTAAACTTTATCAATAATAATAAATTTCTGCAGGAAAATCTGCTCAACATCACTGTATATTACTCCGTATAAATGGTTTCTTTTGTCAATCCATCATATTATTTAAAAATATAACAACATACCTGTAATTATATAAAGCATAATGAAAGAAGGTAATACAATGCACACGGATCAAAAGGAAAAAAATATACTTCACCCTGATATTCCGGAAGAATCTGTCTTACTGATTCCTGACGCAGCCCTGGTATTAAAATGCTCCGAAGGCTACGTCCGCAGACTGATACACGAAAAAAAGTTATACGCCTACAAAGTCGGCAAAACCTATCGAATCCCACGGGAAAGTTTGATCATGTATCTGGATTCCCTACTTCCCACTCCAGCCAAAGAAAATCAACCAACTAATCAGCTTTTTTGAATAATTCAATCAAAACAATTTCTGTATTTTGAAACACTAAATCAAAATGATATGGTATGATCCCTTCACAGGATCATACCTCATGTTATTTTCTTATAGGCTTAGAATCACAATAAACCACAGCACCATTCATATTTTTCTTGATAATTTGAGCAAAAGAGCATATACTAATAATAAGAAAAGTAGGGAAAATAGGATTTTTAATTGGAGGTGTTATTATGGCAAATCTTCTTGTTGATAATGCAAAAGTAATGTCAAAAGGACAGATAACCATCCCAAAAGACATTCGCGAACGACTTAATCTAAATGTTGGTGACCGAGTTTCTTTTATCTGTAATGATGATCAAGTAATTATTATGAACTCTGCGGTATATGCTATGCAGATGTTACAGACGGCAATGCAGGGCGAAGCTGAAAATGCCGGTATTTCCAATGAGGAGGACGTTGTAAACCTTATGAAAGACATTCGCAGGGAGGGATAGCTTATTGAAGTGTTTAATTGATACCAATATTTTAATCTCTGCCAGTTTATTTCCAAACAGCATGCCAGCCAAAGGTTTTCACAAGGCGGTTCTTTCACCCAACAAAGCAATTATCTGCGATTGGTCGATTGTGGAATTACGTAGAGTCTATAATAAAAAATGGCCTAATAAAATTGTATTTTTAGAAGCGTTTATTGCCCTATTGGCTACAACTGCAGAAATCGTGGAAACACCACCCGATACAGAGGCTTTTCCAGAAGAATCTCTAATCCGTGACGAATGTGATCGCCCCATTTTAAGGGCAGCATTAAAAAACAACTGTGATTACCTTTTGACCGGAGATAAAGATTTTCTCGAATCCGGTATTACATATCCTGTAGTAAAGAATCCTGCTGATTTCGTGAATAATTGCTAATTCACAATAATACACCGAAATTTAATATGAAATAATTTTAGTTTTTTTGCAAGATACCGTAAGGATTTGTTCCTTACGGTATTTTGTGTTAAAAGAGAACTTATATTTCGCGTCATTTTATGATGTACTTTTAACCTCTGTAATAACATATTCTTTACCCGAAATAATAAACTTGCTACCTTCTTTTTTCCCAATCAAATTTTTAGGTTTTGTTATCATTGCTTTTCCAGCCATTAATATTTTCCCATCCTTGATTGTCATATTAGAACCGTATTTTTTCCCTGTAATATTATTTACTGCACAAAAAATGCTTCCTTCTGTCAATCTAGGAACGCTCTTAATTTCCTCCATAACACTTTCGCACAATGTTTTTGCCTGAGCTTGATTTAAAAAATCGAAAACCGTAATTGCGCCTGCTTGATTTAACTTTGCTAAAAATGCCCGAATTTCTTCTCTTGATAAATCAGGATATTTTCTCAATTCTTTAAGCGCTGCCAATAAAAGAACTTTGTTTCTAGCATATGAACGTTCCGTAATTGATGTAAAAATATCCTGCTTACTGAAAAAAAATTTTGTATATTCATATGGATCACCATTTACATTGTTCTCATCGTAAGTTAGATAAGCACTCCAATATAATCGTGCTATTCCCTGTCTTACAAAAGCTTTTCCCTTAGATGCTTTAAAAAAATATCTTGTTCCTATACGGTTCAATGCTTTATCCATCATAGCGTTGCCGTCATTTTCCATTTCATCATCTTCCTCATCGGAAACGTCAATCCCCCATCTTACACGCATATAATCCCAATGTCGGTCATGGGCTAAAAAACCCCACAGTCTTAAGTCGCTTGCCTGAACCAAATTTATTTTTCCACGAAAGGCTTCATATAATATTTTTGCATTTTCGAAATCAGTTTCTGGTCCCCCTAATTTTAATTCATAATCATCAACTTCCAAGCCCGTATCAAAAAAATAATTTGCTTTTTCCTTTTCTACAAAAAATTGATTGATCCACACCTCATCACTTTGATATTTACTTAAATTTTCACGCATACTATGTTCCAGCATATCAAGGCACTTTTGTTTCAGAAAATACACTCTCATATAGATTTACCTCCCTGTTATTATTCCATATTCATTCTACATTAGATAAATATTCCAATGCATTCACATAATTATTTCCTAATAGAATTTCCGCCGCTAAAAATGGTTTTTCCAATAATTGTCTATACTCGTTCTCTTTATTTTCGGCATATCGTTTTAAATTCACTACGATTGTCTTATACCATGCACAATTTTGATAATCGCCAGGTTTATCCTGATTGTTTTCATCTATGGCAATAATTCCAATAGCCTCTACTAATACCGGTACAACTATTACTGCATTTAATATTTTATATTTTGATTTGCTATAACCACATATTTTATAATTTTCATATTCCTGTCTTGGCAACAAAATTTTTATTGTACTCTGCGAAAAATCATATTTTATTTCATGAATCGTATTATCTCCCACGATATCAACAATAGATGATCCATTCTTAATGATATCATTTTCATATAGTGCGTCAAAAGTTCTTTTTTGCCCAATGCCAATAATATCTCCAACATTTAAATTATATGCTATTCCCTGATATTCTTGTACAAAGTCATCATTTGTAAATTTTTTTATTTCTTGTTTTGCAACTATACACGGAGTTAATTCAACCCTCTCATGAATCATCTCAGGATCTAGATTTATTGTAGCACCTTGGGAAATTTGATATAATTTTCTATACCAAGTAGAGACACATTGAACTTCTAATGCATATGTACATTTATCATTTTTAATTAAATCTTGAATTTCCCTATTATTTATCTCAAAATCTGTAATCACTTTATATCCATCTGGTTCCAAATGAACTTCAAGATCTCCAATAAATTTCGTTTTCTTATAGTCGTCCGCATATTCACGAACTACCGGATATGGATAATTTATCTTAATATTTAGCATAGGCTCGTACCTCCAATGTTCTTCTCTTTTTTTCTTCAAGTTTTACCCTTAAAGTGATTTTTTCCCCTTCCAAATAACTTCCTGTCATTTCAATTAATCCATTTTTTATAGCAAGTTTACTTTCATTGTGTGTTGCTTTAGAAATGATTGCCTTGGACAAATTATCATCATCGCTTCCTATCCTTATCCCTACAACTAAATCATCAACATTTTCATCCAATTTAAAAGAAATTTGATACTCACCTGATACAACATTAAATGGCGTTTTAATGTCTGAAATCATCACCTCAGAAGCCCGTCCAACTCCAGTGCCTCTTTTGTTATTTGGATTCTTATGATATATTTTTTTATCTTGCTTTCTTTTCTGATGCTTTGCTCCGCCATTTGTTTTCATACTTATATCAGCATTTCTTCTTTTCTTTCCTGTTTTTACACTTTGGATTTCAAATGTAAGTGGTCTAAAATCAGAAAATGCTTTTTCTTCTCTTTGATCATCGTCCTGTTCTTCATTTGGCAAAAAATCACTTAATCCAAATGCATCAACTGACTCATCTCCTAAATCAGGCATTTCTTTTTTTACAGCATCTAGTATCTGATGTATTTTATTAATTATCCCCTTCGCTTTGTTTTTTTCTTCCTTGTACTCATCTGCAGCCCAATCATCATGCGCCTGATTCTCACATTTTCGCAGAAAACTACTAATATTGTCTTCTGGTTTTTTTGATATTGCCCCTTTACCTGTTGCAATAAATATGGCTGTAAAATTGATCGGAATCCTAAATGCAGTGTCCTCTCTTATTTTCATTCCTGCTTGTCGCATCTCAAGAACTTTTTTTTCAGAACATTCATCTCCAACTTGTATATACAGCTCATAATCTCCCATAGCCTTGCCATTATATTCAAATGGAGCAGTAATAAACTTACGTTTATCACTTTTCAATAGTTGCCAATACGTTGGTGCCGTAAATTTAAATGATATATCATTTTCCATATTTTTTTCGTAATACCGGTTACAATATTCAATCATTTTTCCAAGATTGCTTTGCGTAATCTTAATAATATTCTCTCCATCTTGAATCTCAACTTCGAGTTTTCCTTGAAAAATTGAATAAAAAAAGTACTCTATAACACTAATAGCTGTTTGGTCAACCCAGTCCTCTTCTTCCTGCTTTTCAAATCCAAGCACAAAAATATCTGTACCTATTTCTTTTCTTCGAAATACAGGTGCAACATCATCCATGTCAAATACTGCATCAAAATTTTCACTATCAATATCCGCAAATAGCCCTATATTTTGTTTATTTTTTCCGTTCTCTTTAAAAGTCGTTAAAATTGCTTTTCCTTGAAAGGCATACTCTCCATCAATCGTCTTTGTAGAATAAAGTACCGTTCTCACAGACGTAAAATTATAAGGTGCAAATTTCCCTACGCCAAATGCACCACTCGATTCATTTGATTTGTTGGTAGCACTTCGTTCTCTCACCAATCCTGTCCAGTTAGTTCCAGTCTCTTTTTTTACTCCACTCAACCCAGTAGTATTATAATCACTTATTTTTAAAACTGGTACCTTTTTTAATTTGCATAAATATTTGTCAGCAGCATCCTTTATAATTTTTAATTTTTCACCATCATCACCATCTGAATAATACTCGGCACATTTAGTAATTACTTCTCTAAGTCTTTCATATCCGGGAATATCTTCTAAGTCTACATATATCAACTCAAATTTTACCCTTACTGGTACTCCTTCTGAAAGATTAGGATTTTTGGCATCTGTAACATTTTGCAATATTTCTTTAGCAAGACCTTTATATGGTTGTCTTTTAAATATTCCTATTCCAGATTCATTAACTCCAACCTTATCTGACGATCCTAAATCTGAAAATGTCCATTGATATTTATCTTTCCATTGAAACATAACGTATCCTCCCATGATTAATCAAGTGTAAATTTACTATTTTTAGGGTTGTCCTGTTTACTATATCTCTTCCTGGCTTCATCCAACTCGTTTTGAAGCGCATTGAAAATTTTATTTATATCCTTCTGAGAATACTCATACAGATTTTGATTAGAACAATTCCCCAATAATTGAATCATATTAATTATCTTATTTGTCCTGGCTTCTGCAATTCTTACAAATTTTTCTCTTTTGGTTTCTTTATCTTTCATTTAGTAATGCCTCCATATTAAATTTCTTATAATTATAATAAACAGGCACGCTCTATATGTCAAGTATTTTTAAATTATTTTTAAAATACTTCTATTATTTTGTTTTTAGATCTTCTATTTTATTGTCAGGTTGTTTTGTTGCAAAATAATAAGTGCAGAATTTAAAATTCTGCACTTATTCTATAAATATTTTAAAACTGTCTTCGCAATCCCCCTTGCCATTAATGGTGGTACTGCATTACCTACTTGCTGATATTGTGCATCTTTTGTCCCTTTAAAAACAAAGCAATCAGGAAAAGACTGTAATCTCGCAGCTTCTCTAACACTTATTGCTCGATTTATCGTTGGATGAATCCACATTGATTTTCGAACATTAACTACGGTTCCACTCGGCTTACTACTATCCAATCTTAAATAAATACTATTCTGCGTCCTCTCAGGAACAGCATAATTTTCTTTCAAACCTTTATCTAAGTTATGAAAGTTTTCTCCCTCCTTTAATGCCGCAAATCTTTTTTTTGCCTCTTTTCTACTCTTGGGCACAATATGATTACTAACTCCTTTTGAATTCCTTCTCATCATTTTTGCATAATCAGACAATTCACCCGAAACAGATATGTATGGCATTATCTCCGGATCAACATTATCTTCATCAACGGTATAATCTTTTAAGTCATCAATAGCTTGTCCAACCGTTACAACCTCACAATTGTTATCTTTAGGTAATTCTATTTCTTTATCTTGAATAATATCTGATCGTACTCCAATCATTATAAATCTTTTACGTTCCTGCGGTACACCAAACCACATTGAATTGATTACGCCGCTATTTTTTTTGTAATCCTCACCTAATATCTTATTTACATATTCTATAACGGAATAAGATTTCACTTTAGCAACTAACTTTCCTATTTTTTCATCATATTCCATGGTATAAATTATGTTATTTGAGTCCAATTCATCTTTTAGTCTAAATGTTTTTTGGAATTTCAGAAATAAACCCAGCTCCACAAAACTCTCTTCAACTATCTCTGTTTCGATTGATTCCATTAAACACTGTAAAATGCTAAATTTAGATTTTACAATATCATCCAGTGATACAATATTAGCGATAATTATCTTTGACTTTTTTTCTATATATGCATCTAATCTTTTTTTATTGTTTCGGTTTTTATATAATACATTTAGTAATTGAAATAATTCATCTGAAATTATATAATTCACTCTTTCTTCTGTGTTGATAATCTCAAACAAATTATATCCATTATAATTTGAATCTGACAAGACCAATTCATCATCTCTCATCTGGACATCCAATTGCTCCATTATATCATGATCATTAGTTGAATCATAAAACCTATGTGTCTCTGACGATAGCATACTAACATTTTCCATAACAAAAGCTTTAGGTCGAATCTCTTTAATAGCACGAAAGTATTCCTTTACTAAAGAATTATTTGTGCTAATAATATGGTTTTTTTGCCTATTTGCATTTGAAAACCCCTGACATGGAGGTCCCCCTATAACAACATCTATTCCTTCATATTCTGACACAAGGGAAGAAAAATCATATCCTCTAACATCTGATATCATTTTTATTTCGTTCTGCCCTCTATGATTTTCAATATATGTTTTTCTTGCATTTACATTGTTCTCCGCAGCCGCTACAATGATAAATTTATTAGTTGATTCAAATCCGCAGCTAAGTCCTCCGGCTCCTGCAAACAAATCAATTGTTTTCAACATAATATCTGCTCCTCCACTATTTGTATGATTTTTAACAAAGACTCTTTACCAAGCTCATTTTTTACAAATATATCGAGCAGATAATACGCCTCATCATTTTTAGTAATGTATTCTTGCATTTTTAGCGGAAGTTTCCCTCTGTCTTTGGCAGCTTCTTTATATAATTGCCTTTCTTCTATCTCTGACAAATGTAAATACGTTGCTATTT
>ERZ834722.1980-NODE-1980-length-17498-cov-5.975234_pt1 | contig 17498 bp, 14 predicted proteins | sample MGYA00519576_ERZ834722 | MGnify/ENA primary metagenome ERZ834722 (study PRJEB31850, sample SAMEA3708759) | human gut metagenome | biome: human gut; feature: human-associated habitat; material: faeces | place: China | collected 2014 ...
ACATTTCCGCCGTTCTTTGCTATACTGCGGTTAGAATATGCTAACCAGAACCGGGGGCGCTTTTTGACGGCCCGGAAAGGGGAGGGGATATCATGACGGTCTATTCGTTTGGCGACCCGTCCGCGCCGGTGATTTTGTTGCTGCCGGGCACCTGCTGCCACTGGAAAAGCAACTTCGGCCACGTGATCCCGCTGCTGGCGGAGGATTTCCGGGTGCTCTGCGTCAGCTACGACGGCTTTGACGAGACGGAGCCCACCGAGTTCCCCACCATGCTGGCGGGGACGGAGAAGATAGAAGCCTACCTCGCCGAAAACTGCGGCGGCCACATCCGGGCGGCCTACGGCTGCTCGCTGGGCGGCTCCTTCGTGGGACTGCTGGCGGCCCGCCGGAATATCCGCATGGACTGCGGCGTTCTGGGCAGCTCCGATCTGGATCAGGCGTCGCCCCTTGCGGCGAAGCTGCAAACGGCGCTGCTGATGCCGCTGCTCTATCCGCTGATCCGGGACGGCCATTTCCGGAGCCGTCTGCTGCAAAAGCGGCTGACCCGGCGCGCCGAGGAGATGCCGGAGTATGTCGGCGCGTTTATGGAGATGTTTGGCGGCGCACGGCCCTACGTGACGGCCCGGAGCTGCAAAAGGCAGTTCTGCTCCGACCTTGTGACGCCGCTGCCGGACGGCATCGACGTGCCCGGCACGGAGATCCACATTTTCTACGCGCTGAAGATGGGCGAAAAATACCGCGCCCGCTATCAGCAGCATTTTGCCCACCCGGTGCTCCATGAGCAGGACATGCAGCACGAGGAGCTGCTGGCCTGTCATCCGGAGCAGTGGGCGCGGCTGGTGAAAGAGATCGCGGCAAATAGGAGGCAATCAGCATGATCGGAAAAGTGATAGTAGAAGGTCTCGGCCTTGGCCTGCTGCTGGTGCTGGTCTGCGCCGTGGGCATCAGCCGGGGCGCGGTGGCGCTGGTGCACCTCTATAACCCGGAGGTGCAGGAGCGCTGCGTGGCGCTGGGACTGACCACCCCGGAGCGGATCAGGCGCAGCAGCATCCTGTTTAAGCTGGTGTGCGTCCCCGGCTATATCGCCTATGTGCTGGTGTGCGTCTACGCCGTCAACGGCGCGCGGGGCTTCCTGACGCCCTTCTGGCAGCTGCTGGTGATCCTGTCCGTCATGAACCTGATCGACCGCTTTCTGGTGGACGACTTCTGGGTGGGGCACACCAACGCGTGGACGATCCCCGGCACGGAGGATCTGAAGCCCTACATCACGGCGCAGAACAGGAAGGTCAAGTGGCTGTTCGGCACCGTGGTCATGGCGGTCATGGCGGCGGTGCTGTCCGGCATCATGCTGCTGTTCGTCCCCTGACAGGAGGGCGCGTATGTTCTGGGACAAGGTAGCCTGCGTGTACGACGTTTTCACCAACGTCATCAACCGGAAGGCCAACCGCGCGCTGTGCGAAACGGTGGCGGCGCTGATCCGGCCCGCCGACACGGTGCTGGAGTGCGCCTGCGGCACGGGACTGCTGACCGGGGTGATAGCGCCCCGGTGCAAGAGCCTGACGGCGACGGATTTCTCCGCCAACATGCTGAAGCGGGCGGAGAAAAAGCTGAAAAAATACGGCAATGTGCGGTTCGCACAGGCGGATATCACGAAGCTGGACTATCCGGACGGCAGCTTCGACGCGGTGGTGGCCGCCAACGTCATCCACCTGCTGGATGAGCCGTACCGGGCGCTGGCGGAGCTTGACCGGGTCTGCAAGCCGGGCGGCAGGCTCATCATCCCCACCTATATGAACCGGACGGACAGGGGAACCACCAACAGCGTTTCCGGCGCCATCGGCAAGGCGGGCGCGGACTTCAAGCGGGAGTTCACGCCGGAGACGTACCGCCGGTTCTTCGCCGCCGCCGGGTATACGGATGCCCGCTACACCCTGTGCCGTGGCCGTATCCCCTGCGCGGTAGCGGTGCTGCAAAAGAACGGCGGGTGAGTGGTTGCATACCTGCGGACATAAGAAGCCCGTTTCTGTCATTCCGAGCCAGTGACCGATGTCACTGGCGTGGGAATCCGTAACCAAAGCCTCCCCTGTGTAAGGGGAGGTGTCAAAAATCTTTGATTTTTGACGGAGGGGTTGTCTATGTACGGGGACAATCCCCCGGTCACCTTCGGTGACAGCCCCCTTTACACAAGGGGGCCAGAAACGGATTGCCACACCAGTGTGAGCACTGGCTCGCAATGACAGGATTTTCGACAACAAAACACCCCGTGACCTCGGTCACGGGGTGTTTTTTCCACTATCCCAGCTTGCGCAGGAACACGAAGGTGACGCCGCGGTTTTCACCGTCCAAGTCCCGATCCTGCCGCAGATGGGGGTATTGCTGCAAGGCTCGCCGGGCCGTCTCGTCAAAGATGGAGAATCGTTCCCCCGGCAGATAGGCGGCGATCCGCCCCTGCGCGGCGGCCTCCTCCAGATAGCGGCGGCTGGCGGTGCGGATGCGTCCGCCCTTACCGGAGGAGCCGTAGCCGTGGATCAGCTTCATCAGCGGCGTGTTCATCTTCCGCGCCGCCTCCAGCTCCGCGTCCAGCCGCCGCAGCGCCTGATCCACCGTGGGCCAGCCCAGCTCCAGATTCAGTTCACGGGTATGCTTCATGTCCGCTCCTTTCCCGCGGGGTCAGCGGCTGCGGATGGCCCGCTCCATGCGGACAAGGCCCTCCTCCAGCACGTGGCGGGGACAGGCGATGCTCCACCGCTCGAACCCTGCACCCTCCGCGCCGAAGTGATACCCCTCGGTGAAGAAGCAGCGGGCCTTTTCTCCCATAAAGCGCTCCTGCTCCTTTGGCTCCATCCCCAGAAAGCGGAAGTCCAGCCACGGCAGATATGTGGCCTCCAACGGCGTCACGCCTACCTCCGGCAGATGGTCGCGGCAGAAGTCCGACAGCAGGCGGAAGTTGCCGTCCAGCACCGTCAGCAGCTCATCCAGCCAGCCCTCGCACCGCTCCCACACGGCGATGCAGGCGGCGTAGGACAGAATGTCCCGACCGGAGTCCTCCCGCTGGGCGCGGTAGACCCGGCGGCGCTCCTCATCCGCCATCACCACCGCCGCGCCCTTGATGGCGGCGATGTTGAAGGTCTTGGTGCAGGAGGTGGACACGGCGCAGTTGCGCAGGTACTTTTCCTCCAGCGACGCCATGGACACAAAGCTGTGCCCCGGCAGGATCAGGTCGGCGTGGATCTCGTCGGCGATGAGGAACACGCCGTGCCGCAGGCAGATATCCGCCACCTGCTCCAGCTCCTGTCGGCTCCACACCCGACCCACTGGATTGTGGGGGTTGCAGAAGATCAGCATAGTGGTGTCCGCCCGGCGGCACAAGTCCTCCAGCAGAGCGAAGTCGATGGTGTAGCGGCGGTCGTCCCCCAGCACCATAGGACAGTCCAGCCGGCGGCGGTTCAGCGGCTCCGGCGCGTCCAGAAACGGGGGATAGGCGGGGGTCAGCACCACGATGCCGTCTCCCGGCCTGGTAAAGGCCCGGATCATCCGGTGCATGGCGCCCAGCACGCTGTCGGCGTCCACCACCCACGCCGCGGGAATGTCCACGCCGTGGCGGCGCTGCATCCACCTCTGAAAGGCGGCGATGTACTCCTGCGGCGTGCGGGTATAGCCGAACACCCGGCCCCGCATAAAGTCCTGCACGCCCTCGCTCAGCTCCGGCGGCGGCAGAAAGTCCATGTCCGCCACGGAAAAGGGCACAGTTCCCCGGGGCACATCGGGGCAGCGCTTCTTCATCAGCTCATATTTCTCCGCGCCGGTGTCCCAGCGATCCGGCAGCGTGGTAAAATCATAGGTCATGGGATAGCCCTCCTGTTTCTGTAGTTATTCTTATTGTACCGGATTCTCGGCGGCTGTCAAGATACAAGGTGGTTGACATTTTCCTCCGTCCCGCCTATAATGTGACGCGGATTTTTGAACCCTATTTCTCCTATCGAGGTGACATATATGATGGACTACTATCTTCTGGCGGATCTGGCGGCGCGGCTGGGCTGCCAGCTGGCGCTGGCGGGCGCCGAGACCTTCCGGGTGGAGGACACCGTGCGCCGTATCCTGCGGACTTACGGCGTGGAGTGCGAGGTGTTCGCCATCCCCAACAGCCTGACCGTCAGCTTCGAGGCCACCAACGGCAAACCCCTGACCATTATGAAGCGTATCGGCTACCACGGTAACGATCTGGAGGCGCTGGAGCAGCTGAACGCTCTCAGCCGCCGCATCTGCCGGGAGAAGCCAACGGTGGAGGAGGCCTCGGAGTGGCTGCGGCAGACCATGGCCCGGTGCCGGGTGTACCGCCCCGCCGTGGCGTATCTGGGCAGCTTTCTGGGAGGGCTTGGCTTCGCGCTGGTGTTCGGCGGCTCCCTACGGGACTGCCTGTGGGCGGGGCTGATGGGCATGATCATCGGCTTTGTGAACCGCTTTCTGGATCGCTTCGAGGCCAATCCCTTCTTCAGCACCATCCTCGCCTCGTTCCTGATGGCGGTACCCGCCTATGTGGCGGCGGGGCTGGACTGGCTGGATAACCCGGACGCGGCCATCATCGGCGCGCTGATGATCCTGGTGCCGGGGCTGCTCATCACCAACTCCATGCGGGATATCATCTACGGCGACACCAACTCCGGCGTGGTGCGCATCGTGCAGGTGTTTCTGTCGGCCTTCGCCATCGCGCTGGGCACGGCGGCGGCATGGCGGGTGACGGCACCTATCTACGGCATCGGCGCGGTGGTGGAGTCGGCGTCGCTGGTGTGGCCCGCGTGGGCGCAGGCGCTGGCGGTGTTCGTGGGGTGCTACGGCTTCTCCATCCTGTTCAATATCCATGGCAAATGGATGGTGCTGTGCGTGCTGGGCGGAACGGCCACATGGATGATCTATCTGCTGTGCCAGGCGCTGGGGCTGGACGTGTACACCATGAACCTGTACGCCACCCTGTTTGCCGCGCTGTATGCCGAGGTGATGGCCCGTGTGCGCCGCTGCCCCGTGACGCCGTATCTGGTCCTCGCGATTTTCCCGCTGCTGCCGGGCGCCGGGGTGTACTACACCATGAGCTTGGGCCTACAGGGCGAGATGCTCGACGCCCTGCGCAAAGGTCTGGAAACGGCGGGCATCGCCGGTTCGCTGGCGGTGGGTATCCTGCTGGTGTCCACGGTTTTCCGGGTGTTGACGGCGTTCCTGTCCCGCCGGGAAAGACAGGAGCATACCTGATAAAAATTGGAGGAATCTTCCAAAAGCTCAGCTTGACATCTCTCACAAAATCTTGCTATACTGAACAAAAGGAATGAAAAGCGTGGAGGAAATCCACGCTTTTCGTCCACGTGAAGACAGAAAGAAGGCTTGTGAAAGAAAGAGAGGTCACTATGAGGAGAAAGAGGATCGCCGCGTGGCTGCTGTGCGCAGTGCTGGCGCTGGGACTGCTGCCCGCCACAGTGTGGGCCGCCCCGCCTGAGGGCAGACCCACAGAGGAGACGATCGAGGGCTTTGAAGGGCAAGATATCGTAAAATTCGTCTGTATAGATGACGAGAGTCACGACCACGACAGGGTATACGGTATGGAAGTCGTCTGCGTGGCCTGGCAATTCAGCAACAGCGGCGACAAATGTACGCTGTGGATCAATCCCAGACAATATTACAAGAACTTTTATCTCAAGGACGTTCCCGACAATAATCACCTCATGAAGGATGGAACGGAAACGCTGCTGCTTTACCTGACTTGGAGCGAGGAGAAGGGAAAGTGGGTGCCCGATCAGCCGGTGACACTGCCCATCACCTTCTATGTGGAGGAAGTTCCTGACATTACCTCCGATCAGTGCATTTCAATGCTGGATGATCAGCCGGTGCGCTTTGTTCCGGCGGAGGGAAGCCGCCATGATGCGGTGTACTGCAACCGCGGTACCACCAGCTACTGGCGGTATGGCAATACTTATCGTACCGTCAGTTTTGAAGCGGACAGGTATCTTGCACAGCTGAACGCTGCCTGCGGCGGAAATCACACGCTGGTGGATGAGGATAAGGAAAAAGGGATCGAAGTGCACTATGACAAGATGGATAAGACGTGGAAGGTAAACGGAAAAAACTATGTGGAGTTTCATTTCACCTGTGACCGTCCCACGCTGCCTGTGCTGGAGGAACTGGATCCATTGGTAGGGAATGTGGCGGTACAGTGCGCAGCCGGCCACGACCACGACAGTCAGTCATTCCGGCTGCAAGACCTCGGCCCTGATAGCTATGAAGTCCAGTTTTCCGGTGACAACACCTGCCGGATGACGGTGTATCACGCCGCGTTCGTAAAGCAGTTCTGCGAGAGCAGCGGTCAGCAGCACATTTTCGCGCCGGGCCAGAGCGACCGCACGCAGATCACTCTGGTGCGGAACGAGGGCACAGGGGCGTGGGCTGTGGATGGTATTTCTGAAGAGATACTGCCGCTTACCATCCGGGCTTCTTGTGACCAGCCTGCCGCGCCTACAGATGAGGAGATCGTGATGATGGAGCGGGCGGTGAATTTTCTGGCGGACGAGCTTCACATTCGGGATTTTTACTCATGTAAACTCCAACCGGGGACATTCTTGAGAAAGAACAAGGACACGGAGGGCGCTTCTCAAGCCGAGGTGACTTCCTCTGATGATCTGACATGCTGGGAGTACAGTATCTGGCTGGACAACGGCGCCGCACCACTATATCGAAATCGATTTCTGGAGCAGACCCGGAATGTGGAAGCGGACAGAAAAATGGTCTACCGTCCCATTCTGGAGGTGCAGCCCCACATCCGCCTTACCTATGTGGACGGAGAGTGGCAGGTAACAAAAGGCGACCAAGCTACGATTCGTGTGGGCAGCGCATCGAAACGGTTTGACCTGAACGGTGACGGCGAGGAGACGGTCAGCGATCTGGCCTGTCTGTATAACTGGCTGAGCGCCAAAGTGAACGACGGACAGCTGGACGCCGCAACGCTTGCGGACAAGGCCGACCTGAACCATGACGGCACGGTGGACGTCTATGATTTGCAGCTGCTGTACGAAAAGCTGAGTCAGTAGCGGAAGACAAACGCCTGATAAAGAAAAACCACCCCGGAACGGTTCAACCGTTCCGGGGTGGTTTTTCATGTTGTTTACCCGATCAGCTTCACGCATTGGATGCCGTCGTCCAGTCCGGCGGCAAAGGCGTCGCCGTCGGCCATTTCGCCTACGATGCAGCCGTAGTGGGTGGGCACGGCCACCTTGGGCCGGATCGTGTTGGCCAGCGCCGCCGCCTCCCGGGCGGTCATGGTGTAGGTGCCGCCCACCGGCAGGAACGCCGCGTCGCACCGGACGGAACGGGCCTCGCCGATGTTATCGGTGTCGCCCGCCACGTAGAAGCGCAGGCCGTCCACCGTTGTGACCACATAGCCCAGCCAGCGGTTGGCCTCGGGGTGGAAATTTTTGCCCTCGTTATAGGCGGCCACCGCCCGGAAGGACAGTCCCAGCAGCTCATAGGTCACGCCGGTGTGAACCGGCAGCAGCGCCGATTCCTCAAAACCGGCCTCCAGCGCCGTGCGGTAGCAGGTGTCCGGCAGGACGATAAAGCCGTCCGGCGACAGCACCCGGCGGATATCCTCCGGCGAAAAGTGGTCACAGTGGTCGTGGGTGATGAAAACAAGCCCCGCGTCGTGAGGCGCATCCTCCACCCGGAAGGGATCGAACCGCAGCACCATGTTGCCGTTGTCGCAGCGGATGCTGCTGTGGCAGTTGATGGAGAACCGATTTATAATGTCGCACATATGGCGTACCTCCCATAGAGTTTAAGTATCTACAGTATACGACAGATAGCTTACTTTTTCAAGTGCCCAAATAAACCTTTCTTCTCGTAGGGGGCAGAAATATAGCCCGTGACCTTGTAGCCGGTGGGTTCGATCACGCCGCGCAGCGCGTCCTCGCCGATCTCCTGCTCCGTCAGGATCACGGATTCGCCCTTGCTGTGGGAGGACGTGACCTTTTTGACCGGGAATTTGGCCCGAATCGCGTCGTTGACATGGCTTTCGCACATACCGCAGGCCATACCGTCGATTTTCAAAGTGATCTGATACATGATACATACCTCCATGTAAAATAATTGTTTGGTTAGATGCCGCTAACTATTGGGCCAAGGAAATGCCGCGTCCTCGCGGCATTTCCGCTTGCACTCCCACAGGGGAGCGTAAGAATGCTGTGATTCGGTTACTGCGCCTTTTTCAACTCCTGAACATCACGGAACAAACCCCGCACCGCGGTTTTCAGCAGATCCACGTCGGTCTCCAGCCGTTCGGCTCGCTCACGGGAGCACAGGGTCTGACGCAAGGTCTCCTGACCTTCCGCCAATGCCTGAATGCCGGGCAGGATCACGTTCTCCTGCGTCAGCTCGATCTTGGTGACGCGGGTGGTGAGATTTTCCAGCATTTCGCCGTGGCTCTCCAGCATTTCACCGTGGCTTGCCAACGTCTTACTGTGTTCTGCCAGAATCTGGCTGTGCTGCTCCAGTATGGCGGTGTGCTTGTCCAGCGTGTCGTTAATGCGCTCAAACATCGCATCATGCCGCTCGAGGGTCTCGTTGATGTGCTCCAGCATGACGTCGTGCTTTGCCAGAAGCTCGCCCTGCTTTTCCAAAGCTGCGCCCTGCTTTTCTAACAGCGCGATGATCTTATCTTCGTTGTTCATAAAGAACCTCCTGTATCCATGGCGGTGTGCCGCACGCTGGCGGCCGCGGTGAGGGGAGGGGAAGCTGTGATTATTTCTTAAAGCTGTCCTTCAGGGATACGCTGCGGTTGAACACCAGATGCTCCGCCGTGGAGTCCCGGTTGTCCAGACAGAAGTAGCCCACCCGCATGAACTGGAAGGTCGGCGCGTTGACACCGGTGCGGTTCTCCTGCTTGTCGAACTCCGCCGCCACCTTGCGCATCTCCGGCTCCACCTTGCAGCCGGTCAGCACCGTCAGGCTGCCGGGGTTCAGGCAGTCCAGAAAGTCCTTGTCGGGGCCGTCGGGCGTGGCATCGGAGAACAGGTTGTCGTACAGCCGCACCTCGGCGTCCAGACAATTCTCCGCGTCCACCCAGTGGAGGGTCGCGCCCTTCACCTTGCGGCCGTCGGCGGGGTCGCCGCCCCGGGAGTCGGGATCATACTCGCACAGCACCTCAGTGACATTGCCGTTCTCGTCCTTCACGCAGCCGGTGCACTTCACCAGATACGCGCCCTTCAGGCGGCATTCCAGACCGTCGGGGGTCAGGCGCTTGTACTTGGGCACGGGGATCTCCATAAAGTCGTCCGCCTCGATCCACAGATGGCGGGAGAAGGTGATATCGTGGGTGCCCTGGGTGGGATCGGTGGGGTTATTCTCCACGGAGAACACCTCGCTCTTGCCCTCGGGATAGTTGGTGACCGTCAGCTTCACCGGATGCAGCACCGCCATGGTGCGCTCGGCGGTGGCATTGAGATCCTCCCGGAGACAGTGCTCCAGCGTGCCGTACTCGATGACGCTGGGGGTCTTGCCCACGCCGATCATCTCGCAGAAATTGCGGATGGCGGCGGCGGTGTAGCCACGGCGGCGCAGGCCGCACAATGTGGGCATACGGGGATCGTCCCAGCCGGAGACATAGTGCTCCTCCACCAGCTTGCGCAGCTTCCGCTTGGACATGACGGTGTGGTCGATGTTCAGGCGGGCAAACTCGATCTGCCGGGGCTTGTGATAGGGGATGGAGACGTTGTTCACCACCCAGTCGTACAGGGGACGGTGCTCCTCATACTCCAGCGAGCACAGGCTGTGGGTGATGCCCTCCAGCGCGTCCTGAATGGGGTGGGCGAAGTCGTACATAGGAAAGATGCACCACTTGGTGCCCTGCCGGTGGTGGTTGATGAAGCGGATGCGGTAGATGACGGGGTCGCGCATGTTGAAGTTGCCGCTGGCCAGGTCGATCTTGGCCCGGAGGGTCATCTTGCCCTCCTCCACCTCGCCGCTGCGCATCTTCTCAAACAGCCGCAGGTTTTCCTCGATGGGACGGTCACGGTAGGGGGACACAGCGGGGATGCCGATATCGCCGCGGTTCTGCTTAAACTCCTCCGGCGTCAGCTCGCAGACGTAAGCCAGACCCTTCTTGATCAGCTCCACCGCATACTCGTAGTCCTTTTCAAAATAGTCGCTGCCGTAGAAGAACCGGTCGCCCCAGTCAAAGCCCAGCCAGTGGATATCCTGCTGGATGGCGTCCACGTACTCGGTGTCCTCCTTGGCGGGGTTGGTGTCGTCCATGCGGAGGTTGCACAGGCCGTTGTACTTCTCGGCGGTGCCGAAGTCGATGCACAGGGCCTTGCAGTGGCCGATGTGCAGATAGCCGTTGGGCTCCGGCGGGAAACGGGTGTGGACGGTCATTCCCTGGAACTGACCACCCTCTGCGATGTCCTCGTCGATAAAGTTCAGAATAAAGTTTTTGCTCTCCGCCACCGCCTCGGTCTCGGGGGTATTGGTCTTCCTTTCCTCGGTCATTGTCTCACACTCCTTGTAGGTCGTATTTTTGTATTGTTTCCGGTAAAAAAACCAGACCTATATTATACGCTGTTCGCCGTGGGATTGCAAGGGGTTTGCGGCGGAAATCCGCCGTTTTACAGCGCAGCCTCTAGATTCTGCCGGATGGCGGCGATAAACTGGGCGGAGGTAACGGCGTGAGCCGTAAAGCCCTCGTCCACCAGACCGGCCAGATCCTTGGTCATGGTGCCCTGCTCCAGCGTGGCGAGGCAAGCGGCCTCCAGCTTGTCGGCAAAGGCGGACAGGTCGGCAAGGCCGTCCAGCTGACCGCGTCTGCGCAGGGCGCCTGTCCAGGCAAAGATGGTGGCCATGGGGTTGGTGGAGGTCTCCTCGCCCTTGAGATGCTTGTAGTAGTGGCGGGTCACGGTGCCGTGGGCGGCCTCGTACTCCGTCACCCCGTCGGGGGACACCAGCACGGAGGTCATCATGGCCAGAGAGCCGAAGGCGGTGGAGATCATGTCGCTCATCACGTCGCCGTCGTAGTTCTTCAGTGCCCAGATAAAGCCGCCCTTGGAGCGGATGACACGGGCCACCGCGTCGTCGATGAGGGTGTAGAAATAGGTGATGCCCAGCGCTTCAAATTGGGCCTTGTAGTTCTGCTCGTACTCCTCCTCGAAGATGCGCTTGAACTCGCCGTCGTACACCTTGGAGATGGTGTCCTTGGTAGAGAACCACAGATCCTGTTTGTTGTCCACGGCAAACTGGAAGCAGCTCTTGGCAAAGGCGCGGATACTCTTTTCCGTGTTGTGCTGGCCCTGCCACACGGCGGGGCCGCTGACGGTCTGCACCGTCAGAGTCTTTTCCGCGCCGCTTTCGCCCTTGAAGGTCAGCGTGGCGGTGCCGGGCTCGTCCGTCACCATGTCCACGGCCTTGTACATGTCGCCGTAGGCGTGACGGGCCACGGTGATGGGCTTTTCCCAGTTCTTCACCACCGGGTGGATGAAGGGCACCACGATGGGAGCCCGGAAAGCAGTGCCGTCCAGATAGGCGCGGATGGTGCCGTTGGGGCTTTTCCACATCTCAGTCAGCTGGGGGTATTCCTCCATCCGCTGCTTGTTGGGGGTGATGGTGGCGCACTTCACCGCCACGCCCAGGCGCGCTGTAGCCTTGGCGGCGTCGATGGTCACCTGATCCTTTGTCTCGTTCCGGTGCAGCAGGCCCAGATCGTAGTATTCGGTTTTTAAGTCCACGAAGGGCAGGAGCAGTTCATCCTTGATCATCTGCCACAGCACGCGGGTCATCTCGTCGCCGTCCATCTCCACCAGCGGCGTCATCATTTTGATCTTATCCATAATGTGTCCTTTCGTTGTATGTTGTGGGGAAAGTGGTGGAAACCAAAGCCTCCCTTGTGTAAAGGGAGGTGGCGCGGAGCGCCGGAGGGATTGTCCAATGATGTAACAATCCCCCAGTCAGCTTCGCTCGACAGCCCCCTTTACACAAGGGGGCCATTGAAACCGCCGTATAAACCTCGTTTTTACCCCCGCTTGGCGTAGTAATTCATCAAACAGCCGTCCAGCAGGATCTCCTTTTCATCCGCCGTCAGGCCGCGGACGTGGAGCAGCAGATCGTGGACGTTGCCGTCAGCGCAGATCACCTGGGCGGGGATATCCTCCCGGCCCTCCTCGATGGCCTTGCGGATGCCGGGAACAAACACGCAGTCGCCGGGCTGGTAGTCAAAGGCGGTATCCCTGTCCAGCGTGAAGGGCAGGATGCCCCAGTTGATGCAATTGCTGCGGTAGCGCTTGGTGGCGAACTCGTAGCAGATGTTGGCGAAGCCGCCCAGCACCTTCTGGCAGGAGGCCGCCTGCTCACGGGCGGAGCCGTCGCCGGGCTTGTTGGCGAACACGCAGGAGCCGAACTGGGTGCTGGCGGCCAGCGCCTTGGCGTCGCCTACCTTACCCAGCACCTCCAGCACATGGGCGGGCACGTCGCCTGCGCGGCGCTGGGCCTCCTGCGCCGCCACGGCCTTGGCCCGGGGCACGTACTCCGGCACCCGGCGGCTGAGGGTGAACTCCGCCAAACGCAGGGGGTTGGAGCGGTAGGAGGACGTCTCACCGGAGGGGATCAGCTCGTCGGTGGTGGTCACGTCGTCGTGGATGACGGCGGCCAGCTCCACCAGCAGGTTCTCGGTGAGGTCGTACATTCTGGGCCAATCGGTGATGTTGGGGCCCATCACCAGCTCCACGCCGGGATCGGCCTTGCCGAAGCCGTAGTACAGCCGGTTGTCGTACACGGATTTATCGAAGTGATAGGCGCGGTGCACCGGCGCATAGTCCACATCGGTGGCGGCGGTGATGCGTCCGCCGTTGGCGGCAGTGGCGGCGATGGAGCGGGCGTCCATCAGGCACACGGCGGCGAACTGACCCTCGCCGGGCTTGGAGCCCTCGCGGTTGGGGAAGTTGCGGGTGGTGTGCCGCAGGCTCAGGCCGTTGTTGGCGGGCACGTCGCCTGCGCCGAAGCAGGGGCCGCAGAAGCTGGGCTTGATGACCGCGCCGGTGGTCAGCAGATCGGCCGTCACGCCGTCGCGGGTCAGCTCCAGCGACACGGGCACGGAGGTGGGGTACACGTCCAGCGTAAACGCGCCGTTGCCGGTGCTGCCGCCCTTGAGAATGTCCGCCGCCTCGGTGATGTTGTCAAACAGGCCGCCGGCGCAGCCGGCGATGACGCCCTGATCCGCCCACACGCCGCCGTCGTGGATCTTGTCGGTAAGGTGGGGGTGGGTCTTGGGGAAGCGCTTGGCGGCGTCGGCCTCCACCTTGGCCAGCAGCTCCTGTGCGTTCTCCAGAAATTCGTGGATCGTCCACGCGTTGGAGGGGTGGAAGGGCAGGGCGATCATGGACTCGATCTTGCTCAAATCGATGGCGATCATCCGGTCGTAATAGGCCACCTTTGCCGGATGCAGGGGCGCGTAGTCCTCCGGCCGCTGGTGGGCGGCGTAGAAGCCCTGGGTCTCCTCGTCCGTCTCCCAGATGGAGGAAAGACAGGTGGTCTCGGTGGTCATCACGTCCACGCCGTTGCGGAAGTCGATGGGCAGCTCGCGGATGCCGGGACCCACGAACTCCAATACCTTATTATTCACAAAGCCGCTTTCAAACGTGGCCTTCACCAGCGCGATGGCCACGTCGTGGGGGCCGATGCCCCGCCGGGGCTTGCCGGTGAGATACACCATCACCACATCCGGCATAGGCGCGTCCCACGTGTTCTTCAGCAGCTGCTTGGCCAGCTCCGGGCCGCCTTCGCCCACGGCCATGGTGCCCAGCGCGCCGTAACGGGTGTGGGAGTCGGAGCCCAGGATCATGGCGCCGCACTTTGCCATCTGCTCCCGGGCGTAGGAGTGGATGACGCTCTGATTGGCGGGTACGTAGATGCCGCCGTACTTCTTGGCGGCGGACAGGCCGAACACGTGGTCGTCCTCGTTGATGGTGCCGCCCACGGCGCACAGGCTGTTGTGGCAGTTGGTCAGGGCGTAGGGGATGGGGAACTCCTTCATGCCGCTGGCTCTGGCCTGCTGGATGATGCCCACATAGGTAATGTCGTGGGACACCATGGCGTCAAACCGGATCTGAAGTCTCTCCGGATCGCCGGATACATTGTGGCCTTGCAGGATACGCCATGCCATGGTGCCTTGCCGCGCCTCCTGTTGGGCAACGTCCGCCTGCTCACAGGGAACGCCGTCCACCAGATACATGCCGTGGTTCGTCAGTTGGATCATAGTTGATAACCTCCTCGGGTACGTATATTCATTGCCCCTATTTTATACGCATCGGGCGGCAAATGTAAACTGCTTTTTCGCCAAAAAAGCGGCGGCGGCGTGGATTTCTCCCTTTTGACGGTATGACTGTCCTTCCCGGAAAGGCAAATGGTGGATTTTGTTTCTTGTAAGTAAATAATTCGTGAGAAATGTTGACGAACGATAAAATTTGTGCCATACTGTATGGTAACATACCGCCCTATATACTTTTACAGGGCGTCAGAGAGGAAAGGAGTGACCACCCTTTGAGCAGACTTGATATCAAGACGCCCAGCAAAGCGCAGACTGTGGTGGATAACCTTTACCGCGACGTTGAGCGCCGCATCGCGGCCTCACCTCCCGGTCTGTGCCCGGTGGATATGTCGCTGACCTTTTTGCAGCTGTGCCATGCCCAGACCTGCGGCAAGTGTGTGCCCTGCCGTATCGGACTGGGCCAGCTGACCAAGCTGATCGAGATGGTGCTGGACGGTCAGGCGGACATGTCCACGCTGGCGATCATTGAAAAGACCGCCAGCAGCATCGTCAACACCGCCGACTGCGCCATCGGCCGTGACGCGGCCCGTCTGGTGGTGGACGGCCTGGAGGGCTTCCGGGACGATTATATCGAGCATATCGAGCATCACCGGTGTCTTGCCAGCCTGGCCCTGCCGGTGCCCTGCGTGGCGCTGTGCCCGGCGGGCGTGGACGTGCCCGGCTATATGGCACTGGTGGGCGAGGGGCGCTGTGCCGACGCAGTGCGCCTGATCCGCAAGGATAACCCCATGCCTACCGCCTGCGCCTATATCTGCGAGCACCCCTGCGAAGCCCGGTGCCGCCGCGACATGATCGACGCGTCCCTGAACATCCGCGGCCTGAAGCGCTACGCCGTGGACAACGCCGGGGACGTGCCCCAGCCGGAATGCGCGCCGTCTACCGGAAAGACCGTGGCCGTCATCGGCGGCGGCCCCAGCGGCCTGAGCTGCGCCTACTATCTGGCGCTGATGGGCCACAAGGTGGTCATCTTCGAGGAGCGCCACCAGCTGGGCGGCATGCTGCGCTACGGCATCCCCAGCTACCGCTTCCCTCGGGAGAAGCTGGACGCGGAGATCCACTCCATCCTCTCGCTGGGTATCGAGGCCCACACCGACGTGACCGTGGGCAAGGAGATCACCTTCGAGCAGCTCCAGCAGGAGTACGACTGCCTGTACATCGCCATCGGCGCCCATCAGGGTAAGGGCGCGGGTATCCCCGGCGAGCACAGCAAAAATGTCATGTCCGCCGTGGAGATGCTGCGGGGCATCGGCGACGGCGACATGCCGGACTTCACCGGCAAGCACGTGGTGGTCATCGGCGGCGGCAACGTGGCCATGGACGTGACCCGCAGCTCCATCCGCCTGGGTGCGGAGAAGGTGTCCTGCGTCTACCGCCGCCGCATCGAGGATATGACCGCCCTGCCGGACGAGGTCACCGGCGCTATGGCGGAGGGCGCGGAAATGCTGACGCTGATGGCGCCTGTCCGCATCGAAGCCAACGAGAACGACGAAGCCGTTGCCCTGTGGGTGCAGCCCCAGATCCCCGGCGAGTCCGACAAGACCGGCCGTCCCCGCCCGGAGAAGGCCGACCTGCCGGAGGTGCGCGTGGAAGCGGACGTCATCGTGGTGGCCATCGGTCAGGGCATCGAGATCGCCGGGTTCGAGCAGTCCGGCGTGCCCATCAAGCGGGGCACCTTTGTGGCCGCCAGCTCCAGCCAGGTGGGCAATATGAATAATGTGTTCGCCGGAGGAGACTGCGTCACCGGCCCGGCCAGCGCCATCCGCGCCATCGCAGCCGGCAAGGTGGCCGCCGCCAATATCGACGAGCATCTGGGCTTCCACCACGATATCACGGTGGAGGTGGACATTCCCGCACCGCGGCTGAACAACTCCCCGCCCCATGGCCGCATCAATACCACCGAGCGGGAAGCCGCCCAGCGGAAGAACGACTTTGAAGACATCGAATGTGGTCTCACCTGGGAGGGAGCCTGCACCGAGGCGTCCCGCTGCCTGCGCTGCGACCACTACGGATACGGGATATTCAGAGGAGGTCGGAACAGCAAATGGTAACGTTGACCATCGACAAGAAAACCATCTCCGTGCCGGAGGGCACCACCATTCTGGAGGCCGCCAGAAGCGCCAACATCAGCATTCCCACCCTGTGCTATCTGAAGGGCGTCAACGAGATCGCCGCCTGCCGCATCTGCATGGTAGAGGTGGAGGGTCACGCCCGGCTCGTCCCCTCCTGCGACAACGCGGTGGTGGAGGGCATGGTGGTACATACCAATTCGCCCCGTGTCCGCGAGGCCCGGCGCGTAAACCTGCGGCTGATCCTCAGCCAGCACGAGAACAACTGCACCAAGTGTACCCGCAGCGGCAACTGCAAGCTGCAGACCCTGTGCAACGACTATAACCTGCTGGGCGACCACTATATCAAGGATCTGAAGAACATCCCCACCGACTTCTCCAACCCCGTGGTGCGCATCGAGAACCGCTGCATCCGCTGCATGCGTTGCATTCAGGTGTGCGAGAAGATCCAGGGCATGAACATCTGGGACGTGGTGGGCACCGGTATCCGCACCACCGTGGGCGTGGGCCGGTTCCGCACGCTGGGCGAGTCGGACTGCACCTTCTGCGGCCAGTGCGTCACCCACTGTCCCGTGGGCGCTCTGCAGGAGCATGACGACACCGGCAAGGTCTGGGATGCGCTGGCCAACCCCAACAAGATCACCGTGGTGCAGGTGGCCCCGGCCGTCCGCGCCGCGTGGGCGGAGTACTATCACCTTGACCCCAAGTTCGCCTCCGCCCAGCGGATGGTGACGGCGCTGAAGGAGATCGGCTTCGACTACGTGTTCGACACCGACTTTGCCGCCGACCTGACCATCATGGAGGAGGGCAGTGAGTTTTTGCAGCGCTTCACCCATCATGACCAGTATAAGTGGCCCATGTTCACCTCCTGCTGCCCCGGCTGGGTGCGGTTCGTCAAGGGCCAGTTCCCGGAATACACCACCAATCTCTCCACCGCCAAGTCCCCGCAGGCCATGTTCGGCGCGGTGACGAAAAGCTACTTTGCCGAGAAGCTGGGCGTGGATCCCCACAATATCTGCGTGGTGTCCATCATGCCCTGCACCGCCAAAAAGGCGGAGCGGGCCATCCCCAATCTCAACAGCGCCTGC
>ERZ834722.1984-NODE-1984-length-17471-cov-20.071314_pt1 | contig 17471 bp, 20 predicted proteins | sample MGYA00519576_ERZ834722 | MGnify/ENA primary metagenome ERZ834722 (study PRJEB31850, sample SAMEA3708759) | human gut metagenome | biome: human gut; feature: human-associated habitat; material: faeces | place: China | collected 2014 ...
AGGACGAAAAAGAAGCCCACCATGTTGCCACCGCACTGGAGATCTACGTCAAGGGTAGTCTGAACCTGTTCAACCATCGCACTAACGTGAACGTCAATAACCGCATCGTCTGCTACGACATCAAGGAACTGGGCAAGCAGATGAAGAAACTCGGTATGCTCATTGTGCAGGATCAGGTCTGGGGGCGTGTCACGGCAAACCGCAGCAGCGGCAAGTCCACACGGTATTATATGGACGAGATGCACCTGCTTCTGAAAGAGGAGCAGACTGCGGCGTATTCCGTGGAGATCTGGAAGCGTTTCCGCAAGTGGGGCGGTATTCCCACAGGGCTGACCCAGAACGTGAAAGACCTTCTTTCTTCTCGTGAGGTCGAGAATATTTTTGAAAATTCGGACATGATCATCATGCTGAATCAGGCGGCGGGAGACCGGCAAATTCTCGCAAAGCAGCTCAACATCTCGCCCCATCAGCTTTCCTATGTGACCCACTCCGGCGAGGGCGAAGGGCTGCTGTTTTTCGGCAATGTCATTCTGCCGTTTGTGGACCGTTTCCCCACCGATCTGGAACTCTACCGCATTATGACCACCAAGTTGGGTGAAGTCTCGGAGGGCGCGCAGAAATGAGTGAACCGAAGCTGAACATCAAAGAGGAAACGTCCGCAAAAAAGACCCGTTCTCCCCCGAAGAAAACCAAGGTGGAGCAGTCGGTGCCCAAAAAGAAAAAGCTGAAAACCGATGCAGATAAAGCTGCGGAAAAGGCACAGCATCTGCGGTTCGGCAAGGCGGAACTGACCCCGGACGAGTTGAGCCGGTTGAGCAAGGCGCAGAAGCGGGAGATGTACGCCGCCCATGCCGCCCGCTCTGCGGTGCACCGGGAAGTTGACCAGTACGAGGATGAAAACGTCGGTGTGCAGGCTCTGAGCGAGGGCGAAAAGGCGGCAGGAAATGTCCGTGATATTTCCAAAAGCCGCTATGCCCGGAAGCTCAAGAAGAAAGCCAAGATGCAGGGCAAGAAAGGCTCCAAAACCGCAAAATCTTCCGTGGAAGAGCCGACTGCAACACAAGATGCAGGCGCATCCGGCACCGGCGAGGGAGGCTCCAACTGGCTCTCTCGGTGGCGGCAGAAGCAGAACATCCGGCAGAGCTACTATGCCGCCGCCCGTTCGGGCACGGTGGCGCAGACCGCAGGTGGCAAGGCGGCATCCAACGGCGCATCTGCTGCTCGGTCCAGCGTGGAACAGGCGGTGGAGAAAGGCAAAACCGCTGTCAGCACCGCCGTAAAGGGGCTGATGAATGCCGCCAAAGGCAACGCACACGTTCTGGTGATCGTGGGCGTTTTTCTTTTGCTCATTCTTATGGTGATGTCGGGCTTCTCGTCCTGCGGTATCCTCTTTTCGGGCGGCACACAGGTGTCCGGGCAGACCATATACTCTGCCGAGGATCGGGATATTCGGGGCGCAGAACAGGACTACAAGAAGCTGGAAAAGGAGCTGGATAAAAAGATCAAGCGCACCCCCGCCGACCACCCCGGCTACAACGAGTACCAGTACCATCTTGACCCCATCGAGCATGACCCGTGGCAGTTGACCTCGTTCCTGACCACCCTGTATGATGATTACACCCGGTCTGAGGTGCAGGGCAAATTGAAGGAGACTTTCAAAAAGCAGTACAAGCTCACCACATGGGTGGAGGTACAGATACGGTACAAGACCGTTTGGGTCATCAGCCCGGCAGGAATCCCGGTTCCCACGCAGGTGCCCTATGAGTATCGAATTTTTCACACCAAGCTGGTGAACCGTGGTTTGGAGGTGGTCATCCGGGAAGAACTGGACAACGACCTGTGGAAACGGTACGAGATCTTTCAGGATACCTTGGGTGGCAGACCCTACCTTTTTAATGGAGGTTTGCCGCCCGGTGGCTCCGATGGCTCCGGCGCACCCGGTATTGATTATCAGGTTCCGGCAGAAGCCCTGACCGACAGCGAATTTGCCGCCATCTACAAGGAAGCCCAAAAGTATGTGGGTACGCCCTACGTCTGGGGCGGCTCCACCCCGGAAACCGGGTTTGATTGTTCCGGCTACGTCTGCTGGGTGTACAACCAGAACGGCTACGATGTGGGCAGAACCACCGCCAACGGATTATGGCAGAAAAGCCAGCACATTTCCGAAGCAGAAGCAAAGCCCGGAGACCTCGTTTTCTTTGAAAGAACGTATGATACCGTCGGGAAGAGCCACGTCGGAATCGTGCGTCCAGTAAGGACGATAGTAGAAGTAGAGAAAGGAGGCTGTGGTTAAGGTACTACCCCGCAAAGCAACGCGGGAATCCACCTGCTTTACCGAAAATCGAAAGATGTACGGGAAAAGAGCACGGCAGGAAAGCGGCAAGTTGCCTAAAGACAATCGGGCACGACTGAACCGCGAGGATAAGTGAATACAAGGATAAAACTGAATTGTTTAAGGTGAGTTCCAAGCCCTTGTTACGTGTGGGCAAAGGAAAATTGTCTGAAACCTTTGGTACAGGGACCGTAGGAAATAGAGTCCTTCCTATGGGTTGCTAATCCCCTGTGCGGCACGTCGGAGAACCGATAGTAACGGAACAAAAGCATATCCGATAATTCACACTGACCTACTACTATCGTCAACTGGAGATTGTCTAAACCGGAACGCTTGAAAAAGCTATGTGTAATGCAGCAATGTGATAAATTTCAAAGCTATGCTAGAAAGATGACACTGAAAATCCGGCATGACAACGGAGCTTCTGTAGTAGTCCGAGAATCCTGAATTGACAGGAAAAGCCGTAAAATCGGATGCGGGAAAGCCGCTCACATGGCGAAGAGAAGCAGTTTTTTGCGCATTAAAATCAGAAATTGATTAGAGAGGAAAGCCTCAATGAAATCAACAATGGAGATTTTAACAAAATTACAAGAGAATTCCCAAAAGAACCACGATGAAATTTTCACACGACTGTACCGCTATCTTTTGAGGCCGGATATTTACTTCATCGCCTACCAGCATCTTTACTCCAATAAGGGTGCAGGAACGAAGGGTGTGAATGATGATACGGCTGATGGATTTAGCGAGCAGTATGTGACAGCCATCATTGAAGCATTGAGAACAGGGTCATATGAACCCAAGCCGGTACGCAGAACCTATATTCAAAAGAAGAACGGCAAGCTGCGCCCGCTGGGACTTCCTGTATTCGCTGACAAGCTGGTGCAAGAAGCTATCCGTATGATTCTGGAAGCCATCTATGAGCCAATTTTCTCTATCTATTCCCACGGCTTTCGACCGGGCAAAAGCTGCCACACGGCACTTGCCACGATTAAGCATGAGTTTACCGGAGCAAAGTGGTTCATTGAGGGCGACATCAAGGGATGTTTTGATAACATCGACCATTCCACGCTGATTGGTGTGCTGAACCGAAAAATCAAGGACGCTCGTTTTCTGAACCTGATTCGTATGTTTCTGAAATCCGGCTATATGGAAGACTGGGATTTCCATGAAACCTATAGCGGATGCCCGCAGGGTGGAATCATTTCCCCGATTCTTGCGAATGTCTACCTGAACGAACTGGACAGGTATATCACGCAGCTGAAGAAGGAATTTGACCACGGATACAATCCGAGAAACTTTACGGAAGAATACAACGCGATAAGACACAAACGAGATGCACTGCATGAGAAAATCAAGAAAGCTGAAGGAACAATGCGAGAGCAGCTGATTGCTCAACACAAGCAACTGACAAAGCAGTTATTTCGGACACCTGCAAAAGCGTGTACCGATAAGCGATTGAAATATGTTCGCTATGCAGATGACTTTCTGATTGCAGTCAATGGGACAAGAGAGGAATGCGAAGCGATTAAGGCAAAACTCACGGATTTTGTCCGGGACACTCTGAAAATGGAGTTGAGTCAAGAAAAGACCCTCATTACGCACAGCAATACTCCTGCCCGATTCCTTGGTTTTGATGTTCGGGTGCGCAGGGATGCCAGTGTCAAACGCTCTGGAAAACGAAAAATGCGCACTATGAACAACAAAGTGGAACTCAATATTCCACTGAAAGATAAGGTGGAGACCTATTTACTGTCCCATAGCATCGCTAAAAGGGATGGAAAGAGGTTGATTCCTATTCATCGCCCCATTCTGCTGAACCGCACGGATTTGGAAATCGTAATGATTTATAATGCGGAACTCCGAGGGCTCTGTAACTATTATGCCATTGCAAGCAACTTCAACAAGCTCGTTTACTTTGGCTATCTGATGGAATACAGCTGTCTGAAAACACTCGCAAACAAGCATCGCTCCCGAATTTCTAAGGTTCGTTATGAATACAGAGATGGGACTGGCGCATGGGGTGTTCCGTATGAAACCAAAAAGGGAAAACGCCGTATGATGTTCGCTAAGTACAGCGATTGCAAAGGCAAAGATTTGACGGAAAAAGTGCCCGATTTGGCATATCGCTATTCGCACAACACAACCTCCTTCGAGGAACGTCTGAAGGCCAAAGTCTGTGAAGTCTGCGGCTGTACAGACAGCGATAGCTATGAAATCCACCATGTAAACAAGGTCAAAAACCTGAAAGGTAAAGCTGATTGGGAGAAAGTCATGCTAGCAAAGAGGCGCAAGACAATCGTTGTGTGCCACAAATGCCACATGAGAATTCATCATGGAACTAAAACGGAATGACTTTTGAAATGGAGCAAAAAATGGGGAGCCGTGTGCGTTGAGAGGCGCAAGCACGGTTCTGGGAGAGGTCTGTGCAAACCTGTCGTAGAAATACGATAAGGCGGCACTTTCCTACTCTACTATCTTGGAAATGGGATGATGGTGTCCGCTGGCGACCCCATCAAGTACGCAAACATTCACTCGTCCTACTGGGAGAAGCATCTCGCCGGGTTCGGACGGCTTTCAAAATGATTGGAGGAGTATTATGAGCGAAAAATCGGATAAGCTGCGGGCGATGCTGGAAAAAGAGAAGGAACGCCGCATCAAGCTGAACAACCGCATCGAGATTCTGGAACGGCGCATTCAGGAGGAGGATTCCGCCGAGGTCAACGAGATGGTGCGGACTGCAAAGGTCACGCCGGAACAGCTTGCCGCCCTGCTGCGGCAGTCGGCAACCGCCACCCCAAACCCGGCTGCGCTGTCTGCCGTGGGTGCAACTTTTGAGGAGGATGCAGATGAAGATTAAGAAACTGGGCGCACTGCTGGTATCGGTGGCACTGTGCGCTGGCATGGCGGCTCCTGCCTTTGCCTTCGAGGGCGAAGCCGCCCCCGTGGAGCAGCCGGTTCTGCCGGAAGTGGTGGAGGAGGATGTTGTCACCATCACGGACGAAACCTCTGGTGCCCTGACCCCGGAGGGCAACCTGACGCTGGTGGACGATTACCACACCGACTATTCCGATGGCAGCGGACAGCAGTTTATCACGTTGGTCAGCAAGTCGGGCAATACGTTCTATCTGGTCATTGATAGGAACAGCAAAGGGGCGCAGACAGTCCACTTTATGAACCTTGTGGACGAAGCTGATCTTCTGGCTTTGATGGAGGAAGAAGATGCGGATGCCTATACCGCTGAAAAGGAAGCGGTGGCGCAGGCGGAACAGGACAGGCTGAAGGCCGAGGAAGAAGCCAAGAAAGCCGCAGAAGAAGCGGCGGCATCCGGCGAGAAACAGCCCAAGGAAAACAAGGTCACAAAGATCGCATCCGGCTTTCTGGGGGTGGTCGTGCTGATTGCGCTGGCGGTAGGCGGCATTTTCTACGCTTTCGCAAAACAGAAGCAGAAAAAGCAGGCCGAAAAAGAAGCCCTCGACCCCGATGCAAACTACACCGAGGACAAGGGCGACTTCGAGATTCCCACCGAGGACGAGCCGGAGGAGACAGGCGAAGAAGATACCGAACCTATCTGATTTTAAGGCGGCAGTCTGCCGCCTACATATTGCAATCCGAAACAGAATGGAGGGATATTTATCGCAAAATTGATCGTAGCGGAAAAGCCGTCCGTTGCCATGGCTTACGCTAAAGTCCTCGGTGCCACCAGCCGTCAGGATGGCTACCTTAAGGGCAACGGCTATCTGGTAAGCTGGTGCGTGGGACACTTGGTGGAGCTGGCACCGCCCAATGTCTACGATGAAAAGTACGTCAAGTGGAGCATTGCAGATCTGCCCATCCTGCCGCAAAAGTGGCAGTATCTGGTGTCTGCCAGCACCAAAAAGCAGTTCGGCATCCTACAAAAGCTGATGCACCGCCCGGATGTGGATAGCATCGTGAACAGTTGCGATGCAGGATAGTGCGGTTGGGTGACTCAAGAGAAAGAAAAAAGAGACCTCATCTCGTCAAAAAACTAAATCATAAAAGCATCAAAGAGGGCATTCAAATGAAACAAAATCGAATTTTTGACCAGAATAGTTCTCAAAAAGCACGTTCTTGGCACTATAATATGGACACCAACCGAGCGGAAGCCCAGTTCGCTGATGGCTCTGCCATTGCCATTGACTGCCTTGCCATCGAGGACGAATACGGCAATACCCCGGCACAGCGAGCTGAACTTGATTGGCTACTATACAACAAGCCCTTGGAGTGCGTCCAGCTTGTGCTGAGTGGTGAGATTGAGCATTATCTCTCACTTGGCTGTGACCATGGCAAACTGAAAGACTAACCTCTAAATAGGCCAAACAACCCGCTACTTGCAGTCGCTGCAAATGGCGGGTTGTTTGCTTATTTTAAGTTTTTCCTTTGCTCATAGTAGTGCAAAATCAATGTAGTGCAAAATCAATGGCCCAACGGTCAAAGAAATCACAAATATCAGGCAAATCTACTGGTTTCTTATAAATGTCATTCTAAAATTCAATGGATTTTGCTATTTCTAGCACTTGTTTTTTCGACACGAAAGTCGATTTAACCCTATATTTTATGTATCTCTCGATGATTTCAAGTTTGCCATTTTGGGGGCTTGATTATTGAGAAAATTCTAAATTCCAAAAAGGTCTATCATTTTCATCAATCGCATCGTTATTGAGAATAAGCACTGCACCACCACTTAACAGAGGAGGCAGCTGTAAATAGCTTATATTATTTATTGAGAAAATGAAACGCTATTGCAACAGTTGAATACTGTATATTTTATCAAATTGATACGGATCTGATAGCAACACCTTACCGTTTGATATCACAAGAATGCTTTCGCCTTCTTTAAGATACGACAACTGAAGATTTCCTTTCAAGTAGTTTGATACGCCATAAATTATATAATTGTCATCCGTATCATATAATTGATTTTTTGCAGTCGCATAAATACAATTGTTCTTCAGGTCAACTTCTTCAATTATAAGTTCCGATTTTTTTCTTCCGAATGTATTCGATTGAAATAGAATGCAGAGAACCACTGCCACAAATGCTATGCCAACCATAATCTTCCGTTTGCATTTCATTTTATCAACCTCTGTATGAAAGGAACAGCGTATAAAGCGATTGTGTTATTCTCAATGCCCCTGTATAAGAAGTTGGATATGAAGAACCATCAATTGTGCTTCCATCTTTATGGATTCCGATAGCTACATACCCAGCTCCAGAAATATATTCTACAAGAGGACCACCACTAAAGCCACCTGTCAAATCCCAATCGCCCTTGAGATATTTTGAAGTCTGACTTCTAATATACCCAGAAGATTTACACATCCGATATCTCGCATCGGCACCATTTATTTGGCTCGGATAGCCATAAGCATACACCAACTGTGATGATGAATAATTGCTAGACTGCCAATGTAACCCAAGCCATCCCGTTTTCGTTCCTAAATTATTCTTGAGCGTAATAATCGCCCAATCCTCCGAACTTGTTCCAGCAAGATAAGAATCACTAACAATCATCGAACTTGCCGATACATTTTCGCTTCCAAAAGGTTTACTATTATCAGATCGAGCAGGTGCGACATTTACCGACTTAACGTAGGCTTTTTCCTTTATACTGTATAGATTATGTGCTGCTGTTGCAAGTGCATTAGGCCCAATCATAAATCCAGAACCATAATTTGTCCCTCCATTATTGGTCGTTATCTGTAGGCATACCGTACTACAATATGGTGTTGCCGTTGGATTATCAACAACAGTGATATCATTGCTTCCGATAATCGCATACAGATCGGATAGATCAATATCCGAAATCTTTCCATTTGGAAAATAGCCTGCAGTTGTCTCTCCATCCGTGAAGGAATTGGTTTCAACTATAATTTCCTCTATAGATTCTTCTTTTGTATCAAAATCGTATCTATGGTATCTCTCGATATGAGATTTGCTTCCATCACTTTGATTATCTGCAAAAGCAGTCAGCCCAGAGTTAAGCTCCATTGAAGAAAGAGCCACAATCCCACTTGCTTTCAAAAAAATTCTACGAGATATTTTTTCACTAGCTATTTTAATTTTCCTTCTTTACTTTTAGAGTATACACAAGATTTCTTATACATCAGTTGCTCTGCATTGGAAACACCTCCGTAAAATTTTTCATACGTTAGAGCCATCCTTATTTTAGATTTCAACTTTTACTTTCGCAAAAAAATAAATACCACTGATTTTTTATCCAATAGCCGTGCTAAGATTTATCTCTATGGGATTCAACACATGCGTCTGCTGGCACAACCAAGCCCAATTGTTCACTGTAGTAGTAAACAAGTCGTCATAGTTGTTGTCATATGCAAAATCAAATGTGTCATGAACGGTAATCAAGTAATACATTATAGAATTACCAATCATGAAGCCTGTTCCAGAGGTGCTTACCCTATGCAATGCATAGAATAAATCTGCATTATCAGACTTTTGAATTGTAAAAGACCAACTTCCTCCACTAAAATCTTTCAAGCCACTATTAAGTACTTTGTTTTTATAATTATTAAAAACTGTTGTCGTGTTTAACTTGTCAAGCAATGGCGTCGAAGAATCCGTCACACTCTCAGAATAGTCAATATTATATACAGAGAATTCAACCATAAGAGCCGCACATTCATATCCCTTATCCCGTGCAATTTGCGCAGCTGCCAACCATGCAAGCTGTGTATTATTTAACAAATTTCCAGATGCACGTGTTTGATCTTCATCTTTCATCTTATCGATAAACTTATTTAATTCATCTATCGACATTCCCGAAAAATCAACATGATACTTATCATTCATGCTTTGAATAACAGGATTGCTAGCTTTACGGCTGCTTATGTTAGCAGCATAAGACACAGTATTTATCGAAAACAAAAAACACACTGAAAGAATTAATGATACGAACCTCTTCATAACGAACCTCCTTAAATTCTGTACTCTACTATATAAATTGTGTGCTTCTCATCATCCCAGACAACGAGACTAAAATTCACATCTTCAGAATGTAAAAGCAATGTATTCATTTCGGCTTCCGAGCGTAGTTCCTTATGCTGACTATTATCATAAAGAAAAAAATTTCCACTTGCAATTTCAGGAATCACAAAATCTAATCCAAAATATGACGACACATTTTTTAATATAGAAGATATGGTTGGAGAATCATTAATTTTCTCCCATGAATCGAGTTGATGAATAATTTTGGCTGCATCCACATCGTAGTATACCGCTAACATTATCCCATCATTTTGCAATCCGCCATAAGCCTCATATATCAACGATTCAGAGTATGTTGCTTTTCCAATTTTGAATTGTTTCAAATAATCTCGTTTTTCATATTTGCTTTTTCTTCCAAGCATAAAGCCCAAAAGCAAGCACAGTGCGACTATAGCTAGGTATCGGATAACTCGCGTTGGTCTCGCCTTTATAATTACCTCACACCTTTCTAACTTGCTGAAATATATAACAAACTCCACTTATCTACTGGTACTTCCGGTAATGGTTTCGCTCCGTCCATCGGAATAGCTAAAGGTCGCAGAATACTCAAGCCTATAAGATTTTCCGGGCTTAGTGTTAAAGCTACTGCTCACCATGCAGGTTGAGGTCGTGCTGCTGTTTGAGCAGCTACTTACTTTTTGCCATGTTCCAATTGTCCCCTTTTCATAGAGAACGCCTGAAACGCTGATTTTCTTTACTCCAGTTCGAGTCTGGGCATCAACCTGATAGTATGTTTGGTAAATAGATCCGTTGACCGTACTATCGCCTACATACCGTTCAGACTTTTCAGCGGCCATTGCGGTGCAGGCAAAGCTCAAGAGAATCACCGCTGAAACAACAATGGACAACAAACGCTTTTTCGACATAGACATACACCTCCGTTTTTTTGCTCCCATCAAGAGCCTTTGTATAATCAACGCAATTCGCATTCGCTTCGTTTCAATTTTCAGGAGAAAATTTTTCAAATTTTCCATCTTTGTAAGTTCAGACAAAAAGAAAGCCAGACATTTGTGAACTCTCACAAGTGTCCAGCTTTCTTAACGGATACCTTCCGCAATTTTCATAATCTCATCGTATGGAATGTTTCCCATAACGGTATGTGTAATCCCCCGATGTTCCCAACTTAGAGTATAAACATTCTTTCCATGTTCATCCGTACTGGTTCCAAGTACACCATCTGCTTCTCCGACCTTTACGGTTTCGTACACTGTATGCTCATTATCAAACAGGGACTGCTGCCCTGGCTGGATAATTGAGCAACGGACTGTGTAGCTTTCCTCTGTTTCTTTTGACGAGTAAACATGTAAAAAGTTTTCTGCTCGCTCAAATTTCTGCACATCGTCCATTTCAAAGCCGTTCGGCACATAATGGTCGCTGTATCCATCCGGGAGCCACTCCAGCGGTTCGCCATCCACCTGATAAGTCAGCTGCATCTCAATGGGCAGAAATTTTTGAATCATCGTATAGACTGCCCTGCGGAAATCAGCGCTGACCGCAAGAGCACCAACCGTCAGCATTACGAGTGTCAATGCCGCAATTAGTACTCGTTTCAACACTGGGTGGTGCTTTTTCTTCTTTAAGGCCTCTGTCATTCGTTCGTCCCATTGGGACGTATCTGGGTAGATTTCCTCAAACTGCTTTGGCGTTGGAAGCGAATCCAGTTCTCTTTGCGCATCTGCACGAAGTGCCATCATCAAAGCCGCATCAAATGAAATGTCTGTCCGCTCACTCATGGCTGTTCATCTCCTTCCATAATAGTTTTCGTCCTCGAAAGAGCCGTGTTCGTACCACTTCATCCGTTAATCCCAGCGATTTTGCAATCTCACGGTTTGTATATCCCATTGCCAAAAGGCGTAGCGGATCACGGTACATCGGTTTCATTTGGCCAATCAGTTCTGTTAGACGTTCAATGTTATCGGTGCTAACTGCTGCATCATCCGGCACCGGAGCGGCATCTGGTTCGTTTGGGACATCTTCCAGCAATTCTTCTCGTTGTTTGCGAAGCATATCATATGCACGGCTTCTACTACAACTAACGAGATAAGCAGCGAGTTCGTGACAGTTTTCTCGATGAATTTTAGAAAAATTTTTGGCAACGTACAAAAACACCTCTTGCAGTACATCTTCTGCCAGATACGAATCGCCCATAATTTTGTAAGCGGTATGGTAGACCAGCCGTTTGTAGGTATTATATACATCTATAAATTGTTCTTCTTTGCTTTGATCGTCAAGAACAGCTAAGTACAGGGAAAGCAACACAATCACCTCCAACGGATTCGCATGGATTGGATGTAGTGTACCATGAACCAGCGAAAATGTCGAATGTTTTCCGTTCCGATCTGAACGAAGAACAGCCAGCATTATGACCTCACTTACCGTTGAGGCCGTTGCTGGCTGTTCGTTTGGCTTGAGATGTCTCCATCAAAATTGCAGAGCGCAACTGTCTTGAAACTCTACCTTATATAAATAGAAGCGTTTTGGAAAAACGCGCAGCCTGCATCGGAACGGTGCAGAATGAAGGGGATTGGGCACAGCCCAACAAGCATTTTGCAACGCAAAAATGGCGTTTGTATAGACAAAAGCCCTGCTTGCTACAACAATGCGTCCTTTTTGTCCGCAGTTTGAAATTTTTAGATTGGAGAAAAACGCCATGCCAACCTTGGAATGGTATAGCACATTATTGACAATTCTGTTTATTTGAGATATACTTTTCGTGTAAGTATGAAAAATATGATTTTAAGGAGTAAACCTAAAATGTCCATGCCAAAAGGAAAACACATATTTGGAACTGTTAAAGTTGGAGAAAGAGGGCAAATTGTTATCCCGAAAGAAGCACGAGAACTATTTGACATAAATCCCGGCGATACTCTGCTTGTTTTGGGAGATGAAGAGCAAGGTATAGCTGTAGTTAAAGCTGATGTAATGAAAGAGGTCGCTGTAAAAATTCTGAAAGGTTTAGGACACTTCAAAGGAGGAGTGAACGATGAAACTAAATGAAACTACGCTCTCCTTTTTAGAAGTAGATTGTATTCAACAGTTTGGAAAAGAAAAAGGAAACCTCATTTTTGAGCAAGTGGAAAAAATTTTTCAAGAACTTCTGAATAATGCAGACTATCGTAACAATGCCGCAATTCAAAATCATTTGCAAGCAAAGCTATTTCCAACATTAGCTTATTACAAAACACTTCGAGAAAATGGTATCAACCAAGATGAAGCATTAGAATATGTAAGGAAAGAAACCCATAAAGCTGCAAATATCAAAAGAGAGGAAATGAAAAAGTTAGGAAATATGCCCTTTGCGTACACTATTTATCGGTTAGGTGTAAAAAAGCATATGCGAAAGAATTTTCCCGATACTGGATGGACAACGGAATGGGTGAAATGTAACGGAAAAGAAATACATTTTAATTTGCATAAATGTATTTATTGGGAGCTAACAAAAATGTATCATTGTCCAGAGTTATGTTGTGTGTACTGCGAAAATGATGATATATCTTTCTCTGGTTTATTACCCAAAATTCGTTTTGAAAGAACCGGCACATTAGCAAATGGTTCGCCTTATTGCGATTTTCATTTTCTAAAAGCGAGGTAAAACCCATGATGAAGAATTATTTATCTCATATTTTACCGTTCTTTTTTGCATTAGACTTGATTATCCCATTTTTATTAGCACCTACTTACAAAGGCTATAGCCATTTGACACAAGTAATGAGCGTTTTAGGAAATTCAAAAGCACCGTTGCATTTAATTTATAATATTTGGGTCGGAGGTGCAGATATGGACTACATGACACTCAAAGAGGCAAGTGAGAAATGGGGCGTTTCGTCCCGTCAAGTCAACTATTACTGCGTCGAGGGGCGTATTCCCGGCGCTGTGAAAATGGCCGGTGTTTGGCTGCTCTCCAAGGAAATAGCCAAACCCGCAGATAGACGATATAAAAAGCAGGTGAAAAACGAAAATGAAAATTCTGTTGGTTGAGGATGATTTGGAAATCAGCAAGTTATTAGCTGAATTTTTGCAGGAAAATGGATATGAAGTTTTTTGCCAATATGACGGGCTTCATGTATTGGATTGCCTGCGGGAAAATAAGATCGACTTGATTTTGCTTGATATTATGCTTCCATATCGAAATGGTGATACCGTACTTACAGCGGTAAGAGAATGTTCTACGGTTCCAATCATTGTTATTTCTGCCAAAGGAACAACGCAAAACAAAGTAGATTTACTGCGCCTCGGTGCAGATGATTATATTACAAAACCGTTTGATATGGAGGAAGTTCTGGCCAGAATTGAAAGTAATCTCCGTCGAGTTCAATTTCAAAAAGATAATCCTACCCATTTACGTCATGGCGATTTGGTTTTGGATTTGAACGATAATACCGCCTTTTTGCAAGGCAGCGAATTGACTTTGACGGCAAAAGAATTTGCAATTTTAGAGTTGCTGATGAAATACCCGGATAAAATATTCTCAAAAGCAAATTTATTTCAAAGTGTTTGGAACACCGAGTATATCAGTGAGGATAACACATTAAATGTTCATATAAGTAATCTCCGTAACAAATTAAAAGCCGTTTGCCCGGACAAGGACTTTATTGATACTGTTTGGGGTATTGGATACCGTTTACACAAAGCCAGAGATTAGACCTCTGGCTTTAGACATTTTTTAGAGATTTCTGTTTGGATTTAAGAAATTCTTTATGATTGCCTCTTACAATCAATCATAAAGGAGGCTGATAACATGAGTTCCATCATTTTACAGGCACATAGTCTGACAAAAAAATACCGGCATACTGTTGCCTTAGATCATATTGACTTGCAAATTGAGAAAGGGAAAATCTACGGTTTTATCGGTCAGAACGGAGCAGGTAAAACTACTTTTCTGCGATTGGTTACAGGGCTGGCATTCCCGACCAGCGGTACTTTAGGCTTATGGGGAAAGAGTTCGGCAAAAGATTTGCAGGAACAGAGAAAGCGGATTGGCTGCATGATTGAAACACCTGCACTATTTCCGGCCATGACAGCTTATCAAAATATGGAGATACAACGCATCCAACGCGGCATCCCCGATAAAGCAGTGATTGAAAAGACTTTGAATATGGTTGGCTTAAAGGACACTGGCAAAAAGAGTGTTCGCAATTTTTCTTTGGGTATGAGGCAACGGCTGGGAATTGCAATCGCTCTCTTGAACACGCCAGAATTTTTAATTCTCGATGAACCGATCAACGGACTTGACCCTGCCGGGATTGTCGAAGTCAGAAATTTGCTGAAATCCTTGAACAAGGAATATGGAATGACAATTTTGGTGTCCAGCCATATTTTGGAAGAATTATACCAAACTGCAACAGAATTTATTTTAATTGACAAAGGAAAAATCATTGAAGAAATCTCCGATCAAGAATTGAATGAACGGTGTAAACGGCATATTGCAATCAAGGCTACCGACCCGCAAAAGGCGCTGCTTGTATTGGAAGAAAAACTTCATACAGAAAATTTCAAGTTGATGCCGGATGGGACAATTCGCCTGTACGATTATCTTGATGATTTGGAAAAAGTCGCGGCTGTTTTGTCGGATGCGCATATCCTCGTTACAGGGCTTTCTGTATCCGGCGATACATTGGAAGATTACTTTTTAAGTAAGATAGGAGGTTCAGAAAATGTTAAATCTCCTAAATACTGAGTTTTATAAACTGTTTCATAGCCGGTACTTTTGGGGGATTGTGGCGTTTAATCTTTTTTTGAGCAGTGTGCTGCTGTTAGACAGTATTGGAGAAACATCCAGTCTATTCTTTGCATCACTATATAATGTGCCTATTCTCTTTTTTCTGGCAATCGTCTTTTCTGCGTTGTTTGTTGGAAATGACTTTGGACAAAGAACGCTGCAATCATATATCATTGCAGGCCATAACCGAGGACAGATATTACTTGCAAAACTGATCGCCTATCAAATAGCCTGCATAACGATTTTAGCTTTACCATTACTGGTACATGGATTGATTGGTAGGCTTTGCTTCAAAGAAAGTTTCGTGAGTGTTAGCGGCAATCTCTATACCGTTTTGGCAGTTGTAGTTTCTTTATTTGCAATGTGCCTGTTGCCGTTTTTCTTTGCGCTTCTGTTTCGTGATATAGGAAAAACTTTAGCTGTCCCGATGGTTCTCTTTTTCCTGATGATATTCTTGATGAATGGAGATCAAGCACTCTTTATTTCGCGAATATTGCCAATGGGACAGCTCCGACTGATTGCATTGCAGCAATTTACCCCATCTATGGTGCAATTTGTTTTCACAGATTTTTTGTGGATATTCATTTTATATTTTGGCGCTTATTTGGGATTTAGGCATTCCGATTTGAAGTGACAGGGAGATGTCGAAATGAGTAATCTATTAAAAATGGAAAGATACCAATTATCACATAATTTCTTGTATTGGTGTGGCATGGTAGGCATCTTTCTAATTGGCTTTTTTACGGCAGAAACTTATGTCCCGGAAGTTATGGGAACAACCGGCGGGGCGGCTACTTCCCTTGCGGATATTTTTAACGGAATGGTTTATGACTCTACATTTCTTCTCATTCTGATGTCCAGTATTTTAGCTTTGATTTTAGGACAGGAGTTTTCTTATCGGACAGTAGATCTTGAAATAACTGCGGGCCATTCCAGAAAATCAATCTTCTTTTCAAAGGTAATCACATATTTGATTGCGTTTAACGTCATGGCTCTTGTTTATCCCATTGCCGGGTGTATAAGAGAATTTTTCAGATTTGGATTTATTGACGGAGGAAACTTTATTTATCAGGCTGCTAAGGCGGTTCTATACTCTTTACTTTTGAACAGTGCTACTTTTTTCATTGCAATCTGGATTTGCTTTTCACTGCGTAATTCTGCAAAAGCGATTGCTGTTACAGCCGTTACAACGTTTGTACTTAGTCTTTATCTGGGTTTTGGAATGATGTTGAAATTTCCAGTAGCTTTTTTGCCAACTTATCAAATAAGGGAGGCAGTTACCAGCACAGCAATCTTCCAACCATTCCCGATTTTGATTGGAATTGTTTGGGTTGTTACGTTGTTGATTTTATCATGGTGCAGCTTTCGGAAATGTGAATTAAAATAGATTTCAATTAGAAAACGGAAAGAAGGAGGTGTCTAAAATAGAGCTACTGCTATTGATTGTATTTTTGCTGTTGCTTATCTTGCTATTCAAATATCTTCAAACAAAACGGCAAATCCGCAATCTATCAAAACAGATAGCTGAATTGGTAAATGGCAAATCCGAGAAAATGCTGGACATCTCTTTAATTGACAAAGATTTGGAACAACTGGCAGGAATACTAAACCAGTATAACGATAATCAAAGGCAGTTGATTGCCAGTACGCTTCGCCACGAAAACTATCTGAAAGAGTCGATTGCAAATATTTCACATGATCTACGGACACCATTGACCGTTATACTCGGACATTTACAGCTATTAAGAAAAGAAACTCTGACAGACAAGCAGGAACAGCGAATAGAAACCATTTTTCACAAAGCAGAAAGAATGAAAGAATTGGTACAGACTTTTTATGACCTGTCTATTTTGGATGCCGAGCAGATAACACCCCGGCGAGAAGATTTTAACCTGTCTAATTTGCTGATAAATCTTATTACAGAGAATGCTCCTGCATTGGAAGCAAAAAATATATCCCCTGAAATTGATTTGCCGCCCCATTCTGTCTATCTCAATTCTGATTACAGCATGGTGGAAAGGATTTTACAAAATCTTTTGACAAATGCGATACGTTATTCATCCGGCGACATAAAAATGAGCTTAAAGCAGGCAAGGGAAAATAGGGCTATTTTCACGATTGAAAATCCGATAGATAGCAAAACTGAAATAAATCCCGCCCGCCTCTTTGAACGATTTTATACAGGGGACGCATCCAGACACAACAGTGGTACAGGAGTAGGACTTGCGGTTGTAAAGTTACTGACGGATAAACTAGGCGGCAATGTTTCTGCTGAAATTAAATCCAATGTATTGACTGTGACACTCGAAATCCAATAATTTTTCATTCATCTGCCGGACGATGGCAAAAGAAAAAAAGCCGTCGTATGGCGGAAAACAATATTCCCTACAAGGTGCG
>ERZ834722.1997-NODE-1997-length-17377-cov-5.594793_pt1 | contig 17377 bp, 17 predicted proteins | sample MGYA00519576_ERZ834722 | MGnify/ENA primary metagenome ERZ834722 (study PRJEB31850, sample SAMEA3708759) | human gut metagenome | biome: human gut; feature: human-associated habitat; material: faeces | place: China | collected 2014 ...
TTTTTGTGTGATTCCCGCCCGTCCGCGTTTCGGCCGAAATCCCGGTTGACGACCCGGTCGCATTGCGACAACTGCGGCGACAGGCGGGGGCAGTCGCTTGCGGATTGCCGAACCGCCAAAGCAGAAACGGGGCGTGTTTTACGCCGTAAGTCCCTCCCGCGGGAGGGCTTGGGGCGGGGCAGATTCGCGAACGCGACGGAACGCCGCGACGACAGCGGTAAAAGAAGGAAAAGGATTCAATATATAACCATTACTTACTTATATGCAACAACAAAACCTCAAAATTCTTGTTTTGGCCAAGCAGGTTCCCGATACCCGCAACGTAGGCAAGGACGCGATGACTCCCGAAGGGACGGTCAACCGCGCGGCGCTTCCGGCCATCTTCAATCCCGAGGACCTCAATGCGCTCGAAGCCGCCCTGCGGCTCAAGGACCGTGTGGCGGGTTCCACGGTTCATATCCTTACGATGGGTCCGCAGCGCGCCGCCGACATCATCCGCGACGCGATGTTCCGCGGGGCCGACGGCGGCTACCTGCTTTCGGGCCGCGAGTTCGCCGGCTCGGACACGCTGGCCACCTCCTACGCCCTTTCGTGCGCGCTGAAGAAGATCGCCCCCGACGTGATTTTCGCAGGCCGTCAGGCCATCGACGGCGACACGGCGCAGGTGGGTCCGCAGGTCGCCGAGAAGCTCGGTCTTCCGCAGGTGACCTATGCCGAGGAGATTCTCGAAGTCCGTGAGGGCGCGCTGGTCATCAAGCGCCGCCTGGAGCACGGCACGGAGGTCGTCGAGTGCCCGATTCCGGCCGTTGTGACGGTCAACGCCTCGGCCGCCGAGTGCCGCCCGCGCAACGCCAAGCGCGTGATGAAGTACAAGGGCGCGCAGGCCGGTTCGGAGATCGCCGCCGCACCCGAATCGCCCGCCGCGCAGCGCGCCGCCGCGAAGGAGTACCTCCGCATCGTGGAGTGGGCCGCCGCCGATGTCGATCCCGATCCCGCGCAGCTCGGCCTCCAGGGTTCGCCCACGAAGGTCAAGAGGATCGAGAACGTGGTTTTCGCCGCCAAGGAGGCCAAGAAACTCACTGCCGCCGACAACGACATCAATGAACTTATGGTTGAACTCATCGCGAGCCACACGCTCGGTTAATGCGTTTTTTTGAGATGAACAATATATTCGTATATATCGAGATGGAGGGCGGCAAGGTCGCCGACGTGAGTCTCGAACTGCTGACCAAAGGCCGCGAACTGGCCACGACGCTCGGCGTGAAACTCGAAGCCGTCGTCCTGGGCCACAACCTCGCCGGCATCGAAAAGGAACTGGCCAAATACGGCGCCGATACGGTCTGGGTTGCCGATGATCCGTTATTTTCCCCGTTCCGCACGCTGCCCCACACGGCGGTCCTGTGCGGTCTGATCGGGCAGGAGAAGCCCCAGATCGCGCTGTTCGGCGCCACGCCCGTGGGCCGCGACTTCGCACCCCGCGTATCGTCGGCCCTGCACAGCGGTCTTACGGCCGACTGCACGCAGCTCGAAATCGGCGACCACAAGGACGCCAAGACGGGTACGGAGTATAAGAACCTCCTCTATCAGATCCGCCCGGCGTTCGGCGGCAACATCATCGCCACGATCGTCAACCCCGACCACCGTCCGCAGATGGCCACCGTCCGCGAGGGCGTCATGCGCAAGGAGTACGCCGCACAGCCCGGCGCGGGCGAGGTGAAGGCGATCGACTGGAAGAAGATGGTCACGGACGCGGACCTCGCGGTGAAGATCATCGACCGTCAGATCGAGGAGCGCAAGATCGACATCAAGGGTGCGGGCATCATCGTCGCCGGCGGCTACGGCATGGGTTCCAAAGAGAACTTCAGGCTGGTGCACGAACTGGCCGACGTTCTGGGAGGCGAAGTGGGCGCCAGCCGCGCCGCCGTCGATGCGGGCTTCACGGAGCATGCGCGTCAGGTGGGCCAGACGGGCGTCACGGTGCGTCCGAAGCTCTACATCGCCTGCGGCATCTCGGGTCAGATCCAGCACACGGCCGGCATGGATCAGTCGTCGATGGTCATCTCGATCAACTCGGACCCCGAAGCCCCGATCAACAAGATCGCCGACTACGCCATCACGGGCGATGTCAATGAGATTATCCCCAAGATGATCAAGTACTACAAACAAAACTCGAAATAGCGATGCGCAGGCTTCTGACGGTAATCTGTACGCTTCTCCTCTCTGCGTCCGTTTCCGGACAGCAGATCAAGAGCCGGCCTGTCGGGTTCGACGACTTCCGCTCCCTGCTGGAAGCTGCCGGTTACGAGGCGTTCGGTTTTGACCTGTCGGAATTGCTCGAAGGACCGGGCCGCTATGACATGACGGTATATATCAAGGAGTACGAATCGGGCGTGGAGATTCGTTCCCGGGAGTTTCCCTGCGGGCCGAACAAACTGCTCGTAAGCGATTTCCCCGAGAAGGTGCGCGGCGAAATCCTGCCCGGCGAGATGGCCGATCCGCAGGCGGGCATTTACATGCTGGCCAAAAAACTGACGATTGGATTCTATCCTTCGGGGACGGATTCGACGGCGATGCTGAATTTCAGTATCCCGGAGATGCGGGAGGCCAGTCAGCGGCTCAAGCTCCGCAGCGTGACTTCGTCGAGCGGTTATACGCTTACCAAGTACTGCACCCGTCCGTTCGGGATCGACTCGTTCGAGGCCGGAAAGTTCATTCCGCTGGTCTTTTACGGTTCGATGTGGTTCGATGCGGAGCACAATCTGTTCCGTTTCTGCGGCGAGAACGAGATCGCGCCCGACCTGTCGGGCGAAATTGTCGGCAACATTCCCCACTTCTATGTCATAGGTATTGAATTTACCCCAAAACAGGAGCCTACGAATCTTAAAAACAACTAATTATGGCTAATTTCTTTTCAGATAACAAGGATTTGCAGTTCCACCTCCAGCATCCGTTGATGCGCAAGATCGTGGAGCTGAAGGAGCGCGGTTTCGCGGAGAAGGACCTCTACGACTATGCGCCGCAGGATTTCGACGACGCGATGGACAACTACCGCCGCGTGCTGGAGATCGCCGGCGAGGTCTGCGGCGAGGTGATCGCCCCCAACGCCGAGGGTGTGGACCACGAGGGTCCGCGCGTGGTCGACGACCATGTGGAGTACGCTTCGGGTACGGTCGAGAACATGAAGGCGGTGGTTGACGCGGGGTTGAGCGGCATGACGCTTCCGCGCAAGTACGACGGACTGAACTTCCCGCTCATCTGCTTCGTGATGGCCAACGAGATGGTGGCCCGCGCCGACGCCAGTTTCGAGAACATCTGGGGGTTGCAGGACTGCGCCGAGACGTTGAACGAGTTCGCTTCGGAGGAGATCAAGCAGAAATACCTGCCGTGGGTCTCGGCGGGCGCGACGTGCGCCATGGACCTCACGGAGCCGGACGCCGGTTCGGACCTCGGAGCCGTGATGCTCAAGGCCACCTGGTCGGAGGAGCGGCAGACGTGGCTGCTGAACGGCGTGAAACGCTTCATCACCAACGGCGACGGCGAGGTTTCGCTCGTGCTGGCGCGTACCGAAGAGGGTACGACCGACGCCCGCGGCCTCTCGATGCTGGTCTACGACAAGCGCGACGGCGGCGTGAAGGTGCGCCGCATCGAGAATAAGCTCGGCATCAAGGGATCGCCGACGTGCGAGCTGGTCTTCACGAACGCCCCGGCGCAGCTGGTCGGCGACCGGAAGATGGGCCTGATCAAGTATGTGATGTCGCTGATGAACGCCGCACGCCTGGGCATCGGCGCACAGTCGGTGGGTCTCTGCGAGGCCGCTTACCGCGAGGGGCTGAAATACGCCCACGAGCGCGAGCAGTTCGGCAAGCCGATCATCCAGTTCGCCGCCGTTTCGGAGATGCTCTCGAACATGAAGGCCAAGGTGCAGGGCGTGCGCGCGCTGCTGTACGAAACGGCGCGTTTCGTCGAGGTCTACAAGCAGTACGGCCATATCTCCCACGAGCGTTCGCTCGAAGCGGAGGAGCGTCAGGAGATGAAGTTCTACAACCGCCTTGCCGACGGTTTCACGCCGCTGGTGAAGCTCTTCTCGTCGGAGTACGCCAACCAGCTGGCCTACGACGCCATCCAGATCCACGGCGGATCGGGTTTTATGAAGGACTATCCCTGCGAGCGGTTGTACCGCGACGCACGCATTATGAACATCTACGAGGGAACCTCGCAGTTGCAGGTCGTTGCGGCGATCAACGCCGTGACGAAGGGCACGTTCCTGGAGCAGATCGGGCGCTATGCCGCCGAAAGCTACACGGAGGCGATGTGCCCCGTGGTGACGAAGCTCAAGGAGCTGACCGTCAAGTTCTCGGAGATGCAGGCCCGTGTCGAGGCCGGCGACAAGGAGGTCTGCGGATTCAAGGATTTCCATGCCCGCCGCCTGGTGGAGACCGCCGGACACATCATCATCACCTACCTGCTGGCCCGTCAGGCCGGTGAGGCGGAGGAGTATGCCGCTTCGGCGCGCGTGTTCTGCAAGCTTGCAGAGGCGAAGATCGCGGAGGCCTATACCTACGTGATGAACTCCACGACGGAGGACGTCGCGCTGTTCAAGGCTGTCGAAAACGAGGTTTAAACACACCGGACCGGATACGATGCGGAGGACCCTGAACAATCCTCCGCATCGTTTTTCATGCCGGGGCGCAGCCTTGCTGTGCGGGGCCTCGCAGTCCGCTCCGGTATCCGGGTCCGATTGTCGGATCAATGTATGAAAGCGAGATTATTGGCATTGTATCTGCCTCAATTTCCCCCATCCCGGAGAACGACCTGTGGTGGGGAAAGGGTTTTACCGAATGGACGAACGTGGGTAAGGCCCGGCGGTATTTCAGAAATCACTATCAGCCCCGAGTTCCGGCCGATCTGGGGTATTACGACCTGCGGGTCGCCGAGACGCGCCAGGCGCAGGCGGATATGGCCCGCGAATACGGCGTCGAGGGCTTCGTCTACTGGCATTACTGGTTCGGCAACGGCAAACGGTTGCTGGAACGTCCCTTCAACGAGGTGCTGGCCAGCGGCGAACCCGATTTTCCGTTCGCGCTGGCCTGGGCCAATGAGAGCTGGCGGGGCTTCGCCCACGGGATCACGAACCGGAACATGCTGATCGAACAGCTCTACGGAGGCGTCGAAGACTATACGGCGCATTTCCGGGCCGTGCTGCCCGCTTTCCGGGACCATCGTTACATTACGGTGGACGGCAAGCCGCTGTTTATGATCTACAAACCGCTGGCGGACCCCGAGGTGAAGGTTTTCATCGCCACGTGGCGGGAGCTGGCCGAAAAGAACGGCCTGCCGGGAATCTACTTCGTCGGGCACGAGAACGCCCCGGTTCCGAACGTCGGGGCCATTTTCTCTACGGGGGTCGACGCTGTCAATCCGCTGCGGCTGGTCGGGTATTTCAATGTAAGGCATTCGTTTTTCGAACGGCAGCGGGTAAAATTCGACCGCTGGCGGAAGATTCCGCTCAATTATCCCTATGAACGGATGGCCGCTTATTTTCTCAACGGGGACGAAGACACCCGGGAGAACGTGTTCCCCTCGGTCATTCCGAACTGGGACCACACGCCGCGCAGCGGAAAAGAGGGGTGGATCGTGACGGATTCCACGCCCGAGCTGTTCGGGAAACACCTCCGGGAGGCTGTGGAAATGGTCCGGGGAAAGGCTCCCGAACACCGGATCATCCTGCTGAAATCCTGGAACGAATGGGCCGAGGGAAATTATGTCGAGCCGGACCTGAAATGGGGTCGCGGGTATCTCGAAGCCATCCGGCGGGAGGTGATGGACGAGTGATTGTCCGTGATGCGTTGCCCGTTCCGCGCCCGTTCTGTGCCTGTCGCATGCTCGTTCCGCGCTTGTCGCGTGCCCGTTCTGCGCCTGTCGCGTGCCTGTTCCGCGCCCGTCGCGCGCCTGTCCGCCGAACGGATTGATTTCGTTGCGTGATTTTTGCTATATTAGCAGTCGTAAAACCTGAAAAACAGAGAACAATGATCAAGAAATTGCTGATGGCGGCGGCCGTCGTCGTGATGGCCGTTCCCGCCGCCGCCCAGGGATCGCGCCGCAGCGAGGTTTCGGTGTCCTACGGCGTCGCTCCCGTCACCGATTGGATCGACTCGTACAGCGACATGCTGACCGGGCTTTTCACGAATGCGAATACCGACCTCGAGGGGTGGGGCGCCGTCACCGTGGGTTACAGTTTCCGCCTGATCGGCAGCCTGCGCCTCGGCGCGCAGGTCGTCTACTCCTCGAACACGCAGGAGGTCAGGGGCGCCGGCTCGGAGATCCGGAACCGCTACTGGTCGCTGCTGCCCAACGTGAAGTGGAACTGGATGAACCTCAAGGTGGTTTCGTTCTATTCGCGCCTCGGTGCGGGAGCCTCGTTCTCCAGATCCGAGGTCGGGGGCGAGAGCGACAAATCCACGCAGTTCGCCTTCCAGGTGTCGCCCGTCGGCGTCGAAGTCGGGGGACGCGTCGCGGCCTATGCCGAGGCCGGTATCGGTACGTCGGGCTGCCTGCTGGTCGGCGTCCGCTACCGCTTCTGACACCCTGTCCGGATACGGAAAAGGGGCGCATTCCTCGCAGGATGCGCCCCTTTTCGTCGGCGGGTCTCCCCGCAGGGGAGTTCTTACGCCTTCACAGGCTCTTTTCCGGCCATCACGCAGCGCGTCGTGCCGAAGACGTTGAGGTTGAGGTGTCCGGCGATGAACGCCAGCGCCTTCTGGGCCTTCACCGAGTTGCCGGCCCCGTCGAGCGGGGGCGCGAACGCTGCAACGCCCATCACGCCCGGCACGACGCCCATGATGCCGCCGCCCACGCCCGTTTTGGCCGGAAGTCCCGTCGTGAAGAGCCAGTCGCCCGTGTGCTCGTAGAATCCCACGGTGGCCATCATCGAGGCGATCTTGGGCGTCAGCTCGGGCTTGAACACGGCCTTTCCGGTCACGGGGTTCACGCCGCTGTTGGCGATCGTCGCGGCCATCGTGGCCAGCTGCCGGGCCGTCACGCCGATCGAGCACTGGCGCGTGTAGATGTCCAGCGCCATGTCGGGATCGTCGTAGATGCGGTTGTAATTCTTCAGCAGCCACGCGATCGACTTGTTGTTGAAGTTGGTCGCCGTCTCCGATTTGTAGAGTTCGTCGATCACCGCGACGTCCGATCCCGCGAGGTCGGCGATGAACGAGACGATGGCTTTCCATTTGCCGTCGCTGTCGCCCACGGGCTTGATCATCGAGCAGGCCGAAATGGCTCCGGCGTTCACCAGTGGCGTCGAGGGGTGGTCGTTTTCGAGCAGGATGGCCATGATCGAGTTGAAGGGGAGTCCCGTGGCGTCGGCGCCGATCTTGCCGAGCACCTCCTGGCCGCCGTACTGGTTCATGGCGAGGATCGCCGTGGGGACCTTCGACACCGATTCGATGCCGAACTTGTAGTCCGTGTCGCCCACGGCCACCACGTCGCCGTCGGGGAGGCAGGCCGCGATGCCGAACAAGTTCGACGGCACATCGGCCAGATAGGGGATATAGTCGGCGTTTTTGCCGCCGGTTTCGTTTTTGCAGCGGTCGTATGCCATCTGCACGGCATCCTGAACCGCTTTTTTGTCGATCTTCTGAATCATGTTATGAAATTTGTAAAATGGTTTGTATCCTCTTTCCGCTGTGGCAGGCCGTAGTCACGGCGTTCCGCCGTGTTTGCAGGCCCGCCCCGTCCCCAAACCCCCGCCGAGGCGGGGGTTTAAGGAGTTCGGCGGCATTTCTTCGGCTGTTATTTGTTGCTACCGGGTTTCTGCTGTGCAGGTGCGGCTGCCTCGGGGGCTGCGACCTTGGCCTGCGCTTCCCAGTGGAAGGGAGCGAAATCGGCGGCGGCCTCGGGGTCTTTCCACGACGGCTTGCGCATGGAGTAGATGACGAACGGGGCGCCCACGACCACCACGCAGCCGATGATCAGCACCGAGAACCAGACGGTGTTGCTGCCGGTCGAAATCTGACTGGGCGGCACGAAGCTCAAGACGAAGGCCAGCAGTGCGCCGCAGAAACCGAGGCATCCGAGGAACCACATCAGGCCGTTCTTTTTGCCCAGGCGGAACGGACGGGGCGTGCCCTTCATCTTGTAGCGCAGGACGATGGCGGCCGAGAACATCAGCATGTACATGATCAGGTACAGCAGCACGGTCAGCTGCGAGAGGATCTGGTAGAACGACTGCACCGAGGGCATCACGACGAACAGCAGCGCCAGCAGCGTCACGACGCAGCCCTGGATCAGCAGGATGTTCTTCTGTACGCCGTTCTTGTTGGTCTTCTGGAAGAACGGGGGCAGGTAACCGGCCTTGCCCACGGCGAAGATACCCTTCGAGGGACCCGCCACCCACGTCAGCACGCCTGCCAGCACGCCGAACATCAAGGCGATGGCGATGATCGGGCCGGCCCACGAAATGTGGAGGTAGTGGAAGTAGTTGTCGAACCCGACTAACAGCGACTGCGTGAGGCTGATGTCCTTGGCGGGGATGATCAGGCCCAGCGAGAAGGTTCCCAGAATGAAGATCAGCACCGTGACCAGCGAACCGATGATGATGGCCTTGGGGTAGTTCCGCGACGGGTTCTTCACGTCCATGACGTGAATGCCCATCATCTCCATACCCGCGTAGAACAGGAAGATACTGCTCGCCAGCACGAGGTTGTTGAATTTCGACAAGTCGGGGAAGAAGCCCTGCGACATGTCCATGTGGTTGTGTCCGCCGGTCGAAATGTAGATGATGCCCAGCACGATCAGCAGGCCCGCGGGAATGATCGTACCGATCATGCCGCCCCATTTGCTGATTTTCCCGACCCATCCGAGACCTTTCAGGGCGATCAGCGTGGCGATCCAGTAGATGGCCAGCACCATGCAGAGCGTGAAGACCTTGTTCGAGGCCAGCAGCGCGTCGTGCGTGTCGTTCATGCCGATGAACGCGATCGACACGGCGCCGAAGGTCAGCACCGTCGGATACCAGATCGTCGATTCGATCCATTGCAGCCAGATTGCGAGGAATCCCGTGCGTGCGCCGTAGGCTTCGCCGACCCAGCGGAATACGCCGCCCTGCTTGTCGGCGAACATCGCGGCCAGTTCGGCGGCGACCATCGCCGTCGGAATCAGGAACACGATGGCTGCAAACAGGTAGTAGAATGCCGACGAAAGTCCGTAGACCGCCTCGGCAGGCAGTCCGCGCAGACTCACTACGGCAGTCACGTTCATAATTGCCAGTGTCATAACACTCAATTTGAACCCTGTGCTTGTGGTAGTTTTCTTTACATCCATAATGAATTGATTTGGTTTTTTGTCGCTGTTGGGTGTTGCAACTACCGTGCAAAACCGCCGGGAAGTCGCCTTTGCAACCTTCGGGTGTACGATTGTTGCCGGAAATTTCTATCTTTGCGTATAAATAATCTCCATGCCCATGCAACGCATCCTGATCATCCTCCTGGCAGCCCTGTGCGTCGCCGCGTGCGGCCGCCGCCGGAGCGCTCCCTCGCAGGAGACCGCGGTCTCCGCATCCCGTCCGCGGGTTTTTCTCCCGGCCATCGCCCCCGCGGGACTCTCTCCGGACGAGCAGCGCGACTATCTCCGCCGGCACTACTGGGACCGTTTCGACTTCACCGACACGCTTTTCGTCTCCGAGGCCGATACCGTGCAGATGATCGAGGCCTTTGCGCGCTACATTGCGGTGCTTTCCGACCGTCCGGCGGATTCCGCGCCGATGGATTCGCTGATGCGCCGGGCTTCGTCGTCGAAGCCGATGCTCGACTATTTCGCGATGCTCGCCGGGACGGTGCTGCACGACCCCAACTCGCCGCTGCGCAACGACGAGTTCTACATTCCCGTGCTCCGGGCGCAGCTCGCCAGCCCTTTCTACGACGAGTACGAACGCATCGCCCCGCAGTACGACCTCGAAATGGCCATGCAGAACCGCCTGGGCCAGCCTGCCAACGATTTCCGCTACACGCTCGCCTCGGGCGCCTCGGGGACGCTCTACGGGCTGCAAGCCGAATACGTGCTGCTGTTCATCAACAATCCCGGCTGTGCGATGTGCCGTGAAATCCGCGAGGCGATCACCTCCTCGCCGATGCTTTCGGAGATGATCGAGCGGGGGCGGCTGAAGGTGCTGGCGCTCTATCCGGACGAGGACCTTACGGAGTGGCGCGACTACCGCGACCACATTCCGGCGTCGTGGATCAATGCCTATGACAAGAGGTGCGTCGTCCGCGAAAAGAGCCTGTACGACCTCCACGCCATTCCGGCCCTCTACCTGCTGGACAGCCGCAAGCGGGTGCTGGTGAAGGATTCGACCGACGTGGCGCAGATCGAAGAGATAATAGACCGCCGGGCGTAAAACGCTTGATAGACGGGCTTTATGGGCGATGGATGACCCGGCGCCTCTTGTCCTGTTCTGCGCTCCCCGGCTTAAAAAGCCGGTTTTGGGAGCGAACGGCGGTTCACACGCCTCCTGCCCGGTTCTGCGGCGCGGCTATAAGCGCAGCCTATCCCGCCATCAGAAAAGACAATCGGAAACCTATACGGATTCCGAACGGATTTGCTATCTTTGCACTACAAACAGAATACAATCACACACATTAAACAGTAGAAGATTATGGCAAAGAAATGGCGTTGTACCGTATGCGGTTACATTCACGAAGGTCCCGAGGCACCCGACCAGTGCCCGATGTGCAAGGTAGGCAAGGAGAAGTTCGTGGAACTCGTTGAGGCCGAGGGCGACCTTGATTTCGTAACGGTACACAAGATCGGCGACGGCAAGGGCGCCAGCAAGGAGCTTTGGGAAGGTCTCCAGAATCATTTCATGGGCGAGTGCACCGAGGTGGGCATGTATCTGGCTATGAGCCGTCAGGCCGACCGCGAGGGCTATCCCGAGATCGCCGAGGCTTACAAGCGTTACGCCTGGGAGGAGGCCGAGCACGCCTCGAAGTTCGCCGAGCTGATCGGCGAAGTGGTCTGGGACACCAAGACCAACCTCGAAAAGCGCATGAACGCCGAGTGCGGCGCCTGCGAGGACAAGATGCGCCTGGCCCGCATGGCGAAGGAGGAGAACCTCGACGCCGTTCACGACACCGTTCACGAGATGGCCAAGGACGAGGCCCGTCACGGCAAAGGCTTCGAAGGTCTTTACAAACGCTACTTTAAGTAGGTTTCGATTTTACAGGGCTTTTTTGCCCTGACATGTCCGGCCCGAACGGGAATACGTTTGTATTTTTCGTCCGGGCCGGATTACGTTAGGCCGAAACACGAACCGCCGAAATCGGAAACGCAGTTCGGAGCAAGTTCGAAAGGCCCGTTCTGCGAAGGTCCGTACGGAGATGGCGGCGCAACCCTTCGCGGAAGGTCTGAAAAAGCCGGAGCAGCATGCTGCTCCGGCTTTTTTCATTTTTTCTGCAACTCCTCGCGGAGCTTCAGAAACAGAGAAACCTTTCCGGCGAGCCATTCGTAGCCCGTTTGCGCTGCATGGGCCACCTCGTAAACCGTTTCGGCCTGCCTGCGGATCTGTTCCACGGCGTCGCGGATCGCGAACAGGTAGACGAGGAGTGCGAGGACGGCGAAAAAGCCGCCTGCGATCAGCGCCGAGGCGATGAACGAACCCGTAACGGACGAAAGCCAGATAACCAGCGCCGTGAGCAGCAGCAGGATGGCAATGCCCGCAGTCGTTGCGAAAAACAGCAGCGCGGCTATGAAACGGCCGCCGGAAGGTTTATTCTCCATTGTTGCGTCGTGCCGGGAGGGTCATTTTTCGTCACATTTGCAGCGGGCTTCCTCGATCTCCCTCTCGACTTTGCCGAGTTTGTCTTTCACCTTGTCGATCTCGTCATCGATCGAATCCTTGATTTTCTGGCGCAGTTCCGGACCGGACTGGGGCGTGAAGAGCATTGTGAGGGCCGAACCGATGATCATGCCGCCCACGAGCGATACGATGGCAATTCCTGTGTTTTTCATAGTTGCTGAAAGTTTTAATTCAGCAATGGGGCTTGCAAAGTCCGGGCCAAAGCCTTACCTTTGGACGCATGATCGCCGATTCCCGCACATCCGTCGCCTTTACCGGTCACCGCACCTATCGCGGCGCGGCTGCGGACGCCCTGCGCCGGACGGTGGGGGAGTTGTACGCGCTGGGTTTCCGGACCTTTTTGAGCGGCATGGCCGTGGGTTTCGATTTGGCCGCCGCCGAGGCGGTGCTGGAACTCCGGGAGCGTGTGCCCGGCGTGCGGCTCGTCGCTGCGGTTCCGTTCCGGGGGCAGGAGATGCGCTTCTCCCCGGCCGACCGCGAACGCTTCCGGTGCGTGCTGGCCGAGGCCGATTCCGTCGAAGTGCTTGCGCCGGCCTACCACCGGGGCTGCTATGCCGTGCGCAACGATTTTCTGGTGGACAACGCCCGCGTCCTGGTGGCGTGGTACGACGGTTCGCCCGGCGGCACCCGCTACACCGTCCGCCGCGCCCTCGGCCGGGGACTGGAGGTCGTCAACCTCTGTCCGGCGGCTCCCGTGCCGCCCGCCCCCGAACCGACGCTCTTCGGATAAAAAAGCGGCCCGGAGGCCTCGCGTGGTCGGCAGATTGTGACAAGCTGTTACATTGAGTTTTACTCTTGAATAATCGCTCTGTTTTTCAACCCGAAGCCAGCGGAGTGGCAAAACATGTATGTTGCAGCCCTCCGCAGCCGGGGGCTTGCCTTCGGCTTCCTCCTTGCACCTCGGTAAAATCAGCGAGCTGTTTTACCCTCGGTCGCTGCGTCGGTTCGGGCTGCCGGACTTGCATTGCAAGAAAAAATAACAACCCCTCTGTCGGATTATTCTGAATATCTGTTGATTGCGATCTTTTGACCACTCATGGCCCGGAGGCTGCCCTTCTCTGTCGTGCGAATCATTTTTATTCTGCCGTTCCTGCCGTCTCCTCCGGCTGCGTCAGCTCAATGCCTCGGAGCAGTTCTTCGACGCGTCGGAGGGTCCTCGTCTTGCCGTATTCCTTCGAGGGGTAGCTGATGCCGACGGTGATGAGCGACTGCCCCTGTTTGAGGTCGTAGGCCGTGAATACGAATCCCGGATATTCGGTCCGGCGGCCTTCGCTGTACAGCATGTCGGTGCCGTTCGATACGAGGGGGCGCGAGGCCTTGATGATCCCGCCGTCGTAGTAGGCCGAATCGCGGCTCGCGCAGTAGTCCGAGAGGTCGGCGATGCTCTTCGCCTCGGGATCGAAGACATCTTGCAGGGCGTCGATGTTGAATTCCCATTCGCCGTCGAGGACGTACATCGTGTAGCGGGCGTAGGTTGAGTCGGTTTCGGGTTCAATGCTCTCTTCGAGGGCGGAGTATCCGGCCGGAATCCGGATTCGCAGCCCGAGGTCCGTGCAATCATAGGTCTGTTCGGTGTCGAGCAGCGGCAGCTCGCCGCCTTCGTCCACCAGCTGCGTGGAGAGCACCGTGAGGTATCCGATGAGCAGGGCGGTGCAGACGGCTGTTGCGAGCATGCGCCAAAAGGCGGCGTATTCGCCGGCTCCATGCTTGATTTTCAGCCAGACGTATAATCCCATGATTGCCTGCCAGACACCCCAGAGGATGGCTCCCGTGGCGATGACGTAACGGCCTCCGGCTTCGGTGAGATAGTAGGAGATGAAACTGAAAGCCAGTCCGCCGACGCACCACAGCAGTCCGACGAGGATGTTCTTTTTCGCTTCGGCGAGCGATGCCGCCGGCTGTCCGGCGGATTCGGAGACCGTGGATGCCGGCTCCGCAGGTGTTTCGGGCATCGGCTCGAACACCGGTTTTTCGGTCTTTTCCATGATGAATTGGGTTATTCTGGGATGCAAATATACGAAATCCCCCCCCCGAGCAAATATTTTGCGAAAAAAATCCCCGCCTTGTTGAGGCGGGGATCAGAGTATGGGATTGCGACCGGATTATTTCCAGTTCAGGATCTTGTGGAAGTCGTACTCCTCGGGATTGGGAACGTAAGCCTTGGCGGCTTCGTAGTCGGCCGGGGTGATGGCGTTGAGAATGGTCTCCACCACCGACGTGAACTTGTCCGACTTGATGTCCACCAGACGGGGCGGAATCTTGCCCGTCGTGGGGTCCTGCAAGTCCTTGAGGTAGAGCGGCGAGACGTTGCCCTCCGAATCCACGTAAACCATGCAGCCCGTCTTGCCCTCGGCGAAGAGCTTGTGCACGCCGATACCCAGCTCCGAGCAGTAGGTCAGGTCGTAGGCGATCGGGGTCTGGCAGCGGATTTCGTAGCCCAGCTCCACCGGACGGCTCTTGACCTTGAGACCCAGCTCCTTGAGCTTCATCTCGATCATCTCGTTGAAGATGTGCGCCTTCGACACCTTGCCCAGCTCGGGATGTCCGTGCTCGTCGTAGGTGAAGTGGATGCCGCTCTTGCGGATCTCCTCGTCCGACAGCGCGTGGAACACACCTTCGGAAATCACCGCTGCGCCGTAGTCCATGCCCATGATCTTACGCTTGATGATCGACGAAATCACCAGGTTGACGATCTTCTCGACGGTGATTTCCGTCTTGTCGAACATCTCGGGAATGACGATCATCGGGTAGTGGCAGGCCTCGCCGATGCCGAATGCCAGGTGGCCGGCCGAACGGCCCATGGCAGCCAGCACGAACCAGTTGCCGCTCGTGCGTGCGTCGACATAGACGGCGCGGGCGATGACTGCGCCCTTGTCCTTGGCCGACTCGTAGCCGAACGTCGGCGTGCCCTTCGGAAGCGGCAGGTCGTTGTCGATGGTCTTCGGCACGTGGATGTTGGCGATGGGGTATTTCTTGGCCTCGAGGAACTTGGCGATACGGTTGGCGGTCGAAGCCGTGTCGTCGCCGCCGACGGTCACCAGCAGTTTGATGTTGTTGTCGGTGAAGAACTTGAGGTTGAAGTTGTTCTCGAAATCCGAGTCCTTGGGTTTGAAACGGCTCATCTGCAGGAACGAACCTCCCTGGTTGAAGATGCCGTCGGCCATCGGGTAGTCGATGTCTACGGTGCGGGGCGAGGGGTTGAACAGGCCCGTGTAGCCTTCGTGCAGGCCGATGACGCGATAGCCCTGGCGCAGGAACGTTTTGGCGACACTGCCCACTACGGTATTCATGCCGGGAGCCGGTCCGCCGCCGGTCAGAATTGCGATTGCTTCTTTCATGGTTTTGATAGGGTTTTTATGTTTTGAGAACCTTTTTTTCGGTTTCGGACGCCCAAAAGTACTGCTTTTTTTTCAAACGGGCAAGAAAAAAGGAGGCCTCCGGTTCGAGGGGACCTCCTTTTTGGCTCTCTGTAATTATAGTTTGCGCGATTACTCAACTACAGTTACGTTAATAGCCTGTTCTCCCTTGGCACCGGAGCCAACTTCGAACTCGACTGCCTGACCTTCGTTGAGCGACTTGAAGCCGTCCTTTGCGATGCCCGAGAAGTGTACGAAAATCTCTTTTCCGTTCTCCGCCGTAATGAATCCGTAGCCTTTCTTGCCATCGAACCATTTTACCTTACCTGTCATAAAAATAGAGAATTAAAGTGTTAATGTGTTCGGCAAAGTAAAATAAAAAACATTGGCTTTCAAAACTTTTTGGCATGTTTTTTCGTCTTGTGCGGAAAATTCTTATCTTTGCATTGAGAATGTTAAACCTCATGGCGTTATGAACAGAAATCTGAAACTCGCGCTGGCAGCCCTTCTGGGCTTCTCCGCAGCCTGTACGTCGGTGAAAAACGCTCCCAAGGAGGACACCGCGAAGACGCAGGGCGCCGATACGACGGCCGTAAAGGGATACCCCGAATTTCCCCGCCGCGTGGTGGTCATGTACGGCGTGCGGACGCCCCGGCAGGACAGCGTCCGCAACGAGCGGCTCAAACGCCTGGAACGCGAACGTCCCGATTCGCTGCCTCCCGTGGCCGAACGTCCGCAGGAGGAGGACCCTTCCGTCGGCAGGAAATAAGCCATGTCATGCCGCCGGCTGGGGCTTCGCAAACGACTGGCCCTCAATATTTTTTCCGAACTCTATGCTTCGACGGTGCGCGAACACCGTCTTGATACGCTATTCTGGGAGTGCACGCTGCGCTGCAACCTCTCGTGCCGCCATTGCGGCAGCGACTGCCGGGTGGACCCCGGCGTGGCGGACATGCCGCTGGCTGATTTTCTGAAGGTGCTCGACGAGGAGGTGACGCCCCACGTCGATCCGGCCGACGTGCTGGTCATCTTCTCGGGCGGCGAGGTGCTCGTCCGCGCGGACCTGGAGGAGGCGGGCGCCGAGGTCACGCGCCGCGGCTACCCGTGGGGCATGGTGACCAACGGCATGGCCCTGACCCCGGAACGTTTCGGCCGTCTGCTCGACGCGGGGCTGAAATCGGTTTCGGTGAGCCTCGACGGTTTCGAGCGCGAACACAACTATATCCGCGGCAATCCCCGCAGTTACGACCGCGCGCTGGAGGCCGTGCGGATGATCGTGCGCGAACCCTCGCTGTCGTACGACGTGGTCACCTGCGTCACGGGGGCGATGGTCCCGCAGCTGGAGGCCTTCCGCGACATGCTCCTTTCGGAGGGGGTGCGCCACTGGCGGCTCTTCTCGATTTTCCCGATGGGGCGTGCCAAGAACGACCCGACGCTGCGGATGACCGACGCCCAGTTCCGGGAGATGCTGGAGTTCATCCGCCGCACGCGGCAGGAGGGCCGGATCGAGGTCAGCTATGCCTGCGAAGGCTTCCTGGGCGGTTACGAGGCCGAGGTCCGCGACCATTTCTACCAATGCGCCGCGGGTGTTTCGGTGGCTTCGATCCGTGTCGACGGGGCCATTTCGGGGTGCACGTCGATCCGCGCCAACTACCATCAGGGAAACATCTATCGGGATCGGTTCTGGGACGTGTGGCAGAACCGCTTCGAGCCGTTCCGCGACCGCGAATGGGCGCGCAGGGGCGAATGCGCCGATTGCTCGATGTTCCGCTACTGCCAGGGCGGCGGCATGCACCTGCGGGGCGACGACGGCGAATTGCTCTACTGCCACTACCACCGGCTGTGACCGTTCAGAGATGGTTCAGATAGCCCCGCCGGACCAGGTCTTCGTCGTTTTCGCACGGATAGGCCTGCCCGTCGGCCATTACGTACAGCCGGTCGGCAATGCCGGTCACGTGGCGGTACATGTGGTCGGTGAGCAAAATCCCTTTCGTGGCCTTTTCCTGCCGAATGAGTGTTTGGAGCGTTGCAACGTGCAGGGGTGCAATCTGCGAGAACGGCTCGTCGAGCAGGATGGCGCGCGGCTGCGAGGCGAGAATGCGGGCGAGGGCGACGCGCTGCGCCTGTCCGCCGATTTTGCGGAAAGTATCTGCTCCACGCGGCCCTG